>Ga0315321_10000457_pt1 | contig 30048 bp, 29 predicted proteins | sample M180m21515metaG_FD_203464 | JGI IMG/M metagenome (GOLD analysis project Ga0315321, IMG submission 203464) | Ammonia-oxidizing marine archaeal communities from Monterey Bay, California, United States - M1 80m 21515 | ecosystem: Environmental > Aquatic > Marine > Intertidal zone | place: USA...
CCAGGCTTACTCATTCAAGTATAGCGAACGCCCAGGTACGCCTGCTGCAGAACACAAAGATCAAGTGCCGGAATCCGTAAAAAGTGAGCGGTTGCAGCGCCTCCAAACCCTTCTGAACGAACAGCAACTGGCATTCAACGAAGCCATGGCCGGCCGCGTTGTGCCGGTGTTGTTTGACCGTCGCGGTAAAAAGCCCGGCCAGCTTGTTGGTCGTTCACCCTGGCTGCAAGCTACCCATATTGATCTGGACCCCGTCCGCGCGGATGCTTTGTTTGGCGCAGTATCCGATGTCCGCGTTGCACGTGGTGCCCCTAACGGATTGGTAGGCTCATTGGCCGACCCAAAACAGGAGAGTGCGGCTTGACCGCTGATGAAAGCGACGACGCCCGCGCGGAAGTCTCATTTCAGGATGAAGCGCCGCTGCCAACACTTTTCGGTGCCTATGACCGCCATCTCGCCCGGCTAGAGCGGGAACTTGGCGTCAATCTTGCCTCGCGCGGCGGACAGGTTGCGATCACTGGCCCTTCGGACGCCGTCGCCGCTGCAGAAACAGCTATCAATCAGCTTTACGCCGAAGCTAAATCCGGCAGCGCACTGAATGATGACCGCGTCGCAGCCGTCGCTCGCGCCTCCAGACTTGGCCCGAGCGACGCTGAAGGCCAGCCAATCGATACCTATAAGCGCCCAATCCGACCACGCGCGGGCGCGCAAACGCGCTATGTCGAAACCTTGCGTAAATCGAAGCTTACATTCTCGATTGGCCCCGCTGGCACAGGCAAGACCTTCCTTGCAGTCGCCGTTGCCGTGGAAATGATGAAGCGGCGGCAGGTAGAACGCATCATCCTGTCCCGCCCGGCCGTTGAAGCCGGAGAGCGCCTTGGTTTCCTGCCGGGCGATCTGAATGAAAAGGTTGATCCTTATCTCCGCCCACTCAAAGACGCACTCGGTGTTATGATGCCGGGCGATATGGTGCAGCGGAAACTGGCGAACGAGGAAATTGAGGCAGCCCCCCTAGCGTTTATGCGCGGGCGCACACTCTCTAATGCCTTCATTATCCTGGATGAAGCGCAGAACACCACGCCGATGCAAATGAAAATGGCGCTGACCCGTATCGGTGAGGGCAGCCACATGGTCGTGAATGGTGACCCCAGCCAGACGGACCTGCCGCGTGGTCAGAAGTCCGGTCTGAATGATGCGCTGGAAGTACTAAAGAACGTTCCTGACGTAGCTGTCACGCGCTTCTACGCTGGCGACGTGGTGCGCGAAGAACTCGTCGCCAAGATCGTCGCTGCATATGACGCACATTCGAAGACATCCAGCCATGACTGACGAAGCCCCAACTGAAGAACCGGATTGTCCGCAGGACATTATTCTGGAAAATGACGCCTGGCGGATCGCTCCCTTCCTTCAGGACGGGGCAGTGGTTGCAGTCGGCGAAGCGTTAAAGGTTGCTTTGGCTGAAGCAGAGCTTCCTGAGGATGCAGGGCTGACTGTATTATTGGCTGATGATGATGCCTTGCAGCGCCTGAATGCAGACCACCGCGGGCAAGATAAGCCAACAAACGTGATCTCGTTCCCCGCGGCAGAGCCTGGCGAAACGCCAATTGATGGACATTATGGCGATATCGCAATCGCGCTCGAAACTGTCCTGGCAGAGGCACGTGAGGCTGAGATATCGCCTGCCAGCCACTTGGCGCATATGGTTGTTCATGGCGTGTTACACTTGGCAGGATACGACCATTTCCAGGACGACGAAGCAGAGATTATGGAAGCTATGGAAGTGCGGGCGCTAGAGCGGATCGGAATTCCAGATCCTTATGCGGATAGTGAGTTGGCAACATGAGTAGCGATTCCGATAACGGCAGCAATCGCCCAAGTTTATGGAGCCGACTTGTCCGTCGTAGCGGCGAAACAGACCTGCGCACCACACTTGCCGAGCTAGTTGAGCGTGAAAATACAGACACGCCGACGATATCTGATGCCGAACGTCAGATCATTGAAAACGCGATTAGCTTGAATGAACTGACGGTCGCCGATGTTATGGCGCCGCGTGCGGACATTGACGGCGTTGATGTTGCAGATGGCGTTAAGGGCGCTGTCGAGAAGGCGCGCCAAACCTACCATTCCCGCCTGCCCGTGTTCCGGGGCGAGTTGGATGACACCATCGGCATGATCCATGTGAAAGATCTAATGGTCGCAATGACGAGCGATCCACCTGCTACAGAAATTGAGCCGCTTCTGCGCGATGTACTGTTTGTCGTGCCATCCATGCGGGTGATTGACCTATTGCTGCAAATGCAGGTCAGCCGCACCCATATGGCAATCGTTGTTGATGAATATGGCGGCGTTGACGGTGTTGTCACGGTAGAAGACATCGTCGAAGAAATCATCGGTGAAATGCGGGATGAGCATGATGATGAAGCCACGCCTGAGCTCGTCGATGAATCCGGCGGCAGCATTATCGCAGACGCCCGCGCCAGCCTTGAAGATTTTGAAGAACGCGTTGGCTTTGTCCTAACCGAGGATGAGCGCGAAGAAATTGATACTGTAGGCGGCCTTGCTGTCACGCTGATCGGACGCGTCCCAACCCGTGGCGAGATTATTGGGCACCCTTCGGGCGTCGAATTTGAGGTGCTTGAAGGCGATCCGCGTCGTGTGCGCAGCCTGCGGATCCGCAATCTCCCAGAAAACGACGGCGACGAAGCTGAAGAAGCCGTTGAGTATATCGACGAAGCGAATAAGGCCTAGCCGATGCAGGCGATGCTGAAGGTACCAGCATGGTTGCGGGATTGTCTGTTTGCTCTGATCGCAGGCCAAGCAGCAGCTTTATCGTTTCCGCCATCTCCAAATCCCTATGGGATGCTTCTGGGCCTTGCAGCGATTACATTCTACCTAGATGCCCGCTCACCCGCACGGGTATTCGGGATAGGCTGGCTGTTTGGCATTTCTTGGCATTTTGGCGCGCTCAACTGGATATCTCAGGCTTTTCTTGTGCCCATGCCAGCAATGGGCGCGGCTTCGCTGCTGCCCGTTCTGGCACTTGCGGGCGCATTTGCCCTTTACATCGCACTGGCATTCTATCTCTGGCGACGCTTCTGGCCAGGAGCGAACACACCGTCTGTCGGCGCACGGCTTGGGCTCGCAGGCGTTCTTAGCATTTCGGAATATGCTTATGGCCACCTGTTCACCGGCTTCGCCTGGGACTTAACCGCACTCGCCTTTGTTGAGACCAGCCTGATCAATACCGGCGCTATCTTCGGTGCCTACGGGGTTGGTTTGCTGGCTCTAGCTGGCGCCATCACTGCCTCGGGTGCCTTGCGCCAATGGACCGTTCAGCGGAACCTGCCGCAGCGTGAGGCTGCGCTTGCTGCCGGTTGTATCGCCCTGTTGGCCGCCGGATTTCTCTATGAACAGTCGCCATCAAAGGCTGCTACTCCAGAAGCGGGCGCCATCACGGTCCGCATGGTTCAGGGAAACACGCCCCAGCGGATCAAATGGCGGCCAGAGAATCGGGGCATTATCTTTAATCGGCATGTTGCACTCTCCAGCAAAGATGGCGTGCCGAAGCCGGACCTGATCGTTTGGCCGGAAACCGCAACGCCATTTAATGTCGCCGAGAGTGAAAAAGCGCTTGAGGTGATTGGCGGGCTGCCAGCGGAGAACGGCTTCGCAATCATCGGAACGCCGATCCGCACGCCAGAGGCTGATGGCGGGTATGACTATGCAAACGGCCTTCTCGCCATAGACAGCAAAGGCCAGATCACCGCCCGTTATGACAAGACCCACCTCGTGCCGTTCGGCGAGTACATGCCGCTCGCAGCCTATTTGCCGTTCGACAAACTGGTGCCGGGTCGTGGGGCGTTCTTTGCTGGTCCTGGTCCAGCAACGATGCAGCTGGGCAGCCTGCCGAGTTTCAGCCCCTTGATTTGTTATGAGGTGATATTTCCGGGCTCTGTCACGGCGTCTAAACGCCCAGCATTCCTGCTGAATATCACCAATGACGCCTGGTATGGACAAAGTGCAGGCCCACACCAGCATCTCGCCATCTCCCGCATGCGAGCAATTGAGGAAGGCCTGCCATTGATACGGGTTGCGAACACGGGCATCAGCGCCGCATTTGATGCCAACGGTGTTGAAATCGCACGCATCCCACTAGAGCAAGCGGCATCAATTGACGTCAAGCTACCACCGCCTAATCCGCCCACACTTTACTCGCAGTACGGCGATACTCTGTACTGCCTGTTTTTGGCGTTTTCATTAGCGCTGGCATTCTTCTTTCGCCGCCGGGAGCAATCTGTATGACCCTCGACCTCGCCCGCCTTCGTGCGGAAACACAAGGCGTTCAAAACGTCGCTCATTTCAACAATGCAGGCTCGGCCCTACCGCCAAATGCCGTTGTTGAAGCGCAAATCAATCACCTGCAGCTTGAAGCCGCCATTGGCGGGTATGAGGCGGCGAACCAGGAAAGCGCCTGTGTGGCAGCGGTGTATGATTCAGTTGCACGGCTGATCAATGCCAAGCCTCAAGAGATCGCGGTCGTAGAGAACGCAACCGTCGCCTGGGACATGGCCTTCTACGCGCTTAAATTCGAACCCGGTGACCGCATCCTAACGGCAGAGGCTGAATACGCAGCCAACTACGTGGCCTATCTGCAGGTCGCAAAGCGCACGGGTGCTGTCGTCGAAGTCATTCCGTCCGCATCAACTGGTGAAACTTCACCCGATGCATTGGCGGCAATGATGGATGACCGAGTGAAGCTGGTTTCCATCACCCATGTGCCGACCAATGGCGGGCTGGTGAACCCCGCTGCGGAAATCGGCCGGATCGCGAAGCGCCACGGCGCGCTCTACCTACTTGATGCCTGCCAGTCTGTCGGTCAAATGCCCGTGGATGTGGCCGAAATCCAGTGCGACATGCTTTCAGCGACAGGGCGGAAATACCTGCGCGGCCCGCGCGGCGTTGGCTTCCTCTATGTCCGTGAAAGCCTGATACCCACAATGGAGCCGCCCATCATCGACCATTTCGCTGCCAATTGGACCGGCTTGGACAGCTATGAACTCCGCCCTGATGCCCGGCGGTTTGAGAATTGGGAAAACAACTATGCTGCCAAACTAGGCCTCGGTGCCGCTGTAGATTACGCCCTCGATATTGGGATGGACGCTATTTGGGACCGGGTGCGTTTGCTTGCGGATGATCTCCGTCGTCGCCTGCGGGAGACCAATGGCATTACCGTGCGGGACATTGGCCAGAAGCAGGGCGGGATCGCCACATTCTCTAGCGACCATGAAGACAGCGCGGATATCAAGCAGCGTCTTGCCAGCCAGGGGATCAATATCAGTGTTTCGGGCCCAAGCAGCACGCTCATAGACTCAACACGCCGGAACCTGCCGCCGATCTGCCGCGCATCTGTGCATTACTACAATGACGAGGCCGAAATTGACCGGCTAATGGCGGCGTTAAGAGGCTAAGGCGTCCGCAGGCAGTGTGCTTGCGATGGCCTGCTTCCTGAAGAATACGCCGTGGCGATAGCGCCAACCTGCATCGTCATCAATTGGATCAATATATGGATCGGCTTGCGCGCCAGTTGGTGGAGGCGAGCCTTTCGGGAATCCTGGCAGGCGTTGGCGATCAATCCATCCGGCATGGATGGCGGCGAAATCATCCATGATCGATACGCACGCATTACGCTCCAAGTCCGCCGCGATGCGGTCCTGATGGGCAGCAGTTACCGCCAATAAGTCTGAGTTATATTCTGCGATCCGGTCAATGGTTGAACCCTGCGTTTGGCCATCGACATAAACCAGTGCATTGCAGAGGATCACGGCGTCGTAAACTTTTTCGGCCTCAAACTCCGCAAAAGTACGTGCCGGCAGAAAATTCACCCGCGCCCGAACTTCTGGCGCAATGGCAACAGTCTTGTCATCTGTCTGTTGGAAGAAGCTTTGCTCCTCAGCAACCGCGCCCTGTAGCACGGCGCTAGGATAAGCGCCCCTTGCCGCATAATTCACGAAGCCTTGGGAGAGATCAGTCGCGTCGATCTGAAAATCCAGCTCAGGCCGCTCAATCATCATTCGTATCGCAAGCGAATATGCTTCCGCGCCAATGGAACAGGCATGCGCCATTATCCGCGTTGGCCCATTTGCCACCGGGCGAATTTGCCGGCAAAAAGCGCCAAGAAAAGCCCGGTTCCGGAAGAACGCGGTGGTTTCAATCAACGGCCCATCGGTGGGCCGCAGACGCACTGTCGCAGCAGCGGGAGAATGCTCATTCATAGCCACGATACTAGAAGGCTATGGTTTACGCGCCGTTACTAATCAGGCGCGCGGCAGCCCCTAAACGTCGAGGTTTGCGACCTTCAGCGCATTGTCCTGGATGAAGTTGCGGCGTGGCTCGACCTCTTCCCCCATAAGCGTGGAGAAGACGTGGCCTGCTTCTTCAGCGTGGGCGACTTTGACCTGCAAGAGCGTGCGTGCCTCTGGGTCCAGCGTGGTTTCCCAAAGCTGCTCCGGGTTCATTTCCCCTAGGCCTTTGTAGCGCTGGATAGAAAGACCACGGCGGCCTTCTTCCTGCATTGCGCGGGCAAGTGCACCCGGCCCATGGATCGGCGTTTCACGGTCTTTCGCAACCAGCGTGGCTGGGTCTTTGAACAGCCGCTCCAAGCGTTCTGCCACTTCATTCAGCCGCGCCGCTTCCCGGCCCCGTAACACACGGGCGGAGATATCATGGGCGGCGCGGTAGCCGTTTGAAAGCCGGATAATTCGCATGCCTGCGTCACCGTTAGCATCCGTATAGCCTTCACCTTCCCACTTCTCCTCACCATTCGAGAAGACGGCGAGACGGGCTGCGATAGCTGCTGCGGTTTCGTTGGCAAGTTCCATTGTGCTGACGGATTCAGAGTTAAGCGCGCCGATGACTGCAGCCTGCTCGACGACATCAGCATTACCGATCGTCTCTGACAGATTAACGACGGCCAAGGTAATATCACGGCTAAACGTTGCGAGTTCCCGCAAATCTTGACCGGCTCGTTGTTCGCCGTTAGCGGTGTTGAGCACGGACGCGTCCACACCAAGATCAATCAAATGATCTTCCAGTGCACGCTCATCTTTCAAATAAACTGATCGCTGGCCGCGCTTTACCTGGAACAATGGCGGCTGCGCGATATAGATCCAACCACGCTCGATCAATTCCGGCATCTGGCGGTAGAAGAACGTCAGCAGGAGTGCCCGAATGTGGCTGCCGTCAACATCAGCATCCGTCATGATGACGATCTTGTGGTAGCGGGCTTTCTCAGCATTGAACTGATCGGCACCGATACCTGCACCAATCGCCGTAATCAACGTGCCGATTTCTGCAGAATTCAGCATGCGGTCGACGCCGACACGCTCCACGTTCAGGATTTTACCGCGGATAGGCAAGATCGCCTGATTGCTGCGGTCCCGCGCCTGCTTAGCAGAGCCGCCAGCACTATCACCCTCGACGATGAAGATTTCGGCGCGTTCAGGGTCTTTGGTCTGGCAATCCGCCAGCTTGCCCGGCAAGGACGCAATGCTGAGGCCCGTTTTACCCCGGGTGAAGTCCCGTGCTTTCTTCGCAGCGTCCCTGGCTTTGGCGGCCTGGCAAGCCTTCAGCGCGATGATTTTGGCTTCCTTTGGATTTTCTTCCAGCCATTGGCCCAGCGCATCATTAATGGCGCTTTCAACGACTGGGCGCACTTCGGAAGAAACGAGCTTATCTTTTGTCTGGGACGAGAATTTTGGGTCCGGTACTTTGACGGACAGCACGCAGGTGATGCCTTCGCGGGCGTCATCGCCAATCAACGTGGCCTTTTCCCGCTTAGCGATGCCACTTGAGTCCGCATAAGAATTGATCTGCCGTGTCAGCGCGCCCCGGAAACCGGCCAAATGCGTGCCGCCATCCCGTTGTGGAATATTGTTCGTGAAGCACAGCATGGTTTCATGGAATTGGTCATTCCATTGCAAGGAGGCCTCGACCGTAACGCCATCTTTCTCGCGCGTGATCCAAATCGGCTTTTCGATCAGGGCTGTGCGATTGCGGTCTAGGTATTCGACATATGCCGCTAGGCCGCCTTCATAATAAAGGTCGACGTCTTTGTCTTCGGCCTCGCGCGCATCCGTCAGTAAAAGGCGGACCCCGGAGTTCAAGAAGGCCAGTTCGCGCAAACGGCGCTCAAGCGTGTTGAAATCAAACTCCACCATGGTGAAAACATCGGTGGATGGGAGGAACGTAACTTCCGTCCCCTTCTTTCCAGCGGCCTCTCCAGCGACGGCTAGCGGCGCTTCAGCATCACCATTCCGGAACCGCATGGCGTATTCTTTATCGTCCCGCCAAACCTTGAGATCGAGCCATTCGGAAAGGCCATTCACAACCGAGATGCCAACGCCGTGCAGGCCGCCAGACACCTTGTAGGAGTTCTGGTTAAACTTCCCGCCTGCATGCAGCTGCGTCATGATAACCTCGGCAGCGGACACGCCCTCTTCAGGATGAATATCCACCGGAATACCGCGTCCATTGTCCCGAACGGTGACAGACCCATCGCTATTTAGGATCACATTGACCAGATCGCAGTGCCCGGCGAGCGCTTCATCAATGGCGTTATCAACAACCTCATACACCATGTGATGCAGGCCGGTGCCATCGTCGGTGTCGCCGATATACATGCCTGGACGCTTACGCACGGCTTCGAGGCCACGCAGCACTTGTATGCTGTCTGCGCCATATTCCGGTTCGTTTTCAGGCGTATCTGCCATGGCTTAGGTCGTCCTTGGTTATCGTATATGGCCCGGCGCGACGGCTGGGCTAAGTCGTGAAAACATGTAGGGCGAGTGCCCTATGAAAAATGTCATTATCCGGCTCCGTCACTAACTGTCGCCGCCTCTACGTGGCGCCAGTCGGCACGGCCTTTGAGCGGGCGCAATTGGTCTTCGTCCGCACCTGTGACCCAGACTTGCCCGCCAAGTGCCAGCGCCTCATCAAACAGGGCTGCACGGCGCGCGGGGTCAAAATGCGCAGCGACTTCATCCAACAATAATACAGGTGCTGCACCCTTCGCGGTCGCCAACATGCGCGCGGATGCGAAGGTGAGTGAGACCAGCAGCGCCTTTTGCTCACCGGTAGACCCATCAGCAGCTTTAAGGCCGCGCGCCCGGTCCGCGACGACCATATCGCTTCGGTGGGGACCTGTTGCCGTTGCGCCCAGTTGTGCATCGCGGCCTCTGTCAGCCGCAAGCTTTTCCCGTAGCACATCCTCTGCGGCGAGTGCGGGGCCTGTTTCGAGCAGTCGTTCCGCCGTTCCATCAACAATCACTGATGCGCGCGGGAATGCGCCGACACCTTCCGCAGCAGCTGTATCCAGCAACAGCGCCGTTTCATTTCGGGCAGCAGCGACAGCGACGGCACGCGCGGCCATTTCGGCCTCCAGTGCGTCCAACCAGGTTGGGTCCGCGCGGCCTTCCTTCAACAAAGACAAGCGTTGCCGCATAGCGTTCCGGTAATTCGAGACCCGCCCGATATGGGCGGGATCAAACGTGGCGGCCAAGCGATCCAGATAGCGGCGGCGTTCTTCAGCACCGTCAATGAACAGCCGGTCCATTTGCGGCGTTAGCCAAAGCGCTGAAAATCGTTCGGCAAGTGCGGCCTGCCCACGTGCGGGCGCGCCATCGACCTGCACCTTGCGGCGTTCGCCATGGGTTTCAGGATCACATCCTACACCAAGCGTGCTCTCACCACCGGGGCCGCTTACAACAGCTGCAGCGCCCCAGCGCCGTGGCTGGACGTCAATGGATTTGCGGCCAATTTCTATGGTTTTAGCATTTCGAAGGCCGCGACCCGGCGTCAGGAGGGAAATCGCTTCCAGCACATTGGTCTTGCCGGCACCGTTCGGGCCCGTCAGCACAATCGCCTGCGCATCAGTCTCCAGACGCAACGCTTCATAGCACCGGAAATTCGTAAGCGTCAGCCGAGACAGGCAAGCACCAGCGGACGGCGTCACGGCAGACGCCGCCTTTGGAAACGCATGCATGACAGGTTTGGCCTGCAAAAGCTGACCTTGCCTCTAGACCCGCATCGGCATCAGCACGTAGAGCGCGCTGGCGTCGGCCTTGTCGCGAAGGATCGTTGGGGATGCTGGGTCGGAGAACGAAAGCTCCGCCACGTCACCTTCAATCTGGTTGGCGATATCTAGGAGATAGCGGGAGTTGAAGCCGATCTCGAGTTCAGAGTCGTCGTAGTCCGCTTCAATCTCTTCACTCGCTGCGCCCGATTCTGCGTTGGAGGCAGACACCACCAAAGCCCCCGGCTGCATCGCCAATTTCACGCCACGGGATTTTTCCGTGGAGATGGTGGAAACGCGATCAACAGCGTCCTTAAAAGCTTGACGATCCAGCTGCATGAACTTGTCATTACCCGCCGGAATGACGCGCTCATAATCCGGGAACGCGCCGTCGATCAGCTTTGAGCCAAGCACGATATCACCGAGGACAAAGCGGATCTTGGTTTCCGACAAGCTGATCTCAACGTTATCGTCGCCAGCCTCATCTAGGAGCTTGCGCAGCTCACCGACAGTCTTCCGGGGTACGATGACGCCCGGCATGTCTGCAGCGCCATCTGGCAGCGGTGCCTCGGCGCGCGCCAGTCGATGTCCATCTGTCGCCACGGCACGGAGCACCTGGACGCCCTCGTGCTCGGCTTTATGGATAAAGATACCGTTCAGGTAATAGCGCGTTTCCTCGGTCGAGATTGCGAACCGCGTCCGGTCAATGAGTGCGCGTAGGTCTCTAGCGGCCATACGGAAATTCACCGGCAAGTCGCCATCAGCGAGGGAGGGAAAATCCTCAGTTGGCAGCACCGATAGCTGGAAGTTTGAGCGACCGGCACGAACGGTCAACCGTTCAGCCATCGCATCCAATGCGAGCTCCACCTGGGCACCATCCGGTAGCTTGCGAACAATGTCATAGAGCGTATGTGCTGGCGCTGTGGCGGATCCGTCTTCGGATGCCGGGTCTGCCATTGCGCTTTCCGTCAGACCGATTTCCATATCCGTTGCAGCGACAGAGACTTTGCCGTTCGCCACTTCAAGCTTCAGATTGCTCAAAATCGGAATGGTGTTGCGGCGCTCCACAACGCTTTGGGCATGCGCCAGCGTCTTCAGCAGCGCGCCACGGTCAATCATCAACTTCATCGCAAACTAGCCCTTTTGTTTACGGCGCCGACTTGAGAGACCATCTCCCAAATTCGGCTCATAGCAGTCGCAGTAATTGCAACCCAAATACTTGTATGCTTTTTGGCGGCGAAAATCTGCATTGGCACCTGACTAAGCGCTAGGATTTGTAGCGCTGAACGCTGAAAACCCCACATCTTCCCTTTGCCGCGCAAAAGCGCAGTGGCAAAGGATACTCCGGCAGCCGCTAGGGCGCCAGCGATTCGGGGCGATTTTCAGCCTTTTTTCAAGCAAAAGCCGCCAACTATCCCCAACGGATACTTGGCAGCTTTAATCTTGCGTAAAGGTCGCTCTCATTCTCGCTTTCGTAGAGATCGAAGTGCGACGCCTCTATTTGTTAGCTGTGCTTGGCATCCAAGGCCGGGACATGTCGTCCTTGCCCTCAAACCCATCAATATCTTGCTTGTTCGCCATGGTCAGGCCGATGTCGTCAAGGCCATTGAGCAAGCAGTGTTTTTTATGCGGATCAACGTCAAACTTCAACACTTCACCGTTGGGGCGCATGATAGTTTGATTTTCCAGATCCACTGTGAGCCGGGCATTAGCGCCAAGAGAGGCGTCTTCCATCAGCTCATCAACGACATCCTGCGGCAACTTAATCAACAACATGCCGTTCTTAGACGAATTGTTGAAGAAGATGTCTGCGAAATCAGTACCGATCAGGCACTTCACGCCGAAATCTGACAGCGCCCAAGGGGCATGCTCACGGCTAGAACCGCAACCAAAATTGTTGCCAACAACCAGCACTTCAGAATTACGATAGGCGGGCTGGTTTAGGATGAAATCTTCCTTCTCCGAGCCGTCCGTGTTGTAGCGCATATCGTTGAAGAGGTTTTTGCCCAGCCCCTTGCGTTGAATTGTTTTCAGAAACCGAGCCGGAATGACTTTATCCGTATCGATATTCTGGGCTGGCATCGGCGCCGCAACGCCGGTGAAGGTTTCGAATTTTTCCATGGGTTTAGGACTCCCGAACCTGAATTAGCAATTGCCGCGCGGAGCGTAGCGCAGAATGTCGGCCATTTCATCAACACCGACCTCTTCGGTAGAACTTGGCCAAGCAAGCCGTGCCGTATCGACGGCGCGCATGGCACCATCACGGCCACGCACCATGGCGCGAACGGCTGGCCGACGCATGGGTGCCTGATCCAACTCGTCAAGATCAAACGCAACCGCAGCCGCGCCAAACCGGTTGTTCCTCATGAAAGGAACTCCCGAACGTCAGCCAAGTGGCCTTTGATAGCAGCAGCAGCAGCCATGCCCGGGGAGACCAGATGGGTCCGTCCGCCTGGGCCCTGCCGGCCTTCAAAGTTACGATTGGATGTGGATGCAGAGCGTTCGCCCGGCACCAGTTTGTCAGCATTCATCGCGAGGCACATGGAGCACCCTGGCTCCCGCCACTCGAACCCTGCTTCTGTCAAAATCACGTCAAGGCCTTCGGCCTCCGCCGCTTCCTTCACGAGGCCAGAGCCCGGCACGACCAACGCGCGGATGCCGTCAGCAACCTTACGGCCCTTAGCGACTTCAGCCGCAGCCCGTATGTCTTCCAACCGACCGTTCGTGCAGGAACCGATGAAAACCGTGTCGACTTTGATATCTTGAATATCCATGCCGCCATCGAGACCCATATATTCAAGGCTGCGTGCCACGCCATTCTGGCGGGCTTCGTCCTCGAAGTCGCCGGGTTTCGGCACTGTCGCGGTGATCGGCAATGCGTCCTGCGGGCTCGTGCCCCACGTGACGTAAGGAACGATTTCCGCTGCATCCATCGTCACTTCGGTGTCGTAGACAGCACCTTCGTCAGACGGCAGCGTCTTCCAATACGCAACAGCCTGTTCCCATGCACCGCCCTTTGGCGAATGCGGGCGGCCCATCAGATATTCAAAGGTCTTCTCGTCAGGCGCGATCATGCCAGCGCGCGCGCCTGCTTCAATCGACATATTGCAGACCGTCATCCGGCCTTCCATCGAGAGGTTCTTGATCGCATCGCCAGCAAATTCAATCACGTGACCGGTGCCGCCAGCGGTGCCAATCTTACCGATGATTGCCAGAACCAGGTCTTTCGCCGTCGTGCCCATGGGTGGCACGCCATCGACAGTAACGCGCATGTTCTTGGCTGGCTTCTGAACGATGGTTTGCGTGGCAAACACATGCTCAACTTCGGAAGTGCCGATGCCGAACGCGAGCGCGCCAAAAGCACCGTGGGTGGATGTGTGGCTATCGCCGCAAACCACCGTCATGCCTGGCTGGGTCAAGCCTTGCTCTGGGCCGATGATGTGGACGATGCCCTGGCGGATATCGTCAACAGGGTAATAGGGAACGCCAAATTCCTTGACATTCTTCTCCAGCGTCTCGACCTGGAGACGGCTCTCTGGGTCTTCGATGCCTTTGGAGCGGTCTGTGGTTGGGATGTTGTGGTCAGCCACAGCAATCGTACGGTCGGGGCGGCGGAGCTTCCGGCCAGCGGCACGGAGGCCTGCGAACGCCTGCGGGCTGGTCACTTCATGGGCCAGGTGCAGGTCAATGTAGATCAGTCCCGTACCGTCTTCTTCGGTGCGGACAAGGTGATCTGCCCAGATTTTATCAAACAATGTGCGTGGTTCAGCCATTTGGCCCTCCCGGTAGTCCTTAACCGGCGGCGCCGGAAAGCGCCGCCGACAGTTTTATTAGTTTGTTACGCTTTCGGCGCGACACCACGGCGACGCTCGGCAATACGTGCAGAGCGACCACGACGGCCACGCAGATAATACAGCTTCGCCCGACGGACACGGCCATGGCGCACCACAACAATGCTTTCCACATTCGGGGAATACAGCGGGAATACGCGTTCCACGCCTTCGCCGGATGCAATCTTGCGCACGGTGAATGCCGATGAGACGCCAGCGTTCTTACGGGCGATGCATACGCCTTCAAACGCCTGAATACGCTCACGCTCTCCTTCGACGACGCGGTAGTTTACCCGAACGGTATCGCCGGAGCGAAAGTCTGGGATTTCTTTAGTTTCCGTGACGCGGGCGATTTCTTCTTGCCCGATAATATCAAGGATGTTCATGAGGCCGGTTCCTTTTTCTTTTCGCCTTTACATGAACGCGCCCGCCTTAAAAGGGGGACGACGCCATATTCGTTTTTTGATCGCTCAGTTTAGTTTTACGGCTCGCGCCCCGCTGTTTTCCTAGCATAATTGGCCCAAAGATCAGGCCGCCGCTGCTGGGTTGCAGCTTCCGATTGTTCCCGCCGCCAAGCCGCTACGCGGCCATGATCGCCAGAAAGTAACACACCGGGAGGCTCCACCCCCGCCCATACCCTTGGTCGGGTATAGTGCGGATATTCGAGTAACCCGTTCTCGAAACTCTCCTCGTCTAGCGACCTCGCACCGCCCATTACGCCGGGCAGAAGCCGCACACATACGTCCAAAATGATCAGCGCCGCCGCCTCGCCCCCAGATAGGACGAAATCGCCAATGCTGATCTCCTCAACGTCGCGGGCGTCCAGCACCCGTTGATCGACGCCTTCATAGCGACCGCACAGCAGCGTCACCCCTGGCCCAGCGGCTAGCGCTTTCGCGCGCGCTTGGGTCAACGGAACGCCCCTGGGCGTCAGATAGACCAATGGGCCAACAGGTGGCGCGGCTTCTATCGCTGCGTCAACCACATCAGCCCGCATAACCATTCCGGCCCCGCCGCCAAAAGGCGCATCATCGACCGTACGGTGTTTATCGCTCGCAAACCCGCGAATGTCCAGTGCTTCCAACGACCACAGCCCCGCTTCCAGCGCCTTACCCGCAAGGGAATGGCCAAGCGGTCCTGGAAACATCTCTGGGAACAACGTCAGCGCCGTTGCCCGCCAGGGTTTCTGGTCATTTTCAGCGCCTTCGCTCACGCTGGATCGCCTTCACTTTCCACCGGTTTTGGCCGCTTGCGCTTACCGCTTTTGGCCGGGCCGGTATGTTTCGCCTTCGCCTCTCGTGGCCAAAGCCCTGCTGGCGGGTTGAGCACGACCCTACCGCCTGCAATATCGACAATCGGAACCGCCGCCATCGTGAACGGGCATACCAGCGGCGCGCCGCCTGCATCCAACGCGATCTCAATCAACTCACCGGCGCCGAAATCATCCAAGCTGGATACGACGCCAATCCGCCCCTCAGCATCCGTCTCAGCTATAAGGCCCACCAAATCTGCGTGGTAGAACTCATCTTCATCCACCTCCGGCAAGGCCGAGCGGGAGATGTTGAGCATCAAGCCTTTGAGCGCTTCTGCCGCTTCCCGACTGGCCACGCCATCAATTTTGACGATAGCGACCGTAGGCCGGGCTTCGACCAGCGTCACCGTGAATTGCCGATCACCGCTTTCATTGAACAACGGGCCGTAATCCGCGATGGCGCTGGGCGTCTCCGTGAATGTCTTCACCCGGACCAGGCCGCGCACCCCCTGTGCGCCGACAATAATGCCGGCGGGGGTCAGGCCTAGTCCTGGTTGGCTCACGCGCTCTCTTCAGCTGCAGCGTCTTCAGCCGGCGCTTCTTCAGCCGGCGCGGCGGATGCTTCAGCAGCAGCTTCGGCGGCAGCTTCAGCAGCGGCTGCGGCTTCACGCATACGCTCCTGGGCCTTGGCTTTAGGCTGATCTTTCTTGGTCTGGGTCGGAATAGCTTTCCGCTCCATCAGGCCAGCATCAGCCAAGAAACGGCCAACACGATCGCTTGGCTGAGCGCCAACGGACAGCCAATGCTGCGCGCGTTCGGTTTTCAGCGTGATACGGTTTTCGTTGTCACGGGGCAGCATCGGGTTATAGGTGCCGATCTGCTCAATGAAACGGCCATCCCGAGGATCGCGGGAGTTAGCAACGACGATGCGATAATATGGACGCTTCTTAGCGCCGCCGCGGGTGAGCCTAATCTTTACAGCCATAGTTCAAGACTTCCTTATCTAAGCAAAACAGTGTGTTTATGAATGACCGTTACCGACCAAATGGATTGAAGCCGCCTTTGGGCAACATGCCGCCGAGGCCACCAAGGCCCCCGCCGCCAAGCCCGCCGCCCATTCCCCCACCGGGCATTTCCATACCGGGGGGCAGGGCGGGCATGCCCTTCTTGCCTTTTTTGCGGCCAAGCTTGTTCATTTTCTTCATCATGCCGCGCATCTGATCGAACTGCTTCAAGAGCCGGTTCACATCCTGCACTTCGACACCCGCACCTGACGCAATCCGGCGCTTACGGGACGCTTTCAGGACATCAGGCTTCGCGCGCTCATGCGGCGTCATGGAGAGGATAATGGCTTCTTGGCGCGCGATCATTTTCTCGTCGATATTGGCGTCTGCCATCTGTTTCTTCATATTGCCAACCTGCGGCAGCATGCTCATCAAGCCGCCAAGGCCGCCCATTTTCTTCATCTGGCGCAGTTGTTGAAGCAGGACCGTCAGGTCCATCTGCCCAGCTTGAAGCTTTTTCGCCAGCGCTTCAGCGTCTTCCTGCTCAATCGTTTCCGCAGCGCGCTCAACCAGGCTAACAACGTCGCCCATGCCAAGAATACGGCCGGCGATCCGGTCCGCGTGGAACGGCTCAATTGCATCCAACTGTTCGCCGGTGCCGAGGAATTTCAGCGGCTTACCCGTGACGGACCGCATGGAAAGTGCCGCACCGCCACGGGCATCACCGTCAACGCGGGTCAATACAATGCCGGAAACACCAAGGCGGTTGTTGAAAGCCTCAGCAACGCCAACAGCGTCCTGGCCAGTCATTGCATCAGCGACCAGCAGCGTTTCCTGCGGGTTGATGATGCGACGGACCTCTTCGGCCTCTGTCATCATCTGCTCGTCGATAACAGTCCGGCCAGCGGTATCAATGAAGAGAATATCGTAGCCCTGGCGCTTTGCCGTATCGAGCGCGCGCCGCGCGATGGCTGGAGCCAATTCGCCGAACACGACCGGCAGCGTATCGACGCTGATCTGCTGGCCAAGCGTTGCCAATTGCTTCTGCGCAGCAGGGCGATGCACGTCCACGGACGCCATCAGGATTTTCTTCCGTTCACGATCTTTCAGGCGCAGCGCGAGCTTGCCTGTCGTTGTGGTCTTACCGGAACCTTGCAGGCCGCACATCATAATGACGGCAGGCGGGTTCTGGCCAAGCGAGAGTTCTGAGGAAAGGCTGGCCGCTTCAACGGTCTCAGCCGGGCCACCACCGAGCATGGAAACAAGCTCGTCATGGACGATCTTGATGACCTGTTGGCCGGGAGAGATGCTGCGCAGCACATCCTGGCCAATCGCTTTGGCGGTAGCGGAATCAATGAACTTCTTGACGACCGGCAGCGCCACATCCGCTTCCAGCAACGCCAAGCGAACTTCGCGCATGGCTGTGCGGACATCAGCTTCTGAAAGCGAGCCCTTGCCCGTAAGCTTCTTAAATGCTCCGGAGAGCTTGTCACTTAAGCTTTCAAACATCGCTGACCCTCCGTGCCTTCTAAGCCCATAACCACAACGCACAACGCGCCGGTGCGCGAACCCTCGCGGACTGACGGGCGACGCAAATGCGTCGTTGGCGATGCAGTGCTGCCAATTGATCGCGGGGATATGCACCAATTCCACCCGGAACGCAAGCACATCCAGCAACAGCAGAGGACTGGATTTTCGCACCATTTGGTGGTCCGCTTAATCTGCCGATCCTATCAAACTAGAGCGAGCAGGACCATGAGTGAACAACTTCCCTGGCAATGGCCGGAATCCACCTGGCGCCCCATCGTTGAGAAAGTGCGCGCCGGGCGCAGCCTGAAACCCGCAAATTGGCCAGGCGGTGCCAAGTGCGCCGTCGCCCTGTCGTTCGATAGCGACCATGAAACAACGACACTGCGTTGGGGTGATAATTCGCCCGGCACGCTTTCAGCCAACCAATATGGCGCCCGCGTCGCCATTCCACGTATCCTAGCGCTCCTGGCGAAGCATGACATCAAGGCCAGCTTTTTTGTGCCCGCCGTCACTGCCATGATCCATCCAGATGAGCAACGCCGGATCATCGCCGAAGGCCATGAGATTGGCATCCATTCCTGGATCCATGAAATGAACGCCTCCCTACCGCCAGAGGATGAGCGCGACATTCAAATGCGGGCTGCGGATAAACTAGAGGAAATCTGCGGTGTTCGCCCTGTTGGCATTCGCACACCAAGCTGGGATTTCAGCCCCATAACCCTCGCCATCACCCGAGAGATGGGCTTGCTCTACGACTCGTCTTTGATGGCCGATGACGATCCTTACGAATTGCTGGAAGAAGGTGCCCCAACAGGCATTGTCGAGTTGCCAGTCGAATGGATCCGGGATGACATGCCCTATTTCGGCTTCGACTTCCGCCGCCAATCCCGTCCACATACGCCGCCAAGTTCAGTGCTCGGGATTTTCAAGGCTGAGTTTGATGGTGCCCATGCCGATGGCGGCGTGTTCCAACTCACCATGCACCCGCACATCATTGGCCACCGCTCCCGCATGGCGATGCTGTCTCAATTGATTGACCACATGAACGCCACAGGCGATATCTGGTACGCAACCCACGCTGATATTGCCCGCTGGTGCTTGGAGATCGCAAAATGACCTATTCCGTAGAAGCTTTCGTCAATGACCTCCGACGCCTAACCGCAGAAGGTGGCGGCCCCAAGGACATCCTTCCAGAGATCGCTCCGCTCGCCGCGAAACTGGCGGAGACGCCAGGTTGGATCAAGCCTGATTTCTATGAAGTCGACCCTGAGCAAGGCATTGGCATCACTGTGCTGCATGAAGAAGCGGACCATACGCTGCTTGTCGAAACCATTGTTTGGGCGCCGGGCAAAGGCGTACTGCCCCATGATCACCAAACCTGGGGCTGCGTTGTTGGCCTTGATGGCGTTGAACGCAATACGATCTGGAAGCGGAATGACGATGGCGCAGCCCCCGGCCACGCGGACCTTACCGTTCATCACGAAGCCGATGTCGGCGCTGGGCAAACGATTGTGTTCATGCCCGATGATATTCACAGTGTGCAGAACCACGGCGATACACCAACACTCTCACTCCACATTTATGGCAAGAGCTTGGCCCATGTGAGCCGGTCTGAATTTGATCCCGATGCCAGCGTTGTCCGCCCCTGCCCGATCCGCAAGAAGCGCCCGGCCGCCTGAGCGTATTCAAGCCTTCGACAGTCCCGTTCTACCCTGCTATAGGGAGCGCTGGTGGCCGCGTTCGGGGGCCGTCCTTAGTATTTGTGGACAGCTATTCTATGCGTCTTCGCCTGACAACGACCCGCACAGCGGCCATGCTGGCGCTGGCGCTCATGGCTGCTCCCGCACTGGCACAGCAAACGGGTAACCTCAGCCAGGCGCGGACGGCAGAGCCGATCAGGCATGCAACGGCAACACTGATAGCCGAAGCGCCGCCGCTCACGTACCGAGCGCCTACCTCAATTCCCACGACACAGATCGCCCAGGCTCCGGTCCGCTTTAACACAGCACCCGCAGACAAGCCTTGGCATGCAGATGTCTGGTACGGCGCTCTGAACCCCGGCGACTTTACTGAGTCCATTATCGACCCCGCCAGTACGACGATTGAAGATGAACAGATCGTTGGCTTCACCGTCGGGCGGAAGCTGTTTGATCTGGGCTATGGCTTCAGTTTTGGTCTGGGTGTGCTCGGCGCCCATCGAATTGACGAAGGCGGGTTTGAGCTTGGCATGCCAATGACCGTAACATTCGACGGATTCCCCTGGCGGGAAAGGCTGCCGACGAAGCTGGCAATTGCTGTCGGTCCATCTTTTATCTCTACGATCACACCCACCGAAAAACGTAAAGCCGACAACAATAAGGGCTCTAAGATCCTGAATATGTTCTCGCCTGAAGTTGAAGTTGGTGTTCCGGATACCGATTGGTCCGGCTTCTTCCGCCTACACCATCGCAGCGGCATATTTGGCTTGATTGACGGTGTCTCCGGCGGCTCTACCTACTTCACATTCGGTGTCCGCCATCGCTTCGGCCTCGGCGATGAATTGCCCTGGAAATAATAAGCCTCGCCGCTAGGGCAATTCACAACCAATCTGAATCAGATTGGTCGGGATAAATTGCCCGCAATCTATGTGATAGAGCGCCGGGCTGCGTCGCAAGCGACGTACGGCGCTCTAGCTTTTCTGCTGCGACCATACGGCTATTTCATTGCCGACAGGTTCTTTGAACTGGAAACGGCGGCCACCGGGGAACTCGAAAATCTCTTGTGTGATTTCGGCACCGGCACCTTTCATGACCTCGAGCATTGCCTCTAGATCATCTGCCTCCAAAACAACCAGAGGTGCTCTGAGCTCGGCCCGCTCAATACCGGCACCGATGCCAGGGCCTTGGACGTCTCGGTATTGGTCGCCATAATTGATGAACTCCCAGCCAAACGCTTTTGCGAAAAAGGCCTGGGTTTTCTCGAGCTTAGGAGAGACGAACTCAACATAGTTGATACTGATTTTCTGTTGCTCAGCTATGGGAATTCCTCCTGATATCGGGAATGAACAGCTGCGCCGTCAAAGCACTGGCAATTCACGTGCTGCACGTTCGGACAGTAAATACGGCGCGCCGTCTGCGATGACGATATTTTCTTCGTGGACCATGATTTTTCCAGGACTGATGGTCAAGCTTGGCTCCAACGTGATGACCATGCCGGGTGCGAGAATAGTGTCGTCGAATTCGATCAGCGACGGTGGCTCAGTCAGCTGCATGCCAAGGCCATGCCCGTAGCGACCAACATCGCTGGCCCCTTGGCCAATGATCGTGGCCATGGCTTGAAAAACATCTGCCGCCCGCACACCTGGGTGCGCAGCTTGTAAACCTGCTTCGGTCGCTTTCCACAGGGTATCGTAAGCAGTTCGGGCAGCGTCGCTGGCTTGGCCGATTGCGAAATTCCGGTCAAAGTCTGCGAAATAGCCTTTGAGGCTGGCGCCAGTGTCGAGCATCAGAACGTCGCCACCTCGCAACGGTGTGTCATCTGGCGGTGAGATCACATCGCCATACCCCTCCTGGCCTGCCCCGCCCACGAGATAAGGCACATCCTCCGCCCCGGCTTTGAGCAAGGCAATCTTGAAGGCACGGAAGGTCTCGTTGAGCGGTTGGCCTTCGCAGAACAAAGTCGGTGCCTGGGCAAATGCCGCTGACGTAATCTGGCAGATTTCCATGATCAGGGCGACCTCTGCTGCGGATTTCACCAAGCGGAGACGCTGTAACAACCGGCTCGCATCCAAAAACATTGCACCTGGGAGCCTGGCCCGAAGCGTCTCAAAATCCGCCAAAGGCATGCGAAGGCTGCTTTCGCGACCCATGGGCATGCCAATCACGCGCGCAATCCTAAGTGCATCGCTTAGTAACGAGAGGCCATCGTCTGTTGCATGGGGGGAAGCCCAGGTGCGGATATCCTCCACCCAGGTCTCCCGCATCAACGCGGCCCCGATCTCGGGAATGATGGCGATGGGCTTTGCGTCCTTTGGCAACACCACGAACCAGGGTCGCGTTGGGCTTTGCCAGAAGGCTGTGCGGAAGCCGGTGAAGTAGCGGACTTCGGCTTCTGTCGTCAGCAGCAGCGCGTCGATACCTGCGACGTGCATGGCCTCGTGGGCCTTGGCGACCCGTGATTCAAACTCTGCAGGCGGGAAGTCCGGTCTCACACGCGGCCTGCAGATACGCCGCCATCAACCATGTAGACGCCGCCTGTCGAGAAGCTGGCGTCATCGCTGGCCAAAAACAGCATCATCCGCGCGACTTCTTCTGGCTTGCCGTAGCGCTTTAACGGCGTGCCTTGGGCGAGCGGGAAATTCTGGCGGTCAGCATCTGTGACGCCGTTCATATCCTCCATTTTATCCATCATTGGCGTGGCGATGGGGGATGGGTTGACCGTGTTCACGCGGATATTGTGCGCCGCCCCTTCCAATGCCGCCGTCCGCATTAAGCCAATCACGGCATGCTTGGATGCGGTATAGGCTGCCAACCCCGGCAAAGCGCGAATGCCTGCCGTGGAAGACGTGATAACGATGCTGCCGCCAGATGCTTCCATAGCTGGCATCACATGCTTCAGGCCAAGGAATACGCCACGCACATTGACGGCTAGCACTTTATCGAAAAGCTCCAGGTCATAATCGACGGTCGGCATAATATTGCCGACGATGCCCGCGTTCAGCAGTGCCACATCAAGGCCACCAAACCGATCAAGCGTCGCGGCTAAGATTGTGCGGTTGGCATCATCCTGGGAGACATCGGCAACCATGTGCGCCGCGCCAAGCTCGCTTGCGAGTGCGGCCAGAGGGGCTTCATCAACATCCACAAGCATGAGATTGGCCCCTTCCGCATGGAACAGTCGCGCTGCCGTTGCACCGATGCCAGCCGGAGCGCTAGCCCCAGTGATGATTGCCGTTTTGCCCGAAAGCTTGCCCATTTTGCTTCCCCTCTATTTCCAATCGCCGTGCGTCGCCTTTGGCAGGCCCAGATGATCGCGAAGCGTCGATCCGGTGTATTCTTTACGATACAGGCCCCGCCTCTGTAGCTCTGGAACCACATGCTCGACAAAGTCCTCGAATGATCCGGGCAGCACGGATGGCCCGATCACAAAGCCGTCGCAGGCTGGCGACGTGAACCATTCCTCCATAATGTCGGCTATTTCTTTCGGCCCGCCGACCCAGGCATGGTTCAAGCGTCCACGTTGCGTGAGGTTCATAAAATCCCGCGGTGTCGGGTTGGCGACACCTTGTTGCACAACCCGGTCCCGAAGCGCCTGAATGCCAGACAGGCCTTCCATATCCTCATCCGTGAACGGCTCATCCATGCCCTTCTGGCCGAAGTCATAGTTCAAACCTTCGGACAGCAGAGAGAGCTGATCCGTCTCGTTCGGCAATGTGTCGTAGAAGGCGCGCTTGTCTTCAGCTTCCATCTTGGTCGCAGCGGCGACGGGGAACCCTAGCGCCGCGATCTTGAAGTGATCCGGGTTGCGGCCATTGGCGGCGCAGGCGGCTTTCAAGCTGTCGTAATTGCGCTTGGCGATATCGAATGTCGGGAAGGCCGTGAATAGCAATTCCCCCCACCGCGCTGCAAACTTTTGCCCACGCCCACTGGCCCCCGCCTGAATAACCACCGGGCGTCCTTGCACGGATCGTGGGACAGTAAACGGCCCCCGCGTCTTGTAAAATTCTCCTTCATGATCGAGCCTGCGGACGCTGTCCGGTTTGGCAAAAACGCTGTTGGCTTTGTCCAGGATAATTGCGTCATCATCCCAGCTGTCCCACAGGCCGAGTGCGGCCTCCATGAAATCATCAGCGCGATCATACCGGTCGTCATGGGCGATGACTTTGTCCCGGCCCATATTGCGAGCCTCGTTGTCATTGACGGAGGTTACGACATTCCAGGCGGCACGGCCCTTGGTCATCAGATCCAGCGTCTGAAACAGGCGGGCCACATAGAATGGCTCGTGATACGTGGTGGAGAATGTGGCACCGAGGCCCAGCCGCTCCGTCGCCATTGCCATGGCCATCAAAACGGCGACGGGGTCCATCTTTACGGCGCGGATGCCGTGTTCAATCGTGTGAGCATGGTCGCCGGTATACATATCCGGCATGGCGAGGCGGTCATCAAAGAAGCCGATGTCAAACTTACCGTGCTCCAGCACCCGGCCAATGTGCTGGTAATACTCTGGCGAAGTGAAATCAGCCCGCGCCTCCGGATGGCGCCATGCGGCAGGGATCGTTGTGCAGTTCTGCGCTTGCAGAAACGCGACCAAGTGGATTTGACGCATAGCTCAGCCCTCAACGAAATTATAGCGGATTCGCTAAGTGTCGGCTGCGCTGCAGGGCCGGTCAACTGCCGTTTATGGTCCCGTCGCTACTGGAACCGGCGGCCAGACTTACCGCGATTATCCCGAACGTCTTCGACACAGAGTTTCACTTGGCGAAGATCAGGGCGGTATCGGGCATCGCAACGAGTGACCACACGTTTTGCAACAAAGCGCGGAAATTCGCCTCTATCGGCACAGAACGTCCGGGCCTGGTCAACATTGAATATGCTTGCAGATGCTCCAAGCGGCACGAACGAAACTGCGGCGGCGAGCAGGATAGGTTTCATAACCATGGGTCTTCCTCCTACATCAAGAGATAGGCATCGCCCCACCGCCAGCCAATACGAAAACGGCCCGAAACGTGAGTTCCGGGCCGCAAGCTCAATCACATGTCCGCGATGTCTATTCGCGATTGCCGAAGAATGACAGCAGGAACATGAAGATGTTGACGAAGTTGATGTAGAGCCCAACCGCGCCCATCACTGCAAGCTTGCCTGCAAGCTCGTAGCCATGGTTGACGTGGTACTCTTCCTTGATGCGCTGGGTATCCCAGGCTGTAAGGCCAGTGAAGATCAGCACACCAAGAGCGGAGATTGCGTAGTGCATCACCGGGCTCTGCATGAAGATGTTCACGATCATGGCAATGAACAAACCGATCATGCCCATGAACAGGAACGAGCCCATTTTCGCCAGGTCACGCTTAGTCGTGTACCCATACAGGCTGGTAGCAGCGAACATGCTGGCCGTGATGAAGAAAACCTTCGCGATCGATCCGCTGGTGTAGACCAGGAATACCGATGAGAGCGAAAGCCCCATCACTGCTGCGAACGCCCAGAACACAATCTGCAGCGTGCCGAAGCTCATTTTATTGATACCGAAATTCATCGCCAGGATGAAAGCGAATGGCGCGAAGGCCAGCACCCAACGCAGCGGCGTGCCATAAATCATCTGCACCATTTCTGGTGACGTGGTGAGATATGACGCGAAGCCGTATGCGACGACGCCTGTCAGCACCAACCCAGCGCACATGTAGTTGTACACGCGCAGCATGTGTGAGCGGAGGCCGACGTCATATTCTGTATCAACGGCACCTGCGCCGCTTCGGATGTAGCCACGATCTTGGAGAGCCATTCCCTGTTCCCCTTGGAATTAATTTAGGTTCGCGAAGAGTGGTACCACCTTAGGGCACACTTAATGCGCACCGAGGCGATACTATTCACACTCATTCCTAAAATATCGTTGTTCTAGCACCCAAATTCAAGGGGTGCAGTGGCAATGATGGCGGATATTTAAAGACGCACCACATGAACCGAAACCTGCGGGCGTTTACCCGTCTCACGCCGCAATACCCGACGGAGCGCGGCGCGGGCAGCTTCGTGCACGGGATCGTCCTTCTTGCGGTCGCCCGGTTTCATCGCGGTGATCGCGTCGTCGATGCTTTCTTCAATCACATCAAGCACATCATCATCGTCAGCAGCATCGAGGCCAGAGAGCGTGACCATGCTATCAGCGGCGAGGCGCCCGCGATCATCCAGCACGACGGTAATATGCGCCATGCCTTCAATCTTCATACGCCGACGCTCCCGCAGCGCGTCACCGTTCAGCGCAACAGGCGTTTTGCCGTCAAGACCCACCCGGCCGACCTTAACATCCCCCACCTTTTTGAAGTCACCGCCTGCGAGACGCACCACATGGCCATTGAACGCGACCATGCTTTCCGGGACGCCGCAATCTTTTGCGAATGCGGCATGGGCGATCAGGTGACGGCCCTCACCGTGAGCAGGCAACAACCGCTCTGGCTTCAGCAATTCATAAAGGCGCTTGATCTCATCCTGTGCTGGATGACCGGACACATGGATGTCATCCATGCTGGCCGTAATGACCTCAATGCCGGATTCAATAAGCCGGTTCTGTAAGCGGCCAATTGCTTTTTCATTCCCTGGAATATCCCGGCTGGAGAAGCAGACCGTATCGCCCCGCTCTAGCGTCAGGTGCCGATGCTGGCCATCTGCGATCCGGTGCAATGCAGCGCGCGGCTCGCCCTGGCTGCCCGTGCAAATAGCGACCATTTTACCGCGCGGCAGATAACCAACATCATTTTCCTGCAGGAAGTCTGGCAGGCCGTCCAAATACCCAAGCCCGCCAGCGACGCCGTGCATCCGCCAGAGCGAACGTCCCACAAGCCCAATATCGCGCCCTGCAGCCTGTGCCGCTTTCGCCACCGTATAGAGCCGGGCAACATTGGAGGAGAAGCAGGCAAAAATCACGCGGTTCTTACGGGACTTGATCAGCTCCTCAATCGGCTGCGTCAGGCTGCTTTCGCTACCAGTCCAGCCTTCGCGGAGGACATTCGTTGAATCGCATACAAGGGCTGCAACGCCCTCCTCCCCAAGCTTGGCCAGCGCTTCAGCATCTGGCTTTGGGCCGATAACCGGGCCGTCATCCATCTTCCAGTCACCCGAATGGACGACCATGCCCGCTTTCGTGCGGATGGCGACAAGGTTCGCCTCCGGGATCGAGTGCGGCATGGGCACCATTTGAATGTTGAACGGTGCGATCTTTTTGGCGCCCGGCGTTTTGACCTCGATGATCTTTACCTTGCGCTTAGCCCCCGCACCGCCATCATCCTCAAGCTTTTTGCGCAAGAAGGCTGCCGCGAAAGGGGACGCATAGACCGGGCATTTGAAGCGACCCGCAAGATAGGGCACAGCCCCAATATGATCTTCATGGGCATGGGTAATCAGAATGCCGACCAGGTCGTCGCCAAGCGCTTCAATGGCGCTGATATCTGGCACAATCACGTCAACGCCCGGCGTGTCTTCGTCACCAAAGGTCACGCCCATATCCACCGCCAGCCATTTGCCGGCATGGCCATAGAGCGCAAGGTTCATTCCAATTTCACCCAGCCCGCCCAAGGCGGCGAATAGCACTTCGTCCTTAGTTGGGACAGGAAGGTCGGCAGTCGGCTGGTTGGGATCAGTCACTTGGCGTTCCGTCTGTACAATTCAAATAGGCCGCGCAATGTGAGGTCGCGGTCAATGGCGTAGATAACATCTGTGGCGCTATGGAAAAGCGGTGCTAGACCGCCTGTTGCAATCGCACGGAGGCCCGGCTCGCCGCGTTCCTCACGGATGCGGGCAACCAAACCTTCGATTAAGGAGAGGTATCCATAAAAAATTCCAGACTGCATGGCTTCCACCGTACCGCCGCCCACAACATGGGCCGGTTGACGGACGGCGACAAGGGGCAGCTTCGCCGCGGCCATGTGCAACGCTTCCATGGAAAGGTTGGCACCGGGCGCGATAATACCGCCCACATAATTCCCATCACTATTGATGACATCGAATGTGGTAGCAGTGCCGAAGTCGATAAGGATAAGCGGGCCGCCATATTCAGACTTCGCGGCGACAGCATTCACCAGCCTGTCAGCACCAACTTCGTTCGGATTATCGAGCAGGACGGTGATGCCAAGGTCAACGCTAGGCTCACCGACCACCAGGGCCTCGACATTAAAATAGCGGGTGCAGAGGCGCGTCAGATTGAAAAGGGACGCGGGCACAACGGTTGAAATGATTGCAGAATCAATATCGCTGCGCTCAACACCTTCGACAGCCATAACCTGGGAAAGCCAGACGAAATGCTCATCGGCTGTGCGGCGCGTATCGGTCGCGGCACGCCAAAGGCCTTTGCGCTCCTCGCCGTCATAAACAGCGAAGACGGTATTGGTATTGCCAGCATCAATCGCAAGCAGCATGGGTCAGGACCCTTTCGCCAAGGGGAAGACATCACCCGCTGAAATGCGCCGTTCAACGCCATCGGCGAGCTGGAGAACAAGCGCGCCATCTGCCGCTAAATCAAGTGCTATGCCCTCGACCGTTTCATTCGGCAGCCGTGCGACAACAGGCTTACCAAGATCACGGGCGCGGTCACGCCAGACATTGCGGATAGGCTCGAAACCCTGGCCCAGCCATTGGCTAATCCAGTGATCAAGATGCGCCAAAAGCCGTGCCGCAGCATCTTTCGGCAACAAGCGTGGGCCGCCGGCTGTCTCCAGATCGATTGCATGAGGTGCCGCGTCGTGCTGTTGCGGTGCCAGATTAACGCCCATGCCAAGCACCAACCAATCTACATATCCGTCAGCGCCAGACGCGGCCTCTGCCAGAATACCGGAAAACTTGCGATCCCCGATCAAGACATCGTTTGGCCATTTGATGGTGAGAGGTGCCGAGGTTGGCAGTACATCCCGGGCCAAATCATAAACCGCGAGTGCCGCGACAAACCCAGCTGCAGCAGCGGCGGCAGGCTTCAACTGCGGACGCAATATAATGGAGAGCGCCAAATCATGACCGCCTGTGGACCATGCGCGGCCGCTTCGCCCCCGGCCTGCCGTTTGTTCCCTGGCCGTGATGGCGTATCCCGCAGGCTCACCCGCACGGGCGCGCTTAGCGGCTTCTGCGTTCGTGCTATCGACACTGTCCCGTGTATCAAGGCGCCAAGTATTTGGGAGGAATTGGTCGCCGGTTAAGGTCTGGAGGCTCAATTCTGGAACAGTTGTTGAGCCGCAGCGGTCGCTTCAGAAACAATCGGTCCAGGCAATACGATAAACAGCAGGATCACAATTGTTGCTACGCCCAGTACGATGCCAAGGTCTCGCGGCATAGGGCCTTCGAGCGGATCGCTCGCTTCGTCAAAATACATAACCTTGATCAGGCGAATGTAATAGAAGCAGCTGACCACACTGGCCAAAACGCCAACGACAGCCAGAATGTACAGGTGCGCCTCAACAGCGGCCTGCAGCACGTACAGCTTGCCGAAGAACCCTGCGAGCGGCGGAATACCAGCCATCGAGAACAAGATAGCAGCGAGCGCCAGAGCCATGGCTGGATGGGTGCGGGATGCGCCTGCAAGATCATCAATGTCCTCAACGGCCTCCCCGTCACGACGCATCGCAAGCACACAAGCGAAAGCTGCAAGGTTCATGAACAGGTAGATGGCCGTATAGATCAGCAATCCACGCACGCCAATTTCAGATGCCGCAGCAAGGCCGATCAGCGCGAAGCCGACATGGCCGATAGAGCTATAAGCTAGCAGCCGTTTGATATTCCGCTGCGCCAACGCACCGAATGCGCCAACCACGACGGATATGCCCGCCAGCATAGCTACGACCTGGCTCCAGGATTCAGCGGCACCTAGCAGCGGATCAGCCATAACGCGCGCGAACAGCGCCAGCGCTGCCGCTTTTGGGGCGGCGGCGAAGAAAGCAGTAATAGGTGTGTCAGCGCCTTCGTAGACATCAGGTGTCCACATGTGGAACGGCGCAGCGGAGACTTTGAACGCCAGGCCGGCGATAAGGAACACCAGCCCAACGATGAGGCCAACGTTCGTATCTGATGCGGCGAGAACTTGCTCGGCGATCATGTCGAAGCCGGTGTAGCCGGTATAGCCGTAGATCAACGAACAACCGTAAAGCAGCATGCCGGACGACAATGCGCCCAACACGAAATATTTGAGGCCAGCTTCGGTCGCGCGCAAGGAATCTCTGCGGATTGCGGCGAGCACATAAAGCGAGAGGCTCTGCAATTCCAAGCCCATATAAAGCGAGATCAGGTCATTGGCGGAGACCATGAGCATCATACCAAGCGCTGCAAACAGCATCAGTACAGGTTGCTCAAACCGCACAGCACCTGAGCCATCACCGGGCGTTGCACGCGCTGCTGCCATCACGGCCGTTGCCGCCGCACCCACAACGATCAGCGCCTTAGCAAAGGTGGCCAATTTGTCGGAGATAAAGAGGCCACCGAACGCAGGGCCTGCGGGCATCATCAAGCCGATTACGAAGACCGCTACCAGCGTCGCCGCGACTGCATAAGCCAGGGGTTTCGCCGCGCGGTCACCAATAAACACGCCGATCATGAGGAATATCAGACCAGCACATGCTAGCAGGATTTCCGGGAGGAGAGGCATAGCCGCCATAATTCTAGCGTCCTCCAATCAACGCAGGGAAGCGAGCAGGGAACGAGC
>Ga0315321_10000461_pt1 | contig 29964 bp, 26 predicted proteins | sample M180m21515metaG_FD_203464 | JGI IMG/M metagenome (GOLD analysis project Ga0315321, IMG submission 203464) | Ammonia-oxidizing marine archaeal communities from Monterey Bay, California, United States - M1 80m 21515 | ecosystem: Environmental > Aquatic > Marine > Intertidal zone | place: USA...
AAACGGATATTGCGGAAGCTAGACAATCAATGTCCGAGCCTGAGTTTAGACAAGAGTATGAAGCTGACTTCAACACTTACGAAGGCCAAATTTGGAGCTTCGACCATGAAGAGTGTATTTACAATGGTAGCGAACTAGACACTTCTAAGATGGACGTGTTCGCGGGGTTGGACGTAGGTTACAGAGACCCAACAGCCTTCTGTGTAATCGCCTATGACTGGGATGAAGAGAAGTATTATTTATTAGATGAGTATCTGGACGCAGAGCAGACAACAGAGAAACACGCTAAAGAAATACAGACTCTAATAGCGAAGTGGGATATAGACTATATTTACATAGATTCAGCCGCACAGCAGACCCGTTTCGACTTCGCTCAGAACTATGATATCTCAACTATTAACGCAAAGAAGTCCGTACTAGATGGTATAGCACAAGTTGCAGGAATAGTAGACAATAATAATTTATTTATAGAGCAGGGATGTAAGGAAAGCTTGTCTGCGTTAGACCAATACCAGTGGGACCCTAATCCCAACCTTGCAAGAGAGAAACCGAAGCACAATTACGCATCACACATGGCCGACGCGTTAAGATACGCATTATACTCGTTTCAAACTTCGGCAACAAGTTTTTAGGATACCTGCTCAAAAATAGTTATTGACATAGTACCTCAAACTAGATATAATTCTTTTAATCGAAAAAAGAAATCCGAAAAACCCTGATGGCTAAATTAAAACGAGATATAGTAAAATATATCCGAGATAAGGCAAAAAATAAGTACGAGAAGGGTTCGGCTTGCGAGATTTGCGATGCAACAGAGAAGTTAGACTTTCACCATTTCTATAGTCTAGCGCCTTTGTTACATAAATGGCTAAGAGAAAATAAATTAAATCCAGCGTATATCCTGGCATTACGAGAAGACTTTATAGAAGAACATAAAGCAGAACTTTACGATTATACTGCAACCTTATGTCATAAACATCACGTTCAGTTACATAAAGTATATGGAAGAGACCCCGGACTAGGAACAGCACAAAAGCAAATGCGTTGGGTCGAGATTCAAAGAGAAAAACATAATGGCGTGGTATAATACATTCTTTAGGAGTCCAGAAACGGAAGAGAAGTTGAATCCGATACAGGCTTACCTAGGTGCTGGTACTCAAACATCTAGAGAATTTACTGATAAGTACGAGTCATATTATGAGAATTTAGAAGTAGTAAACCGTTCAGTTAATATGGTTGTAGACGATGCTGCAGAGATTCCTTCAATAGTCCAAGGTATTTCAGTACCTGGAATAATTAAAGGAATAAAAAGGTCAAAGGTTGATTTACTATTAAACAAGCAGCCTAATCCTTTTCAAGATATTAATACGTTTAAAAGAAACTTAGTTACTGACTACCTTTTAGACGGTAATATGTTTATATACTATGATGGTGCACATTTATACCATATCCCCGCAGATACAGTTACAATACATGGGGACTCAAAAACCTACATAGAGAAGTATACTTATAATGAAATTGACTATAGCCCTAGTGAGATAATACATGTAAAAGAAAATTCTTTTCATGATATTTATAGGGGAGTATCACGTTTGAAGCCTGCTGTACGTACTATGCAAATCATGTCGTACATGAGAGCTTTTCAAGATAACTTTTTTCAAAATGGAGCAGTTCCTGGGTTAGTCCTTAAATCCCCTAATACTTTATCTGAGAAAATTAAGGAAAGAATGTTACAGTCTTGGCAGATGCGATATCGCCCAGATGCAGGAGGCAGACGACCTCTTATTCTTGATGGAGGCATTGAAGTTGATAAAATTTCAAATGTTAACTTTAAGGAGTTAGACTTTCAAAGTGCAATTACAGAGAATGAGAAAATCATACTTAAAGCCATTGGCGTACCTCCCATACTATTAGACTCCGGGAATAACGCAAATATACGACCTAACATGCGTTTATACTATTTAGAAACGATTTTACCTATTGTTAAAAAGCTTAACTTTGGCGCCAGTAGATTTTTTGGGTTTGATATACGAGAGGATATAAGCAATATTCCTGCTTTACAGCCTGAACTACGAGACCAATCACAATATTACACTTCTTTAGTAAATGGAGGTATAATAACTATCAATGAGGCACGAGAGCAACTTGGCTTCGAGAAGATTGATGGACAAGACGAAGTAAGAGTACCTGCTAATATTGCAGGTAGCGCAGCAAACCCAGATGAAGGCGGCAGACCCGTCGAGGAAGAAGAAGATGGCAGCGACTAGAGAAAGACAAAGGCGAGTTATTGCCGATCTTGGAATGTTTTTTGCGGAATTGGGTTATTTGCCTAGTCGTAGAGACTACCAGAGACTGCCGAACCGACCTAAATTCTTAAATGTAAAAGAGATTGATAAAGTTTTAGGCTCCTGGGCTAAGTTACTATCAATACTAGAAAAAGAACAATCAGATCTATGGGACCTTATTCATAGTGCTCCCAAAGTAGAAGAGCCTACCATAGAAGTAAAGATGGCAAAGGCAAAGACCGCTAATACAGCGGGATAAGAGGGAGTACATGGAAAAAATATTTAATCTCACCTCTACTTTTAAGTCTCATACCGATGATGATGGTAGTATTACGATCCGAGGTATGGCGAGTACTTCTGATTTTGATCGCGCGGGCGATTCTATTTCAGCGGACGCATGGACTAAAGGTGGATTGAATAATTTTGAGAAGAATCCTATTATTCTTTTCAATCATGATTATAACCGACCCATTGGAAGAGCTACTAATTTAAAGAGCACTGATAATGGATTGGAACTTACTGCGAAAATTAGTAAGGCTGCTAAAGATGTGGCGGAGTTAGTTAAAGACGGTGTTCTTGGGGCCTTTTCTGTTGGTTTTCGAGTCAAGGATGCTGATTATTTAGAGGAAACCGACGGATTAAGAATAAAGGACGCTGAGTTATTTGAGGTATCAGTAGTATCTGTACCCTGCAATCAATCAGCTACTTTTTCACTAGCGAAATCTTTTGACTCTATCGCAGAGTATGAAGACTTCAAAAAAACTTTCACTATTAGTGACGGGACGCAAGTCCAAAAGGAGATACAAATGTCTGAAGAGACACAACAACCCGTTGACTTGGAAGCTTTTGCTAAAAAAGTAGCTGAGGAAACTGCTGCTAAAATTGCAATGAAGCAAGCCGAGCAAAAAGCAGCCGAAGAGGCTGTGCAAAAAGATCTTGAAGACCAAGCAACTGCAAATGCAGAAGCTAAGGTTCAACAAGAAGAAGAAGTCAAGCAAGCTATTGTATCTGGTGTAGAATCAGGTGCAGAACGTTTGATTGACGATATTCGTAAAGAAATGGAATCCGATAAGGAAGCTACTACGAATACTATTGAAAAATATAGGAAGGAGCTTGAAGAGAAGCAAGCAGAGCTTACAGCTATGCATAATAGCAAGCGTGATTTTTCCGGACGTTCTAAAGGCGATCTTTCCAAGTATGGAAAAGAACTCCTTCAAGCAAAAGTTCTTGGTGCAATCACTAAGAAAGGCTATGAAACTGGCTATGCTAAAGATCTGTTTGAGAAAGCAGGTGTTGCCTACACTTCAACTACGGCCGCTGGTATCGATGTAATCGTTTCCCAGCAGTTCGAAGAAGAAATGCGTCAAGCTATGAAAGTAGCTCCGGCTTTCCGAGAACTCGCAGTATCATCTGGTGCAACCGTTCTGCCTTTGGCCCCCGACGCCGGAGGAGCAACATTCAGCGCAGCTGGTATTGGTGATTCATCTAATCAGCTGTCTGATGCTGGTAATAGCAACTATACAGTTAGTCAGGTAATCCTGCAGGCTCACAGATTGATCGCTGGTACTTATATCTCGAACGATACTGACGAGCAAGTTGTGGTAACATTGTTGCCTATTGTTACAAGTGCGCTCGCACGAGCTCACGCAGTTGCTCTTGATAAGGCCATCCTTGTTGGTGCTACAGCAGGTTCTATTTCTCAAGGACTTTCTGGTACTAATGGAACTGATAACACGACTGGCTTTGCAACCGCTGCCTCAACCGCTGGAAGCGCGGTAACTATTGATGCTTCTGGTACAGGAGTGGTTTCTCCGACTCAGCTTCTCAATATGAGAAAGCAGATGGGCAAGTATGGTATGGACCCCTCACGAGTAGCGTTCATCGTTCCTAACGATGTATACTTCGAGTTGATTGACGCAAGTGGTTTCACTGACGTAAGTGAAGTCGGAAGCGACCGCGCTGGAAAGCTCACAGGTGAAGTTGGTTCAGTATACGGCTCACCCGTAATTGCAACTAATCAGTTGGCTAGTAACTTGTTATCGTCTGGTACTCCTATAACATCTGCAGCAATTGCTGTAAATATGGATAACTATGTTATTCCGCGTTTGAAGGGAGTTTCCATCGAGACTGAATATAGCGTTAAAGACCAGCAGAATGTGATCGTTGCATCACAATCCCTTGGTTTTAATGAGTTATATGCTGGAGCAGCGCCTGACCTGCCTTCAATATATTTACCTTTCGCTTAATAGCAGTATTAATTACTTTTTTAGTAATTCTATTAACTGGGGGAGGTTCGCCTCCCCAAGTTTTTATTAATTGATTTATGGCTGATTTAATAACATTACAAGATTATAAGACTGCTCAAGGGATCACCCAACCTAAGGATGATTCTCGATTAAATATATTGATTCCGTCTGTAAGTCAACTAATAAAAACTTATTGTGGTAATAGTTTTGTAGACTATTACTCTTCTAATAAAACAGAAACTTTTGATATTAACTGGTCTACTCATGTAGTACAGTTAGCTGAAACACCTGTTAATGCAATAGTAAGTGTACAAGAACGAACTAATTATGGTTCTTCTTATACTACTCTTACAACAGGGGCTTATGAATATTCACTAGACTCAAGTACTGATAGTATTTTACGCACAAATTCAGTGGGCTATCAAAACTGGCCCACAGGCGTGGGTACCGTTAAAGTAGTATATACAGCAGGCTATAGTGCAGTACCTGCCGATTTAAAACTTGCAGTTCTTGACTTAGTTACTTACTATTTAAAAGACGAGCACAAGCTAAGACAATCAATAGCAGGTGCTAGTTTACAGAATCAAGGCAGTTCTACACAAAGAGACAATGTTGATTTTCCTGACCACATTAAGCGAGTCTTAGACTTGTATAAGAACTTTTAGATGGCTGAAGCGCAGGTAAGAAAAGCGTTAAAAAACATGGAAAAGTTTCTGGATGCAGAGGCAGCCAGAGGTGCTTTAGACGGACAAAAACAACGTGTAACAATGAGTGTGCAGGCGGTAGCACAGTCTTTTCTTGAAGGGTACAATTCAGTTACTAATAGACGGGTGGCAAAAGACGATAAATATAAGCCTCTCAACTTAACAATAAAATTCTTCACAGAAGTAGCAAAAGAGGCTTTAAAAGCAGTTCATACTCATGTAATACGTCCACGAACTGACGCTAAATTAATTAGTTGGAACGAAGGTACTCGTATTAGTTTTCATCAAAGCAGGGCAGTTAAAACTCCTTTTACTACTTTAAAACGAGTTGCTAGAATCAAGGTTAATGCAGCTTTAGAAGCCAAAGGGCATGATAAATTAACCCAGTATAGATCAGAAAGAGGTAAAGAGGCTTCTGAAAGCTCTATAATGGCGCAAGGAACCCAGCGTTTACATAAAACCAAACGCTCAGTAGGTGCTTTACAATTACTTGCTGCTGCAGAATGGGCTCAACAATCTCCTACATGGGGGCAATTTGCAACTTTTACTCCCCTTACAAAGTTTGTTGATCGTTTTGGACAAGTAGAAGCTAGTTTTAAGGGAAAAAGTTTTAAGGGAAAAAATAAAGTAGCTTTTGAAACAGGTATGGTGGTTGATATTGAGGTAGGGCCAGACTCCTCCAATCCGGCGGGTGCATTAGCAACAGACTGGTCAACAATTAAACCAAAACTTCAAAAAAAGATGTTAGCTTGGGCAAAACAAAATGGCTGGGCTGACCAAGAAGCGAGTAATAGTATAAGAAAAGATGCAAGAAGTCATGCACGATATCTTGCAATTAAAGAACTTAGGAAGAGAAAAGGTATAAAAATTATTTCAGATGTAAAACCTGTTGAGCGAAAAGCAACCGATATCTCAATCAAATCTAATAGTAAGGTAAAGGACAAAGCAAAACAATATAGAGCAAAGACAAAATTACAGAAGCAAAGAAATAGTAGTCCTAATCCACAAGCAAGTTTATATACTGTAATGGCCCTTATAAATGATAAGCTACCAGAGACAGTTAGAGGTAATATGGGCGCTCCACGATTAGAAAATCAAACAGGAAAATTTGCAGATAGCGTTAGGATTACAGATGTAGTACAAACTCCTCAAGGAATGCCCAGTTTTGGTTATACTTATGAGAAGAGTCCTTACTCCGTTTTCGAATCTTCAAGCGGCTCAAGATTTGCTAGTATTCCTAGAGACCCAAGAAGGCTGATTGATGCGTCAATAAGAGAGATCGCAGCAGGCTACGCTTTAGGAAGATTTTACACTAGGAGACAGTAATGGCCGGTACTGAAAGATCATATACTACACGTAGATCTTCTATTACGAAGGCTCTTGCGGATAAACTAGCTCTTATTGACGGAAGAGGCATTTATCATACGGCAGTAGCAGAGACTAGTCCTAGATTAAAGTTCTGGGATGAAATAGAAGAGTTCCCAGCAATTCATATAAATGCGGGGAGTGAATCAAGAACATATCAAGCAGGTGGATATAAAGACAGATTTTTAAATCTTACTGTTCGTTGTTATGTAAATGAAGAGGATGCAGTCAACGCACTCGATGAATTACTAGAGGATGTAGAGACCGTTCTTGAAGAAAACAGTAAGTTAACTTACAATGACAGATTAGGGTTAGAGCAATCTACCCAACAGATCACAATCCTCAGTATTGATACTGATGAAGGTGTACTTGAGCCATTAGGGGTAGGTGAAATACTCATAGAGGTTCGTTATTAGAAAATCCTGGCACGAATAAAAATTCACGACCAGTCTTTTCAAGTTTCATAGGAGAAAACTATGGCAGAGCAATTATACTTTAGCCGTGATACGCGATTGTTTGTACAAATGCGTAATCAAGACGCTGAAGATGATGGAACCGCAGGGGCGGGATCTGTGTGGGAAATTCCCGTTTTAGACGGATACAGTTTCTCACAAACAACAAATACCTCTGAAATAATGCTTTCAGAAATGGAAAGCACAAAAGGCATATCACGTCGTGGACGTCGTATGTTTACGGACTCTCTTGCTCCTGCGGAGTGGTCATTTAGTACCTATATCAGACCTTTTCACTCTAAGGGTGGAAGTACTGCTACAGGTGTGAAGGCTGCAGATAGTGGTACTGACGTACACGCGGTAGAAGAAGTTCTTTGGGCAGCTATGGGGGGCGCTGATGTATATCATAGTGCTACTGGTGTAGCTACCGTTGATCAATTAGTTGGAGCTACCGATAGCAGTAGAGCCGCCGGTACGTATACAATTAGTGAAGATGATCATACTACTGGCGGATCAGGCCGCGGTGCATCGTTCACCATAACTGTAAACAGTAGTGGTGTGGCAAGTGTTACTACCGTTTTATCAGGTGGAGACGGCTATGCGGTTGATGATACCTTTACAGTAGCAAGTGAAAAGATTGGTGCTGCGGCAGGCGATACTGCCTTTACTTTTGATGTAGCTACTTTAACAGCTGCAGCTTATGATTTCCGTAGAGCAGTTAACAAAGTAACTGGTCCGGTTATCACTCCCGCACCAACATTAAGTACTCTAGTAATGACAGAATCTAACCGTTCCGCATTACATCCGTTACACTTTTACTTTGTAGTTGATACTAGTACGGCTAACCCTGTTGTTTATAAACTAACGGAAGCTGTTGTAAATGAAGTTAGTATTGATTTTGACGTTGAAGGTATTGCTACTCTTAGCTGGTCAGGAATGGCAAAAGAAGTAGAAGATGTATCTGGAAGTGTACACGTAGATGATACTTTGCCTATAGGTACCGATACTACTAATGATTCTAGTACGATTGCAGCAGGTGATATTTGGATAGATTCGAATAATGCTCAAGGAAGTGCGTTCCATATTGTTCAATCTACTCCTGGCAACAGCAGTTCTACTACCTGTACTCAAGCAATTGATGAAGCGATAACAAGTACGAATACTTTTATTCGTAATCGCTTAACAAGTATTGATATTACTGCGGATAATAAGACAATTTTCCCTGGAGGAGTAACTGCTAATGCTGATGGTAAGTATAACCTCGCATTAACAGGCGGAAGCTTTACAGTTTCTAATAACATCACGTACTTAGTGCCAGATGAATTAGGATTTGTAAACAAGCCGCTAGAGCACGTAACAGGTGGACGTAATATTACTGGTACAGCAACTTGTTATTTAACTTTGAACGACGCGGATGATACTTCTGGTACTTCGAGACAGTTCTTTAATGATCTTGTTTCTACAAGTGCAATGTCACAGGTTGTTAACAAATTTGCAGTTACTCTTAAGATTGGAGGCTCTGCGCAAGACGGCTCTGCCTCTATGGTAATTCAAATGGATAATGTTCACTTTGAAGTTCCATCTCACTCTGTTGAAGATGTAATTTCACTAGAAAGTAACTTTCACGCACTACCAACTGCTTTTGACAGTGCTAATGAAATTACAGACATTAAGTACTTCGCACCAACTACTTACTCTTAAGTTTAAGACTAAGACCAAAAAGGGGCTTCGGCCCCTTTTTTCTTTCACCATCTTAAAAATATTTCTTGACATTTATTGTCTTATACCGTATAATTTAACTTCTAAATAAGGATTTATCAAATGCCCGCAAACACTACAGAAAAGAAAGAACCCGTATCATTAGCGAGTCTTATGACTCCAAGTAAAACAGTTTCCTGTGACTTCCCCGGTTATGTAGGGATGACAGTAGACATATGTTACTTGGCAAGAGAAGAGTTAGTTAAATTACGAAAACGATGTATATCCAATAAATGGGATAAGAAAACCCATCAACTCACTGAAGAGTTAGATGAAGATAAATTCCTAATAGAATATTGTAAAGCAGTAATCAAGGGGTGGAAAGGATTAAAATATCAATACCTAGAAGAGCTTCTTTTGGTAGATGTTTCTTCCTTTGACCCTGATGATGAGCTCCCGTACTCAAAAGACAATGCAGAGTTGTTAATGAAAAATGCTGCTTCCTTTGATACGTGGGTTACAGAAACAGTTGGTGACCTAGAAAATTTTACTGGGAACAAGTAGCTGAAATACAACCGCTGCTTGAAAGATATGTAAAAGAATCAACCTCTATAGATGTTGAGAAATACTTACTTATCTGTGAACAGCTAGGCGAAGAGCCCGACCCCGAAAGAATGCCGCTTGAATCATCTGTATTTCCAGATGAAGTTCAAGTGGCATTTTTTGTGTACAATTATCTATCTGATGTCTGGGAGGGGATGTCTGGATCCTATATGGGAAAGAATTGGGGGCCTCTACAAACATATTTTGATTTATTTAAAATTAAAGACCAAAAAACAGTATTGTACTTTATGAAAATGTATGAACGTGAAATTATAAAGGATCGTGCTGAAGAACAAGATCGAAAGAGAAAAGCTGACGACCGAAAACGACAGCAAGGGGGTGGTAAAACCTACACTCATAATGTAAAGGGCTAATGGCAAAAAAAGATACAGTATATATTGATATTGAAACCTCTGATGGCGGATCCATGCAGAGAGTGGCTGTTAGTGCTAAAAAATTAGGTCTCGCACTCGATGATGTTGGTGGGGCTAGTGGAAGAGCCGGTAAGGGTTCCGCAAGTTTAGACCGAAACATGAAAGGGCTCTCTAAACAGTCCTCTAACAGTACCAAAAACTTCTCTAAGATGGCGCAAGGAATGACAGGAACTCTTGTTCCTGCGTATGCAGTTCTTGCCTCTAATGTATTTGCTATTACGGCAGCATTTCAGTTTTTGAAACAAGCAGCAGATTTTCGTGTAATGCAGGAAGCACAAGTTGCATTTACTGGCGCAACTGGTGTAGGCATGAAATCTCTTACGGCTAATATACAAGAAGCCTCGGGGATGATGCTAGAGTTTAAAGACGCCTCAGAAGCAGCCTCTATTGGTATCGCTTCGGGGTTAGGTGCGGGACAGATAGAACAACTTGCAGCAGGTGCAGGAAATTTATCAAAAATATTAGGAAGAGATGTTACAGATTCCTTTAATCGTCTTATTCGTGGTGTCACAAAAGCAGAGCCAGAACTTTTAGATGAATTAGGTATTATACTTCGTCTTGAGGATGCTCAGAAAAACTATGCAACTTCTCTTAATAAGGCTGCCGCAGACTTAACAAACTATGAGAAAAAACAAGCAGTATTTTTAGAAGTTCAAACGCAACTCGAGAGCAAATATGGTGGAGTTGCAAAAGCAACCAGTATACAAGTAAATGCTATTGCTAGATTAGGTACTGAGTTTGATAGGATATTGAATAAAGTTAAAAAATGGACAGCTGCACTCGCAGAACCTGCGGCAGAATTTCTAACTAAAAATATTCTTTCGTTAACTGCTGCTTTAGGTTTAATGGCGATTCCTATAATTAGATCAATTATTCCGGGATTAGATAGTTGGGCAGAAAAATCTAGAGATGCTGCCGAAGCGGCAGCTAACTCTTATAAAGAAGCACAAGAAGACCTTGAAGAATTAGCAGAGGCGGAAAAAAGACTTAAGAAAGGGGATACAGGAGCCGTTGGCGCAAGTAAGGTAGGAGGCAAGGCTAAGAAAGGCTCCGGATTAGAGATGCTACAACAAGGTGATACAGAAACGTTGAAAGCAGATAAACGACGCGTATCTCAGATGTTAAGGCACGCTGAACAGGGCAATGGCGTAGTCAGGAAAATGAATAAGCGTCAGAAAGCTGATTATCTTGCTATGTTACGAGGCATGAAAAGAGGTCATAATACTTGGGTAGAAAATATTGGTATGGGCTACCGCAGGATGACCGATAACGCAAATCTTCAATTTAAAAAAATGGCAGCAAATTGGAAGGCAACTATGGCTAGTATGAAGACTATAGCTGCAAACGGCATGGGAAAAATAGATAAAGTATTTAGAGCAGCTGGTTGGGTTGGAATGATCATAATGTTTTATGACTTAGCAAAAACTGCTGCACAAGCTATGGGGTTCTTTAAGGATAGTAAGGATATAGAGAACTATGTAGAAGCTTTCGGAAATATAGGAGAGAAGTTAAAGACAGTAGGTGAAGAATATAAAAAATTTGAGGTCATACAAAAAAGATTGGCGAAGGCGGCAAAAAAAGATAACACAGGCTATAGTATTAAAAGTTTACAAAATCAAGGTAATTTCTTCACTGGAATAACTCCCTCAATTATAGATGCTGCACAAGCTATGGCAGACTATAAGAACGAGGCACTAATGGCGGCGGCGGGGATCGAAGAATTTACTAAGCACCAAAAACTAGCAGATCTTGAAGATAGAGCACATGTCCCGAAAGGTGAAGTACAAACGAAAGAGGTAGGAACCGGGAAATTCAAGGACGGGCCTCTGGGAGGTCGAGTTGAAATAACTAAGGAAGTGACGATTAAAGCCCTCGACGATATTGAGAGGGCAGAAATGAATGCGCTACAAAAGCAAAAGGAGAGACATGACTTGTGGGTGAAGGACCTAGCAAAACTTACAAAGGCAAATAAAGCCCTAGCAGACTCTATGAAGGCTCCTTTAGATACAGCGATAAAAACGATAAAAGCTATAGGTCCTTTAAGTGTCAAGCAGAAAGAATACCTAGACATATTAGTAGAACAGCGTAGAATTCTTGATACCGGCGAGACCCTTACACAAAAGCAAATAGATGCTCTCAAGAATTTAGCTGAGGGCTTTGCAGAAACAGGACGAAAAGCAGGTTTTGTATTAGAGCAAGAGAAAGAGCTAAAGAAACAGTATACTGATGCACTTAATAGTATTAGTAAGTATTCTACTTCTGTTTCATCTTTACAAAAACTTTTAGAAGATCAGAAAACCACTTTAAAAGAATTAGCAGAAGCGAATGAAGGCGACCCTCTGCTTATTAAGGAAATAGATAAATCTACACAGCAGTTAAATAAATACTTAAAGGTTCTTGATGACATAGCTAGGGTAGAAATAAGAATTGCAAATGAAAAAATACAAAATCAAAGAGTATTTAATAAAGCTTTGCATACCGCTACTGCACTTCAGAAAGAAGATATAGCTCGAAGTCAGAAAATTGTAGCGAATAACCAAAAAATAGCTCTACTACAAAATGAGATTACTGTTGCCACGGAGCATGCCACAGATAAGGAAAAGCTAAAACTTGATGGGCTTAAGGCACAAGTATTAGTTTTGCAAGAGCAAAATGATCTAATTAGGGAACAACGAGACCTAAACTTTCAAATAAGGCAAGCAGGTGAACAGGCACTGGAAAAGAGTTTACAAAGTAATATAGCAGCAATTATGAAAGGCGAAGAAACGAGTTTAAAAGATGCTCTTTTAAATATTGCTAAAAGTGTTACTGATTCTATGATAGATGCATTTGCAAAAAATCTCACAGGGAAAATTATGAACGCTGTAGGATTTGAGACAGAGGCGCAGAAAAATGCAAGGTTACTTGAAAAAGCCCACAAAGCCGGGGGCCTAGAGGTACAAAAAAATATTACAAAAGGGGCTAAAGAAGTAAGTAAAGAGGCAGAAGCAATAGCTAAAGCTCTTGAAGACGGAACTAAAAAAGCTGGTGAAGCAATGACTAAGGCTTTAGATGACGCTGCTCAAAGGTTTGCTCAGGCAATTCGTGATGCTTGTGCATCTTGCACCTGTGCTGGTGCTGGTATGGAGGCTGGTATTGAAAAAACTCTGCCAGTGGCTCCAGACCTTCCGAGGGTTGAGTCAAGAATAGCTTCTTCTTCCTACATGGACCAGTTTAATGATGGTCCTCCAGGTAAATTATCATACATGGAAGGAGGCGAAGGTGACTTAGCGGGCTCAGCAGGGCACTTGAGTACCTTTGGTGATGGTGCAGGTGCAACTCCTGTACCTGTCGTATTGAAAGATTCCGCTGGAATGGACGTAGCCCTCCCCACTGCTGTTGATGCTGCACTAGGGGACGAAACAGGCGGGTTTAACAGCCTTAGAAGCGGTGATGGGACCACAGATATTCCATCAGGGGGCGGCCCTGGAGGTGAAGACCCCAAAGATAAAAATACTGAGGCATTAGAAAAGAATTCAGCTATGACTTTAAAAACTGCCATGGGACTTGGGATGGCAGTTACAGCATTAGCTGGAAATAGTAAAGCAGGGCAAGCATTGCAAAAAATAATGGCAGCAATCTATTTATTTGATCAGGTAAGGTTCGTATGGGAGAGAATGCGAGGAGCGAAGGAAGATATTGCTTTAGGTCAGTCCATTGGAGAAACTGTTATAAATACTACTGCTACGATGGGAAATACGGCAGCGCTCATGGGTAGTGGCGTTGGGGGGATCGCTGCAAAAGGCCTATATCCTCCTTTAGGATACGCAGCGGGCGGGGTTGCGAAAGGCCCAAAGGCAGGGTACCCTGCCATACTACATGGAAACGAAGCAGTAGTTCCTTTGCCGAATGGCAAAGATATACCTGTTACTTTCCCGAAAGGCGCTGGTGGAAGTGGAACACAAAATAATACCGTAGGAATTACTGTGAATATTGATAATCAAGGTCAGGCTTCAACTGATACGGAAAGCGATGACCAAGAAGCGGAAGCGCTTGGAGAAAGGCTCGCTTTTATTGTTCAAGAGGAATTAGTTAACCAGAAGCGTGCCGGGGGCCTACTTAGCCCATATGGAGCATCTTAATGTCTGATATAGGATTTCAAATTTCTGGTACAAATATAACTACAGCAACTATTCGTCCTGACAACGACTTAACACGAACTTCAAAACCAAAAGTTATTATATCAAAATTTGGGGATGGTTATGAGCAGCGTGGAACAGCGGGTATGAACCATATTCAGCAAACCTTTAAAGTAACAATGAAAAATAGAGAAAAATCTGTAGCAGATGATATTGTAAAGTTTTTTGAAGATAAGGGGGGAGTAACAAGCTTTGACTTTACCTTTCCAGATGCGAATAGCTCTACAAACGATAGTGATGGAAATGCTGTTTCAACAGTAAAAGTAGTCTGTGCTTCTTGGTCAATTCAGTATGCACATGGATCCCATTATAATGTAAATGGAAATTTTAGAAGAATATATGCCTCATGAGCAATTCAAATTTAATAGTAACAGATAGTCAATCTTTAGAGATAAGCAGCCCTTTAGTTGAGCTATATGAGCTTGAGTACGACTCTGCGACAACCCTTTATTTTCATCCTGGGTTAACTTCCTCGGTAAGAATTACTAAGTTGGATGGTGCTACAGCTACTTTAAATAGTTCTCAAAATGTATCTGTGGGTACAACTCTTATTTTTAAAGGGTTGAATACTTCCGGATCAGAAGTTTCCGTATCAAAAACTGTTTCAGGAGACAACCCGGCTACTAATACTATTACATTAAATTCCGCTTCTGATTTAAAAGTGGGTATGGTTATAACTGGGCCAGGAATAACAGATACAGACTATTCTCCAGTAGTATATGATGGAAATACTTATTACGCCCTTCCATTAGCAATGACCGATTTAACGATAAGTACTTCAGGAGTACATAATCGTCCTACACTAACGATTGGAAATGTAGAGTCTATTATTCGTAAAAGTTCCGTTTTTCAAAATGCAGAGGAGGGTGGAACGGCTGGTCTATCTTCTTTTAGTCTTGATAATTTAATTAGTAAAAGAATTACAAAAAGGCAGACACTTGAAAAATACTTAAGTATCGACCCTGCTGTAGTTAGTACTAAAGCAACTGTTGAGTTCCCAAAGCGTACTTATATCATTGATTCAATAAAACAACGAACCTCACAAGTAGTTGTGTTTGAATTAGCAAACCCGTTTGACTTAGAAGGGATTACATTACCTAATCGACAAGTGATTGGAAAATATTGTCCTTGGGTGTACCAAGGACTGTCTCTTGATACACCTTCAGGTGCCTGTTCTTGGAGTGCTAGTAGTTTAATAAATATTGATGACGACGGAACAGATAGAAAATACTATCCTTTCTTCACTGATCTTGATGAGCCTATTATTTGGAAGTATTTAATCCATAATTCTGCAAGTCCAGCTAATATTCTTAGCGGGAAAACACACTCAGGAAGTGCAGGGACCTCATATGCCGCAAATGCCTTAGTTGCACTTTCGGACGGCGGAGTATTTACTTATTGGAGGTCAGAAGCTGCTTCAAATACTACAGTCCCCTCTATAACTAACAGTTTATGGCAGAGGGTAAAACTTTATGAGCCTTTTGTATCGGGGCTGACTTATTCTGCAAATGATTATGTTATTCACCCAGTAACTAATGCGACGACAAAAGCCGACACTTCTTTTACTATTCTTTCTACAACTAGGATCTATAAGGCGGTAATAACTAGTAATACAGAGACTCCTTCCGACGTATCTAATTACTGGAAAAGAGGGGATGTATGTGGAAAACTATTGAATTCTTGCAAGGTACGATATCAATTTAAAACAGTAGGGGGAAGTAGCAGTGCTGACCATAATACAGTGCCAGGAACAGCTTTAGATACAAAACAAGCATTACCTTTTGGAGGATTCCCAGGTAGTCGTAAGATATAATGAATATTCATGAAATAAAAGAACATTTTGACAAAGAGTATCCACGAGAAGGGTGCGGGGTAATTGCAGTTGTAAAAGGTAAAAAACAGTGGTTCCCAGTAACTAATCTAGCTAAAGACAATGATGATTTTATAATGGATTCAGATGAATATATTCGACTCATGATTTCAACTGATATAATTGGAATTGTACATAACCATATAGATGGAAGTTCAGAGCCTGGAGAAACAGACATAGAAGCTTGTAATGCTTTAGGAATCCCCTATTATATTTTTAGTTATCCTGATATGGAACTAAAAATTGTAGAACCAGATAAGAATTTTACAGACTTATATGGAAGAGAATATAAGTTTGGGGTATCTGATTGTTTTGAAGCAATGAGAGACTATTTACATAAGAAGGAAATAAAAATACCTCCTAGAGCCCTATTCGAAGATAGTTGGTATACTAAGGGCTTGGACTACTTTTGTCCAGAAGTAATTAAGAACTGGGGAGGCCAAGAAATTAACTTGTCTGAACTACAAGAGAATGATGTACTAATTTTTAGAGTACAAGAAGAAATAAATAATCATTGTGGTGTTTATATTGGGAATGATATATTCTACCATCATGCAGTAAACAGGTTATCATGTAGGGAAAATTTATTCCCGTTTTGGCAGGAATATTTAGTAGGAGCTTATCGTTATGTTGCGTAAATTATACTTAGAGGGAGATATGGGTGAAAAATACGGAAGGATTGCTGAAGTAAAAGCAACCACTGTTCGTGAAGTAATACAGTATCTAGACGCAAACCATAGCGGACTAAAAAAGTACTTGTTAGATAAACATGATAAAAACATTGGTTTCACAATAAAAATTGCTGATGAGTATGTAGAAGACGACAAAGAACTATTATTACCCTTAGACAAAGGAGATATAATCATTACTCCGGTCCCTATAGGTTCTAGTGGTGCAATTAAAACTATACTTGGGATAATTCTTGTAATTGTTGGGTTCGTTGTTTCTCCATATGCCCCTTGGCTTGGAAAAGCACTTATAGGTATTGGTCTTAGCTTGGCGGCGTCTGGTATTGCAGAACTAATGGCACCTGACCCTGCAACAGATAATCAAGAAGAGAATAAAGAGGGGTATCTATTTCAAGGGGCAGAACAATCTATTCCAGAAGGTAATCCTGTGCCCGTCTTATACGGAGAATTACGTGTTCCAGGGCAGCCGGTTTCATTCAATTTACGAAATAGTTCAGAAGGGTTTCTATCAGGTACTTCAAATGCAGGTACTATGGCAACAACTACAGATTCCGAGGGAAACCTTTTCTTAGTTCCCGCATCTAGTGAGGTATAATTATGTTTAACTTTACTATTCCTGTAAACCCCCCCACTCCTGATCAACAGTCTCGGATGCCCTCTGATATTCAGGAAATTTCTATAACTGATTTAATTTCTGAGGGCCCTATTGAGGGCTTAGTTAATGCAGAATCCTCAGTTTACCTAGAAGGCGATCAATTATTTAATGTAGATAGAATTACAATAGAGGCTACTAAAGCTACAGATACAGGAAAGCCCCGTACTATTTCTTTTGCTGCCGCATCTTCTGAGGACCAACCTGTAACTGCATCAATGAAAGATTTCGCGGGTGCTACTGCATATTATAATGATTTAGAAGAAACTTATACTGATTCTCGTACGTATCGGTGGTTAACAGTTTTTGGGGTGTCTTCAAGTAGGGTAAAAATTGAAAGAATTAATACACGAGCTGTCAATGGGGCAGAATTCGTTACAACCATGGGGGATGTGAGAGTATGTGCAGTTAACTCCTCTGGGACTGAAAATACTTTCTTCTACCAGAGCCAGAAACCGGGTGTTAATGACCGTAATAATGTTTTTTATAATTTAAAACCTGTTTGTCGTATTGTACTTCCTTCAGGACAAACAATTAAAGGAAGCATAACAGGTTTATATGGAGATAACTATAACTCTGAAGTAACTTCGGGGAGGACAAAACGAGCCCAAATGAGGCCTTGGTCTACAGTAGTTAATGCAGTAGAGTGGGATGCGGATATTTTTGCAGATGATACAAATGAAGTATACGGAACTGTTTATATAGATAGAGTTTTAAAAATAGATATTCGTACTATTAGCTCAAATAATGTTATTTATATACCTAAACAAAGTGCTAACTTAACAATAACTGATAAGCCTTTTACTATAAGTGCCGAACAAAAACTTCTTGGAGTTGCTAACTCTGCAGGAAACCCTAGTAATACCCAGAAATACCCCGGTTCTACTGTCCAATTTAGAGTAGGAAATAGAAGTCAAGAACCCTTTACCCAAATAGCAGGAGTAGGAGTAGCCTCTTTCCCGATCACTCTTACACAAAGTCAAAACGAGACTTTCGATACTACAGCGGCGTGGCCCTCCGCAGCTGCAGTAGCAGTCGCTGGATACCCTAACATAGGTTCTTCAGTACCTACAGGGATGATTCAGAAAAATATAGTTTTTAGTAGTTCTTTTACAAGCGCACAAATCAATGAGATTGACAAAATAAAGATCCAACTTGAATTTCCTCAAGGACATTATCAGGTAAATGATGAAGGGACTGATGGTAGCTCAGGAGCGGCTTTTCATATTGAGTTACAAGGTTCTGAAAGTGGCGGGGCAAATCCAAGTGATTGGACTGCTATAGATGGGGGAGAATTTACTTATATTAAATACTTTGGGCTGCAAAAAACAGCCATTGCTTATGTCGTAGAAATTCCTGTACTAACTAATTTAAATATTATGGATATGCGCCTTCAAATTACTCGTCTAACCGAGGACGGGGGAACTTCAGGAACTAATACTGGGGGTAAATTGAGTGGCTCGCATTTAGTTCAAGGGGATACTGGCTTACAAGCAGTTATAAATACCTGTAAAATAGCACAAGTAATTGTAACTATTGACGAAAAATTAGAGTATCCTTATTCTGCTATGGCCGCTGTTCGATTTAGTTCGAAAAGCTTTCCTAGGCCTCCTAAGCGATCTTACCATGTAAGAGGCTTGAAGGTAAAAGTTCCTTCAAACTATACGCCAAGACATTTAACATCTACAGGAGTGGCCACATACACAGGAATATGGAATGGTGAATTTAGCGATGAAGGAACCTCCAATTCTAGTGGTTTAGATATAGCTACTTACTATACTGATAATCCTGCCTGGGTTTTTTATGATATATTAATAAATAACCGGTATGGTCTTGGGGATTTTTTACAAGCACAAGACATAAATAAATTTCAACTTTATAAAGTTGCAAAATATTGTGATGAGCTTGTTCCTACCTCTAATGGAGGAACGGAGCCTAGATTTACTGCAAATTTATATTTAACAAAAGCTGCTGCAGCTTATAAAGTTCTTAAAGACATGGCAACTATTTTTAGAGGGATTTTATATTGGCTTGATGGTGAAATGATTACAATACATGATGCTCCTGCTACCCCTATTTATAATTTTTCTCAGTCTAATATTCTTGAGGGCAGCCTTTCAACCCAGACTTCTAGTAGTAAATCCAGAGCTAATCAGTATACTGTTATTTGGAATAATCCTCTTTCTGCCTATAAGCAAGAAGCTTTAATAATTGAAGATAAACAAAATATAATTGATACTGGACGAATTATTAATAAAAAAGCAGTAGCTTTTGGCTGTACCTCGGAAGGACAAGCAATAAGATACGGTCGCTGGAAAGCTTGGACCTCTACTAATCAGACAGAAACGATTTCATTTAATACTGCTATAAATGCATCTTTTTTGGCTCCTGGAGATATTATTAATGTACAAGATCAGAATGTTACAGGGACAGCTTTTAGCGGACGAATAACTGCATCTTCAAATTCAGCAGTTACCCTAGATAGAAATATTACCGCCCAGTCACAAGAACCTCAGATTGATGGAGGCTCTACACAAGGCTTCGCATTTGGAAGCAGTTCAGACTATGAGTATGAGCTTGCTTTACTTGTAATGGACCGTAAAGTTGTTCTAAACCAAGACGCCCCTGCCCTTGTTACATATGGAGGAACAACTTATACATATAATCGGGGAGACATAGTAACTTATGCAAATATTGCGGGTACCGCAACTGCACTAATTGGAAGCTCTGATTCCGATGAACAAGTACACAAAAATATTTCCAATATTCAAGATAATAATGGAAATGATATGCAAGTTGAGTTTAGAAACTCAACAAACATTGAAACAAAAGCATTTGATTCATCTGATGTATCGGTGGTAAATGGAGTAACTCAAATAGCAATACCAAGTGCTTTTGTAGGAATAATTCCTTCTAGTACAGTTTGGGCCATAAAAGAAGAATATAAAGGCCTTACTACAGTAGCCTCTTATAAAGAATATAAAATATTAGGGTTAAAAGAAGGCAAGAATAGTACGTGGGACATTAGTGGAGTAGAATTCTATAATACAAAGTATGATGCTGTAGATAACGAGTTCACTTTAGCTAAGGCTGACACAGTGACTCCTCCAGAACCCACTTATGTACCTCCTCCAGGAGCTGTCTATATTCTTCAAACTCCAGACCATACCGCTCAGTTAAATGAAGTACAAGTTATGTGGGAGCCTCCTCGTAATTCTGATAATACAGATTATGACCATATTTCCTCTTATGCAATTCATATAGAACCTAAACTACCTGATGGTACGGATCTTATTGAAATAAATAATACCCAACGTAGACTGTGGCGTTTACAAGGAATTCCCGACGGTTTTTACAGTTTTGGGCTTCAAACCTTCACTTCAGGAGGAAAAAGATCAGAGATAACTTGGCGCTCTATTGAATTAACAGATCCATTTAAACACCCTTGTGATAGAACAACAGAGGGGCTACCTTTAGGTATACGTTCAAACTCGAAAATGTCGGGAAGCGGGGATACCTGGTCTATGAAGGTTGTGGATTGGGCGGTACAGTCCCCTGGTGCTCCCGGAACAAAAGTAAATAATGCTAATCAATCTACTGCCGCCACTTATGAGCAGACCCTTACAGCAATGGCTTCAGGTAGTGGTATAACAAAAGCATTTATATATTTTGATGCAGATGCTACTACTGACTATTTTAAATTAATGAATGTGGCGGCTGCTAAATGGGAAAATACTCAACAGCCCTATTGGAGAGACTATGTAGCGTACATTGCAGATGCCGAAAACGATTGGACAGACTGTACAGGAAACGCAGATGTACGAGTAACTATACCTAAGTATAGTAATAAAGTTACTGTAAGTGAAGGAAGCGCAGCGTTTTTAACTACTTTTGAAATAGGCGATATTATTCGTATAAAGTATGCAGCAAATAAGTATGTTGGAGGAAAGGTTGCCTATATAGAAGATAATAGTACGTTATATGTTGATAGACGTTTAAACGGTACTAGTTCTACACTTACTAGCGTAGATGAGTCCAAAGCAATTGCAAGAACAACACTTCGTCCTGATACTGCTAACGATGCTATTGTAGCTCGTATAAATAGAAGTGGAAGCACTTATACTCATATACCTTTAAAATGGATAGAAGACGTAACTCTTACAGGTCTTAAGGCTCTCATAGTCGATGCAAATGACGTAGCTTTAAACTATGATTCTGATGGGGCATTACAAAATGAAGCTGCAATTACTTTAACAGCAGAGGCCCTCGGATATGATAGTCCTGAATTTACAATTACAGGAGCTGGTTTTACTCAAGGCAGTCCTGCAATTAGTGCATCTGCTCAAAGTTCTTATATAGATTCTTCTAATAATGCTGTAACTGATCAAACTCTAACGTACCAATTGCATGATGGCTCTGGAGGAATCGGATATGACAGTGGGTCTTCATTAGATTTCACTGTAACTGTAAGAGAATCTGAAGATCAAACCGATTTAAAATCAAAAGTTTTTAAGATTATAAAGCTACAAGATGGATCAGTTGGATTAGATGGGAAAACAGTAGTTTTAACGTCGGATGATTATTCTATAATTTATGATGTAGAAGGGACTAATCCAAGTTATACTAGTAGTGGTAGTAGTAACATTGTAATTACTGCAACAGCAAACAACTTCACAGACCCTTTATATAGATTTACTTTTGCTGGAAGTGCAGGGTCTTGGGCAGATACAAGTGGAACAAGTGCTGCTACTTATACGTTCGCAAGTGGTAGTATACCCTCTACTTATAATAAAGCAAATTGGCCAAAAGTAGTAAAAGTAGAGGTAGGAGAGAAGCCTTCAGGGTGGAGCTCAGGCGCGCCTGATACAATTACATCAACAGATAGTATTTCTCTAATTGGTGTAGCGGCGGGAGCAGGTGGAGTTTCAATTGTAAATTCAAATCATGCGCATACTTATTCAACTCCTAGTACAGGTGTTGCAACGGGTATAAGTATAACTGGAACAACTTTAGAACTTATAGTAGGAGGAGTAGTATATACTTATATTGGAGGGACTAGTGGGTATAATAGTCCTACAGGTACCTTAGACAATACAGAATGGTATATTGGTAATCCCACGGTTACAGGAAGTGACGTAACTATTGGAACACCCTCTAGTGTAGCTAATAATGTAGTTACTATTGGGAATCATACTGGAACAGCGGATACAAATCCTGAAGAAGTAATAACTTGGCCTATAATCTATAAACAAGCGGGCACCACCGAGACAATTGAGACTACTCAAACCCTAACTAAATCTGTAACAGGTGAGGCCACTAAAACTATAAGTATTTATAAGTTGTCTCCCACCGACAACGCAACCGCTACCTACCCTAGTGTATCTGCAGTAATAACTTTTGCTTCTGGAGCCCTTGCTTGGACGGGGGGCGGCTCCCATTCAAATAGTTGGTATGCTACTCCGCAAAAAACTACAGTCGCTAAGCCATATCTACATATGCGACAGGCTACTATAACTGATGCTAGCCTTACCACTACTATAAGTACAGCTACTGATGGTAGTGGGTGGGGGCCTGGTTCAATAGTAGCGGTTCGTGGAACTGATGGGGTTGCTTTAACTTTAACAGCTTCTCCAGTTCTTTTTACCCTTGATGGTACTACTTATGACCCTGGAAGTGCTTCTACTTTAACTTTAGCTACTTCTGGTGGAACTATTACAGGGGTAACTTGGAGTGATAATGTAGCAGATACTATAGGAACTTTAGCAAGCACCACAGGAAACTCTACTAATACTTTTACTTTTGCCGCTAATAGAACAGAAGCACAAGTAAAGGATAGCGTAACTGTTAGTGCTGCAGTAACAGGAACGGATGCAGCGGGTGTCACAGGCCAAAGTTTTGGTACTATTACTGTAAAACCCGCTACATCTTTTCAGGGAACCGAAGGTACTGATGCAGGAAGAGTAGTCACAGGCTATGTTTACTGGCAGGGAGCAAAAACAGCAACAAAAAGCACTGTTCAAACAGCAATTACAGCAATACAAAATGTTGGGCCTACTTATACTTTTACCTCAACTTTAGCGGATGCTACCTTTAATCCAGATATAGGAGGGGGCACTGAGGGTCAGACTTCAGCCACAAATGTAGATAACTTTAGTATAAGCCCGCCTGCTGCAAGCTCAACTCGACAAGCAGTTTTTTATGCTCCTTTTACTGCGACTGAGACAGTAACTAATGGATCTGCAACTGATGTAGGTCCTGTTACTTTTGGAACAGTACAAGAAGGCATAAATTTTACGGGAGTTGTAACCTTTAGTGGCTCAACCATCTCTGATGGAACAAATAGTTTGGATATTACTGCGATAGACGGTAGTAAAATAACAACGGGAAGAATACAAAGTACTGATATGACAGTCGCTACTGGAACTTATAAGGACGGGGCTACTTTTACTACTGATGGCGCATACTTTCAATTAGCAACTAGTGGAAATGATAAAGCAGGATCTATTGGAGCCAAACATTTTAGGTTAGAGGGCGATACTGGTACAGTACAGATCAAAGGTGAGACCACAGGCACTGGTGGAGGCTCTATTACGTTAGACAGTACGACTCAAAAAATAACAATAACTGATGGCAGTACAGACCGTGTAATAATTGGCAAACTCTCATAATACCACCTAAAAAATAAAACTTGACTAAACAGGTCCTTTGAGATATAATTTCAAAATGGAGAAAATACATGAGTGCAGGAACATATAACTTAGTAATTGACCAAGGCTCCGACTTTGCTCTTGACTTGATTATTAAACAGGCAGGAACAGCTTTAAATTTGGCCAATTATTCAGGTCGGGCACAGCTGCGAACATCTGTGGATGCAAGCTCTGTTTCTGCCTCTTTTACTGTTACTATAACGAATGCATCAGAGGGAGCTTTAAAGTTGCAGTTACCTGCAGCAACTTCTTCCAGTATTTCAGCAGGACAGTATGTATACGACTTAGAAATCTTTACGTCTAGTGATTCTATTGTTAAAAGAATAATACAGGGAGAAGTAACTCTTACACCTGAGGTAACTCGATGAGTGGACAAACTACTTTGGAAGTTACTGAAAATGTTACAGAAGTTAGTGCTTCTGGTGATACATTGACAATTACTCTTACCGATGATGTTACTGAAATACAAGCGTATACATTAGCTATACCCTTTGAAGTACCTGGTCAAATTACTGCAAGTAATGTAACTGTAGTTCCTTATAATACTATTGCTTCAGATAATTTAGCGGACGCATTAAAAGAATTAGCAGACCAAGATTTCAGAGGGGCTTCTACCCCTTCAGGCTCCACAGTAGATGGAACTTCCACATTAGCGGAAGGAGATACATGGTACGATACAGACGATAATCAATTTAAAATCTACAGAGAAGTTTCTTCTAATGTCTACAGCTGGGTCCCCCTTGTAGTAGGCACTACAGATTCTGATACTTTAGACGGCGGATCTTACTAAGATTCGATAGGCTTTTATTATGGCACAAGTAATTAAAATTAAACGATCCACGGGGTCTAGTGCGCCTAGCGCTCTCGCAGTGGGAGAGTTAGCCTATAGTAAAGGTAGTGACACTTTTTATATAGGAGACCCTGCTACTGCTAATACTCCTATTGCTATCGGACCCGCAATTAAAAATAATGCAGGTACTGCGGTACTTGCAACGGGAATTACCGCTGCAGAAATTCGTACTTTAGCGGGTGTAGATGCTGCGGGTACTGACAATTCCAGTGTAGCAAATCTTCGAACAAATCTTACGGCTATTAGTGATAGTACTACTATTGGAGACGCAACTGATGTAACCATTACTATGGCTGGAGCTTTAACTGTAACCGGAGATCTTACTGTTAATGGTACAACAACTACAGTTAATTCCACTAACACTACATTAGATGATAATCTAATAGAGTTGAATAGTGGTGCAAGCTCAAATGCAAATGATAGTGGTATTGTTATAGAACGTGGTTCTACTGGCGATAATGCTATCATTATGTGGGATGAAAGTGCAGATAAATTCCAAGTTGGTACAACAACCGCAACTGCATCTTCCACTGGAAATTTAACCGTTACAACAGGTACCTTAGTAGCAAACGTAGAAGGTAATGTAACTGGTAACCTTACAATTGGTGGACATGCAGTAGATGATATTGATATTACTTCTGAAGCATCTGATGCAGATGATCATTTAATGACTGCTTTGGCTATTAAAAATAGAATTGAAGATTATGGTTATACTACTGCTACGGGTGATATCACTCAAGTAATAGTTTCTAGTACTGATTCAAGTATTACAGGAGGAGGCACAGGAGCAACCGGAAATATTTCTTTCGATTTACAAGTAGGAACTATAGACGGAGGAACTTATAGCTAATGACTCAAGTAATTAAACCAAAACGTAAGTTTACAACTGGGGCACCAGACACCGGAGACTTAGTAGAAGGCGAAATTGCTGTAAATACTGCTGACCAAAAAATCTACATGAGGGACGGCTCTGGCAATATTGTGGAAGTGGCAAATGTAGCAGCAGCAACAGGAGCAAGCGTAGACGACGCCACCGCTCTGGCAATTGCATTAGGATAAAATTATGGCAAATACATTTAAAAGTCACGGGGAACTAAACGTAGGAACAAGCTACGTGAATATGTATGAAGTTGGTAGTGGAGTAACTACAGTAATTCTTGGTTTAGCACTCTGTAATAAGACAGCAAATGCTGTAACTGTTAGTGTGCAATGGGAAGATGCTAATTCTCATGGTACTACGGGAGAAGATTATGGGCTTCTTGAAGCAGTAAGCATACCCGGGCGTACTACACTCGAAGTGTTAGCAGGACAAAAATATATTTTAGAAACCTCAGATAAATTACGGGTGAAAGCAGGGGCCACAAATTCGATTGACGCAACATTAGGGATTATGGAGATAACCTAATGGCTATTACAAAACTTAATGTTTATAGCCTAGGAGCGAATTCAGTTGATAGTGACCATTATGTAGACACTTCTATTGATAATGCTCACTTAGCAGATGATGCTGTTGGTATTGCTGAATTGTCAGCAACCGGTACTGCTTCCTCCTCAACTTTTTTACGAGGCGATAATGCTTGGGCTGAAGTAGGCGGAGCTTATAGTTCGTGGATAGTGAAAGACGCAGATGGCTACACGGCCTCCGATGGTGACCAGATAATTTGTAACGCCCCAACTACAGCCTTCACAATTACTCTACCCTCTGGAACTACAGTCGGTAGAACAGTAACTATTTCAAATATAGGAGCAGCAACAGTAACAGTCGCCAGAAACAGTCAACCCATAAACTCAACGGCGAGTGATGCTACTTTGCTTACAAACCGTTCAACACAGTTAGTTTATGTCACTTCGACAATCGGCTGGAAGGAGCTTCCATAATGGCAATATTTTTAGGGCAAAAAGAAGAGACAACTCTAGATGACTATTTTGTAGCGTGTGCTGGTGGACAGTACTTGAGGGTACGTTACCAAGCTACTGATAAAGATCTGACAACCGCTAGTCATTGGACGACTTATATAGGCAACAATGGTGCAGTTAATGGCACATATGATCGTACCGCAGACACTTGGTATACTGATGTGAACATTACATCAGGTAAAGGAAATCTCGTGAATATTATTTCACCGACCAATCTTACTTCTGGAACTGAATGGGATTTAAAAGTAACAGTTGATGGAGTAGTTTATGAAAAACTTGGTCTTACCATGCCTGCACAAGCTCCGAGTTACCCTAAAATGATCTACGGGCCGGGCCTATCAAATGTCCATACCTACGACGGGGGGTTCTCGAATTGGTTGATAGCTGATGATGAACCGATATGGATTAATAATAACACTACTACTCCAGGTGTTGTCTTTAATTATATGAACCAGACTCTACCATGGCAAATAATTCACCCCCTGAAGGCGGCGCAGATATTCAAAACAATTGCTTTTGAGCAAAGTTTAAAAGTAGAGCAGCGAATGTCTAACACGGGGCCCAGCAGTGGCTATGCAGGTATGGCTTGGAGCGGTGCTACCTATATTCTAAGATCCTAAGGAGATAAAATGACAATAATAGAAAACATAACAACTCCTAATCAAACCCCCGTAGATGGTGATCTTATAAGAGTCATTGATGGTAATACGGTAATTGAGAAGTTATATTACGCTGTAGTAGCCCCAACTGATGAAGAAATAGCTCAAGAAGCTAGAGATTGGAGGAATGCAGAGTTATCGAGAACGGATTGGATCAGTCAGACCCCAGATCATCCTCAACGTGCCGCATACTTGACTTACAGAACCGCTTTAAGAGATTGGCCTAGCACCAGTAATTTCCCTGCTACTAAGCCAGAGTTAGGAAGCTAATATGCCATTTTTAGGAATACCCGCAGGAGCTAAGTTAAATACTAATGTAATTCTTGATGCAATTACTACTTCAGCTACGGCTACTTATGCTTTAACAAAAGATAGTGCCGCGTATACTCCAAAAAGTGTACAAGCTTTACTAGTTTCTTTAAATGGTGTAACACAAGCTCCTACTGCAGCGTATACAATAAGTGGCTCAAACATAGTATTTGCTAGTGCTCTTACAAGTAATGACGTAATTGATTATATTATAGCTTTCGAGGGGGACGTAACAAGTCTTGATGTCAGTAATATTAGTGCTGGTGATATTGCTACTTCTATGCTCGCAGATGATGCAGTAACAGCTGCAAAAATAGCTGATGATGCAGTAGTAACAGCAGCCATAGCCGATGATGCAATTACTTCTGCACTTATAGCAGACGATGCAGTAGGCTCAGACCAACTGGCGGGAAGTTTAACCGTTGATATTAATGGAGGAACTGTAGATGGTGCAATTATTGGAGGCAGTTCGGCAGCTGCAGGTACATTTACTACTGTAACTGCAAGCACATTAAAGGCTACAGGTGATACAGCTGCAGGGGATGATGCCGCTATTGGTTATACTGCTGCCGAAGGATTAATTCTTACAGGACAAGGTAGTACTAATGATGTAACAATCAAGAATGATGCAGATGCTGATGTACTTGAAATACCTACAGGTACTACTTCTGTAACTATGACAGGGTCACTTAAACCATTAACCTACCAAGAAACATATGTTGATATTAGTACGGCAACTACAATGACTTGTGACTTAGCAACAGGCAATTCTTTTTCTGCGACAGCGGCGAGTAGTACAACTACGTTTGCGTTTAGCAATCCTCCAAGCTCGGGCATAGCGTTTAGCTTTACTCTTATACTAACTCAACATTCTACAGCCGTAAGTCTTGCATGGCCGAGTAGTGTGGATTGGGCGGGGGGTTCTGCACCTGATGCAGCTGGCAATAATGAAGTACAAGCATATGGATTTTTAACAAGAGACGGAGGCACAACATATTATGGTTTCTTAGGTGGAACCGCTCTTGGCTAATTCATTTGAAAGAGTATTTATGGGTGCTGCCGGTAGTAGTGGGGGCGGTGCCGCATTTACAATTAGTCCCTCTGTAGGGGGTGTAAGTGATTGGGTTATGGCTGATGATGGTGATTTAAACTTAGGGCACGGCCAATGGACAATTACGGTATCAGACTCTTTTTCAGTTAATATAGATATGTGGGGAGGCGGCGGGCCTGGTGGAAATCCTTATACTCTCTCAGCTGGAGCCGGTGGAGGTCCAGGAGGTGGGGGAGGTCATACTACTGCTGATGTTGTTTTAAATGCAGGCACTTATACGATTCAAGTTGGTGAAAAGGGCGCGAGAAATTGGCAAGGAGGTCCCGCTTCTACAACCTATATTGCAGGAGGTATTCGCACATCTTGGGGTACTGAAGGTGCAGGTTATACTGGTTTATTTAAGACTTCTTCCGTAACCCAAGCAAATGCCATGCTAATGGCTGGCGGCGGTGGTGGCGGTGGTGATACTAATTATGATGGATCAGGTGCTGGTGCTGGAGGAGGCGCTTCTGGTGGAAATGCTGGCGGCTATCAACAAAGCGGGTATGGAGGAACACAATCCGCAGGAGGGGCTGCCTCTGTGTATAATTCCTGTGTCGCAGGGTCGGCGTTGACTGGAGGAGGTAGTTTTGCGATATATTGGTACACATATTCTGGTATGGGTGGCGGTGGTGGTGGCTACTTCGGCGGAGGAGGCGGTAATGTCGGCGGTGGCGGTGGCGGTAGTGGCTACATAGATACATCTGATAGTGATATTACTAACGAGGTAACTACTGCAGGTAGTAATGCAACTCCTGGAGATAGTGGTAACTCTCGCAGAAACGGTGCAGGACAAGGTGGTGCTGGTCAATCGTTAGGTACCGACGGACGATTTTATATGAGTGCAAATTAATTATGAAAATGACGAGAATTGTAGATGGGGTGCATGACTACCCCTACAGTATTGATAAATTAAAGAAAGCTTTCAAGAATGTGAGCTTTCCAAAAGAACTTTCTTCAGCTACTAAAACTGAGTACGGTATCTTTGACGTTGAAGAAACAACACCAGAACTTAACCATACTTTGTGTGAAGTGATTGTAGAAACTGACCCAGAATTAGTTGATGGAGTTTATAAGCGGAAATTTGTTGTAGAAAGGTTATCAGATGAAGTTGCAGCATCAGAGATCAGAAAAACTAGAGATTCCTTATTGCAGAGAACAGACCATATGGCACTGTCTGATGTAACAATGTCTGATGAGTGGAAAGACTACCGTCAGGCGTTACGTGAAGTACCACAACAAGCAAATTTCCCTAC
>Ga0315321_10000464_pt1 | contig 29897 bp, 22 predicted proteins | sample M180m21515metaG_FD_203464 | JGI IMG/M metagenome (GOLD analysis project Ga0315321, IMG submission 203464) | Ammonia-oxidizing marine archaeal communities from Monterey Bay, California, United States - M1 80m 21515 | ecosystem: Environmental > Aquatic > Marine > Intertidal zone | place: USA...
AGCGGTTTTCTGCAGCGTATCGAGCAGCTGCTTGACCACAAACCGAGCGACCCCGAGCGCGCCGCAGCGGCGCTCACGCACCCGAGCTATCTGCATCAGCACCCCAAAGCCGGCGCCCATAATCAGCGCCTTGAGTTCTTGGGCGACGCCGTCTTGGGCATGATCGTCGCCGAGGTGATGTTTCGGCGTTTAGGTGCAGAAGATGAAGGGCGCATGACCCGAGCGAGAGCTGCAGTGGTCAGCACGACGGCTTTAGCCGGCGCCGCGCGGCGATTGATGCTCGGCGACTTGCTGCGCATGAGCGATGCAGCGCAGCGCAGCGGCGACAACCAGCGCGACAAGGTTTTAGCTGACGCTTTTGAGTCGATGGTGGCGCTCGCCTTTGAAGAGCTCGGTTTAGATGGAGCGCGTGCCTTTGTCCTGCGCCACCTTGAGCAAGAATTAGATCAGGCAGCCAAGGGAGGGGCGGTTTTGACCAACCCCAAGTCGGTGCTCAGCGAAGCTTGCCAAGAGCTCGATGGGACCCCCCCAGACTACCGTTTGGTGGGCAAAACAGGCCCGGATCATGCGCCGGTTCATAAGGTGGTGGTGCTCTGGGGACAAAAAGAAGCTGTATTTGGCGAGGGTTCAGGCATTAAGGCGGCACAGATGGACGCCGCTAAGAGGGCGCTTGAGCAATGGTTCGGAGATCCCCAATGAGTGAATTTGTTTCCGGATATTGCGCCATCGTCGGCCGCCCCAACGCGGGTAAGTCCACGCTTTTGAATCGGCTGATGGGCCTAAAGCTAGCCATCGCAACGCACAAGCCGCAGACCACCCGAGATCGTATTTTAGGAGTGCTCACTCGCCCGGAAGGGCAGGTCGCCTTGGTCGATACGCCAGGTCTACACCGGGCTGAGGGCGGCATTAATCGCCACATGGTGCGCACGGCAGAGCAAGCGCTAGGCGACGCCGACGTGGTGCTGTGGATGGTCGAAGTTGAGACGGGCGATGTGCGCGAACCGAGCGCCGGTCAGCATAAGATCCATGAGACGATTATGGCGTCGGGTAAGCCCTGGGTGCTCGCCTTGAACAAGGTGGATAAACTCGCAGATCGCAGCCGCGTGCTGCCGTGGATTCAGAAGTGGCAAGACACCTTCAACCCGCCTGCGCTGGTGCCGATGTCGGCGCAAGAGGGCGACAACGTCGAGGCGCTGATGACCGAGGTCATGAGTCGCCTGCCCGAAGGCCCGATGCTCTTTGACGAAGACACGATCACGGACCGCTCCGAGCGCTTCCTAACCGCTGAGATTATCCGGGAAAAAGCGATCCTTGAGACGCAAGAGGAGCTGCCGTATTCGATCGCGGTGACCATCGACACCTTCGATGAGTCCGAGCGTGAAAATCCAGACGATCCGGTGGTGACGATTCAAGCGACCGTCCACGTGGAGCGCGACGGTCAAAAGCGGATCGTGGTCGGGACGCGCGGCAAGGTGATCCGTAAGATCGGGATGCGCTCTCGCAAGGACCTTCGACGCATGCTCGGCTGCCGCGTGTACCTTGAACTGTTTGTGAGGGTGACCAAGAAATGGACGCACTTGCAGCATCAACTCCGGGAGTTTGGTTATGACCAGTGAGTTTATCCCTGGATTGGTAGCGGTGATCGGTCGACCCAACGTCGGCAAATCCACGCTCTTTAATCGACTGGTCAAAGAACGCGTCAGCATCGTGCAAGATATCCCCGGGGTGACCCGAGATCGTATCTACCGTGAGAGCGAGCACTGGGGTGTCCCCTTTGTCTTGTGCGACACCGGCGGATTTGAGCCCAAAACCGACGACCCGATTTTAGCGGGGATGCGTCGGCAGACTCAGCTGGCGATCGAGCAAGCCGACGCGGTGATCTTTTTGACCGACGGCGTGGCGGGATTGACCGGCGCTGATCAAGACGTGGCCGATCTGCTCCGCCGAGCCGAGGTGCCGGTCTTCTTGGCGGTGAATAAGTGCGAAGCGCCTCAGCGCCAGCAAGAAGCCTGGGAATTCACTCAGCTTGGCTTGGGTGATCTTCACATCATCTCAGCGGAGCATGGGGTGGGGATCAGCGACCTCATGGACGATGTGATCGAAGCCTTACCCAAGCCCGAGGTGGTCGAAGAGGATGACGAGGAGCGCGAGCGCGTCGAGGCGCTGCTTGATGAACTTGAAGACACCATTCAGGACTTTGCCGAAGAGGCTGATGACGGTGACGAGGAAGCCGAAATTGTCGTGAGCGAGGCGCTCGATGAGCAAAACCGGCTCCGTTTTGACCGTCGCTACCCCAAACCTGACACCATCCGATTAGCGGTTATCGGTAAGCCCAACGCGGGCAAGAGCTCGCTGGTGAACACCTTTTTGGGCGAGGACCGCTTCTTGGTCTCGGAGATGGCGGGTACGACTCGTGACGCTGTGGATGCAGTCTTTGAGCGCGATGACGCTCGCTTCCAGGTCATCGATACGGCCGGTATTCGTCGCAAGCGCTCGATCTCATCGCAGCTCGAACGCTACTCGGTGGTCTCTGCCTTGCGCGCTCTGGACCGCTCTGACGTCGCGATTTTGTTGATCGATGCTCAGCAAGGCGTCACCGAACAAGACGCTAAAATAGCAGCCTTCGCCCACGACAAAGGCAAAGCACTGATCATTGGTGTGAATAAATGGGACGCTCAGCCCAAGGGTCAAAGAGATCGCAAAGAGTTCGAGCAAAAGCTGCGCGACAAGCTCAAGTTCTTGCACTACACGAAGGTGTGCTTCTTATCGGCTAAGACCGAGCGGGGCGTCGATGATCTAGTCGATGAGGTGGTCTCTTTGCTGGATCGCTATTACCAGCATATCAAGACGCGACTGCTCAACACGGTCGTTCAAGAGGCCAACAAGAAACACCAAGCGCCGAGCCATCGAGGTCGACCTATTCGCCTCTTGTTCGCCACGCAGGTTCGTGTGGCGCCGCCGACCATGGTGATTCACACCTCGCATCCCGAAGGCATTGACGTGACCTACAAGCGCTACGTGCTCAACCGTCTGCGCGACGCCTTCGATTTTGAGGGTATCCCGATCCAGGTTTGGTATCGCAAGCGTGACAGCCATGGCGGTCGCAACCAGCGCCGAAAGCCTAAGCGTCGATGACGGAACACCAGCCTGCTGAGCATAACTCCAGTGAGCCCGCTGAGCAGGACCCAGCCACTGGCGAGACCCAGCCACCGGGAAAAGGTGGGATCGTCGACCTCATGGGCGCCCCGCAAGAGGTGCTCGAGGCGCTGCAGCGCACCGGCAACCACGGCGTTCAGCTGGGCAAAGAGATCCGAATCTTGGTTCGCGCCTGTCGTAATTTCGCCAATAACGAAGACTGGATGAATGCTGCGGCGGTGAGCTTTTATGCGATCTTGTCGTTCATCCCGTTCTTGTTGCTGATGTTGTCGGTGCTTGGGTTTGTCACGCACGGGCACACGCAGGGTAGCGTGGAGCAGTTTGATCAGCTGCTCGAGCCTATTCAGGGCTACGCTTTTGTGACGCCCGAGGTGATCGATAAGCTGCGAGAGGTGGTCGCCGCTCGCAGCGCGATCGGTCTGACCGGTTTGGTCATCTTGATTATCATGGGCGGCGCCGTGTTTCGGGGCTTAGAGGTCAGCGTTTGGCGTATTTGGCGGGGCGGTGAGATCCGCAAGGGGTCGCTGCGAACCGTCGTTTTGTCTCGGCTGTTGTTCGGCGCCTTTGCGATGGGCTCGGTGTTGCTTTTGCTGGTGGTCGATTGGATTTTCAACGCCGGGCTGCCGCTCTTGGAGCGCTTTGCGCCCGACCTCTTTCTCAAGACCTGGAAGGTGATCGAGACCTATCTCCCGATCTCGACCTTGCTGGATCGAGTCGTCATCGCCGTCTTCTTTATCTTACTGCTCAAATACTTGACCCGCTTTCGCGTGAAATGGTTGCCGGCGCTGCGAGGCGGGATCCTGTTTTCGTTGCTGTGGTGGATCGCCAGCGCGGGGTTTCAGGTGTACTTAGGGCACGCCCAAATCAACGCCGTTTACGGCGCCTTCTCGGCGCTGATGATCATCGTGCTCTGGACCTTTTACAGCTCGCTGATCCTCTTGCTCAGCGTCGAGTACGCGTACGCTTGGCAGCAAGTACGTATCGGTAAGTCCTAGTCGATATCCGTTTGCCAGGGTCCTTGGATCGTCACCTGCGTGCCCAGTTTGCGGCTGCGAAGATCTGGATTGTACATCGCCTCTGCTTCGACCGGGGGCTGCCTAAACTGCCCAGCGCTCACGGCGCGAACGGAGTAGTTAAAGGTCGCCGTTTGGTTCCGGTTTAAGCGCCCAAACAGCTCGATGCGGTCGTCACGCGTGTTGCGGTGGGCGATCGCCCAGCGCCCTGATTGTCGCTGAGTGAATCCGCGGATCGACGACGCTGCTTCGATCTCGAAACCAGCAGGCAAACGATCGACCAAGGCTAGGTTCTCTTGCGCAAGGTTGGTCAGGTTCTGAATCTTGAGCTGAATCTGAACCATCTCACCGAGCTCAAGGTTGGTCGTTGCGGGATCAAAAGGTGTCCCGTTCTGGCGCAGCATCTGCCTTGAGACACGCAGACCGTGGTCGCCCGCTTCCCATTTGGCGTCGGTGCGGATCCCGTCGCTGCGAAGGATCGCATAGCGTTTACCCGTACCGCCCTTAAGTCGAACGACTAGGTTATTGCGCTCGCTGGCACGCCAAAGGTCCCAACTCGGTCCGAGCTTACCGGTGGCGGTCGCTTTGAGCCCTTTGCCGCCCTCGAGCAATTCGACGGTCCCTAAATCACCCAGTTGACCCAGCCTTAGCCCAAGGCCCGTGAGCGCCCAGGCGAGCTCTTGCGTGCTGTACCAGCGACTCTTTCGCTTCAATCGGCCAGCGACCAATTGCGCAAGGGCTTCGCCGCCCTGGGCTCTCGGGAAGAGATCTGAGACCACAGCGAGCGTTTTAGCTCGCCGGCGCAGGTCCGAATAAAAAGACCAGCCGTTGCTGCGGTTCGAGCTGATCTTCGAGAGGTCCGGCTTTTTGAGTTCACCCTCGAAGGTCCGGTCACCGCTGAGGTACAGCGCGGCTTTAAGCAGCATCTGCGACTCAAGGAGGTAACCTCTCCGATACCCTGACTTTTTGAAATCAGCATGGTTTTGAATGTCGCTGAGCATCGCCTTGGCTTGACCTTTTCTACCCTGTCCTGCTCGCGCCATGACATAGTGAGCGTAGGCTTTGGTGTTGAAGTGCCACGAGTAGCGATGGGGTCGGTTGACCCAGTCACCAAGCCAGCCAACAGCGTCCTTGATCGCATAGTCCGGTACGTCATGACCTTGTTTGACCGCATCGAGTAGGAAGTGAACGGCGTAGGTCGAGCCGTGCGCATTCGGTGAGCTCCCGCCGGGCCAGTAGGCGAACCCGCCGCTCGGAGTCTGCATCGACAAGACACGGTCGATCCCGGCTTTGATCATCTCGGGAATATTTTTCTTCTCGGCGAGCTCTGGATCGACAGCCGACAGCGCGAGCCCAGCGAACAATAAGGGGCGCGATGAAGAGACCGTTTGCTCGATGCAGCCGTAGGGGTAGCGGATCAGATGCGAGAGATGATTGAAGGTGTCAGCGTAGGGGTTGGTCGTCACCCAGATGCTGCTGCGCTCCGTGGTGGGCAGCCACCCTTGGAGGTATTCGGTCAGGTTGTTCTCACCCGCTGCCAGCTCAATGCGCTGGGTTTGCCGAGAGCGAGGCGCTTGGGGGCTAAAGGGTACATCAAGGGATTGCTTGGAGACCAAGGCTCCAGCCTTAGCCTCGACGCTGAGTTTGGCTGCTCCGATCGCCCGAAGCGCGGTCGCCTCGAAGCGAACGATTCCGCTCTCGCCGTCGCCGAGTTGGAGCTTGCGCTTAGCGCCGTTGATGAAGCGCAGTGAGGGGCCGCCTTTCGCGGCTTTTCCGCCCATGTTAATGGGGGCAGCAGATGCCGTTACATCCACCGACTGCGCTTTGCCCGACATGTTGGTCAGCGAGACCGGAATGAAGAAACGGTCCCCTTGACTGAGCTGTTTGGGCAGCGAAGCGAGCAGCACCAAGGGGTCGCGTACCGGTACGGCTTTAGCGGCGGAGCCGACTCGTTTCGGGCCGGCAGCAACCACCATCACTTTGAGCGATCCACGATAGGTGGGGATCTTAAAGCTGTGCTGGAGTTTGCCACTGATCGGGACCTCGACGACGCCCGACCAGAGCGCCACCGGTTTGGTCGGTTGGATGCGCTTGGCGCCGCCTGCCATACCACCGCCCTTAGCCTTACTCAGGCTGTTGGCGGGCAGCATCAGGTTCCATCCGATGGTCTCATAGGTAAGCACCTCGAGTCGCCGCTTCGAATACAGCGACTTGATCGGGTCTGGAGTCTCGTACCGCGTCAGAGACAAAATCCCCTCATCGATCGCAGCGATCGTGACCTTTCGACCCGGCTCACCCTTGCCAAGGTCGAGCTTGACCAACAGCTCGCTGTTGGGGCGAACCTCCGTCGGTATGTCGATGGTGATCGGTTGACGCTTGTCCTCCGGATCCATGGCGACGGAAGCCAAGCCAAAGGCTCGACCCGGAACAAAGGCTTGTTGTGATTCGAGGTGCGGATCCTTCAAGATCAACACGCTGACGTACACATTGGGTTGGAAGGTCCTGACGGTGAGCGGAATCGCTTGCGGGCCAGGTTGGACCGCGTGCCATGAGGACTGCCGGAGCTCATCGGTCTCGATTGAGATCAGCGCGCGGCCGGTATAAGGCGCCTCAAAACTGACCTCGAAGGGAGCTCCGACCCGGGCTTGCTTAGGGGCTTTGACCAGGAGTTGGACCGGGCGGTCGGGCGATGGTGTACGGTCTGCAGAGCGCTCATTACGGCGCCACCAATAGCGACTTCCTGTCCCTTCAATTTCTTTCTCCGAGCGGGTCGCCCCGGTCTGGACGCGGATCATAAAGCGCGGCGCATCCTTCGCGACTTCGAACGACGCAGAATACTTGCTCAGTCCTTCGGCGAAACCCTTCATGCCTTCTTCAATCAGGCGGGTTCGATGGTCATAGGTCCAGCGGTCCTGCTCCTCATCATAGCCCCAAGCGTACTCTTCCTCGACTCGGAATAAAGTAAACACCACCGGCTTAGCGGCGATCTTGAGCTGCCCTTTCGCGTCGAGAACAACGGCCTCAAACTTCGCCGTTTTCCCTTTTGAGAGTTTGCCTTTCGCCGCCGAGACGCCGAGTTGAATGTCTTCGGGTAAGACCAAGGCGCTCGCCACCGCCCGGGTGGTTCGTCCGCTTCCCGCCTCTTGGACCGCAGCATCGACGGTGACCTTGAGCGGCCGGTCGGCCTTGGCGTCTTTTAGCTGGCAGCGGTGTGTTGTTTTGCCGTCAGCATCCAGCGGCTTTGGGCGCCCTGAGATGGAGCCGGATTTGTCGACTCCTTCAGCCTGCCAGGGTACAAACGAGAACCCTGAGTAGCCCTCGGGTTTGGGCGTCCCTGGGGCGAAGCGACAATCGACGACGACCGGGCTGCCTTTGGCGCTACCACCAAACAAGTACTCGGCTGAGATATCGGCTTCGAGTGGATCGGATGACCCAAAGACTTCTTGCCGCATTTTGACGTCCGCACGCATTCGCTCAGGCATGAACTCTTCGACCCGAAAGGAGCTGCCGCTGACTTTTTTCTCGCCGATATTAACCGTGACTGAGTAGCTGCCGGTCGCAGCGATTGCTGAGAGACTGACGCTGGTTGCGGCTAAGCCCGCTTCATCCGTTTTGACGATCTTTTTGAGGATTTTGCGGCGGCGCGGGTCGTGCACTAAAAACTCGACCGGTAAGCCCGCCTTGGGCGGTTGGTCATTCGCTTCTCGTACGATGGTCACAAGGTGGGCGGTCTCCGCTGGGCGATAAAGATCGCGATCACCATAGGTGAAGGCTCGGTAAGGTTTGCTCTCTCGGTAGCGCTCACCACCAATTTTTGATTGGTTGAGCGGCAGCTGCAGATCTTTAAAGCGTAAGTACGTTAGATCGTCGCCGCGCTGCGCAATCAGCGCGGTGCCTGCCGCTTGATCGATCGCGTCCGAGCGTTTGTCCTCAAGTTCGCAGCTGCCCTCGCTCGACGTGATGCACTCCGAGATGGCTCGTCCGCTCGGCGCGATGAGGCTCATCTTCACACCCGGGAGCGCCTCATGACTGTGAATCGCAGTCGCCCATGCGGTGTACTTGTATTGAGCAGGTAGTTTGTCTTTAGCGACCGTTTGCAGTGAGCGTTTAGCCAGTAGATTCATGTCGCTGACCAGGAGCCGGGTGGTGCTATCGACCCCCGGTGCGCCCAGCCTGACTTGCAGCACGCCTTTAAAATCATCTCCAATAAGGCTCGCTACATCGAGTGAGCCGGTCACCATCTTGTCGGGCTCGCCGCTCACGCGCAGGGCTCTTTTGATGACCACATCGCTGTCACGCTGATTCGCCACCTCGGTACCGAAAGAGAGCCAAAAGGGGAGGTTCTTGGGTGGAACCTGGCGCACCGTGAGGATCAACTCGCCGACATTACGGTGCTTGAACCGGAGCTTTTTCCAGGCGTTTCTCGGCAGGTAGCGACCGTTTTCAACAAACTCGATGTGCGCGTCGCGCGGACCGATGGTGAGGACTTTGGAGAAGTCCTTGGTCAGCGTTCCATTGTCGACAGTGGTCATCCCGCTGAGGATCTTGATGCGGTAGGTCCCGCGCGGGAAATCGCCGAGGAGACGAAAGCCGCCGCGCCCTGGCGCAACTCGAAAGTCGACTGGCGGGTCAACAGCGATCATCGCCTCACTGTCTTTTGAGGGGAGGCAGCGATGACCCACTCGAAAGCTGCGTCGCATGCCGCTGTGCCAGAACCAGCGCCTGCGTTTAGCGACGCTCTCATCGTGGCACACCACATCGATCCCAAAACCATCTGCGCTAGCGACCACAGCCATGCCTTCGATCGAGACCTTGGGTTTTCCAATCGATCGGGTGTGGACCTGACTGTAGGCTGAAGCTTTCTCGTCCGAGCCCACCATGTCGACGCCAGCCTCGATGTCGATCGCAAAACTCTTCGCCAGGGAGTAGACTCTCGGTAGCTCAATGCTCATGCTGCGAATCACGGCTCTGGTGGTCCAGCCACTCACTGGGATGCCGTCAGCGGTGATCTTGAGCCGTTTGTTGAACGATCCGAGCTCCGCTCGAGCGCTCGCATGGACATTGAGAAACAAGCGGCCACGTGATTCGGTTAGCTCGGAATCATAGAGATAAAATCCAGGGGTTTTGAGCGTCGCTGTCGGTGGGTTGTCGCCACCTTCGATCAAGCCCCAACGGGTCTGAAGCGCCCGAAGCTGAAATCGGTAACTGCTGCTCATCGCTGGCAGATCTTTGAAAAGATACACCAAGGAGTATGGATTCGCGATGCCCACACTGTTTTGCATTTTGGTTTGCGGTTCGACCGTGACCAAGGTTTTTGCGACGTCGCGCGAGCCCTTCTTGAAGACCGGCTCAGCGAATGAGATCTCGATCCCTTTAGGGCGCGCTTTGGATTCACCAAGCCATCGAAACGAGGGCTTGAGCTGCGCCATCGTCGGCGCAGGGGCCTCGCCTGGTCGCTTGGCATCGACGGTTTGAGCAGCAGCTACGACTCCAGCGTCCGGAGCGACGAGCAGCTCGCCGTCAGCGCTAATTTTCTGCACCGCTGATGCGTCTGAGTCAGGCTCTGATTTAGGGCAGCCAACAAGAACGATGGGGAGAAGAAAGGCAAGTGATCGACGCATAGTAAGGACTCCAGCCGGCGGTACTATAGAGAGGCCAAACGAGGCCGGCTAGGGGCGGCTTTGGGTCATCTTCAACAGCAACGCGAAATGTTCGCGCATTTGGTTAAAACACGGCCTGGTGTCCGAACCAAATTCCGGCCAATAGGAGCCACCGATGACGGAGAACATCATGGCTCGTATTCTGAATTTCTCGGCAGGACCTGCTGCGCTTCCCTTGGCTGTACTTGAGCGAACTCAGGCCGAGTTCATCGACTACCAAGGCTGCGGGACCTCTTTGATCGAGCAAAGTCACCGAGGTCCGGTGTACAGTCAGGTTCACCAAGAGGCGATCGACTTGATCACTGAATTAGCTGGTGTCCCTGATACCCACCAGGTGCTCTTTCTTCAGGGCGGCGCCTCGCAACAGTTTGCGATGCTTCCGATGAATTTTCTTCCCGAGGGTGGGGTCGGTTCACAACTGGTGACCGGTACCTGGAGCAAGAAGGCTTATGCCGAGGGTAAAAACGTGGCTGCGGCTTGCGGCGCCTCGATCGAGTTGGCTAATCCTAACGGCGAGTTGCCGTCAGCGTTCGTAGACACCCAGCTCGGTGGGCAGGTCTCGTCGAACGCCGCGTATTATTCATTCGCAAGCAACGAGACCATCCATGGCGTTCAGTTCGGTCACGAAGGCTCACCCTGGCCTGAGGTCGATGCGCCCGTATTTTGTGACATGAGCTCGGACTTCTTGTGGCAGCCGCTCGATGTCAGCCGCTTCGACTTTATCTACGCCGGCGCTCAAAAGAACATCGGACCGAGCGGTGTGGTCGTTTGCATTGTGCGTAAGAGCTTGCTCGAGCGCGGACGAAGCGATCTGCCGACGATCTTTCAGTATCGAACCCATGCCGAGAAAGACTCGATGTTCAACACCCCGCCGACCTTTGCGATCTATATGATTCGCAATGTCCTTGAGTGGGTACGCGATGAGGGGGGGCTGTCGGCGATGAAGACGAGGAACCTTCGCAAAGCGAATCGTTTGTACGACGTGATCGACAGCAGCGACTTCTTCAACTGCCCCGTCGAGCGCGGCTGTCGAAGCACCATGAATGTGGTCTTTCGACTCCCCACGGAGGCGCTCGAAGCTCAGTTCCTCGAAGAATCTGCGGCGCAGGGGATGAGCGGCTTGAAAGGACATCGAAGTGTCGGAGGTTTACGCGCCTCGATCTACAACGCTGCGCCTTATGAGTGGGCCGACGGCTTGGGTCAGTTCATGACGGACTTCGCAGCTCGCAACGGCTAACGCGAAGCCTGCTGCTCGAGCTTCTCAAGCAGGCGGAAGCGCTCGCGCAGTTGCTTGCGTTCGTCATGCAGCTCAAGCCGCTGCAGGATCGACATCGCCAGCTCCAGCATCGGTAGGGCGCGCCTGGCTTGTCCTCGCTTACCCACGAGCAACGCCGCGCTGGCGATCGCACGAGCAAACTGGTCGTTGTAGATCGAATGCGCGCCGAAGCGTTCGCCCATCGTTGAGGCGTTCTCGTCCCATTGAGCCCAATCGCCATGGTATGCGCTCAGCCACAAGGTTAGGGCTTGAAGACGCAAAGTGCGACGAGGTGAGTGACTCGATTGATGGAGCTCGTTTAGCTGCTCTAGTCGCTTGTTAAGCCCCTGTGCATCCTCTTCGGCGATCGCAAGGTAGGCGAGCTGCATCAGCGGATGGTGGGTACGATCCGAGCCAAGCGCCATCAAGCCAGCCGCTGCATCGGTGCAGAGTTGGCGCGCTTTTTTCGGGCGCCCCAGATGAACACAGAGCTCACCCATAAAGCTCATGGTGATCAACAGTGCGGGTTGATTTCCGGTGGCGTTCTCCAGTTTCAGCGCCTCGCCCAGAAGCTTTTGGGCTCTGCCGAGGCTGCCTTGAATCTGTGAAATGCCAGCGAGGTGCCGAAGCGCAACCGCACGAGTTTGAGCATTTTGAGCGCCAGATGCCGGGACCAGTTTTAGGGCGCCTTCGAGCTGACGTTTCGCCTCAGCGACTTCACCCAGAGTTTCGAGCACTCGCGCCGTGCCGATGAGCGCCTGAGCCTCATGGCGCGGCGATTTGAGTTCGGCGTTGGTGTTGATCAAGCCGCGGTAGAGTTCGAGCGCTTCAGGGAGTTTACCCTGGGCGAAGGTTGCGTTGGCGAGAGCGAGCGTCGCCCGAGCGGCGAGCTCAGGGAGCCCTTGGGCGTCGGCTAGGTGTCGAGCCTCTTTCGCTAGATCGAACGCTGTACCCAGATCGTGTCGATTAAATCGGACCTCGGACTGGAAGGTTCTTAGCCGGATTCGAGCGGGCGCTTCGGGCGCTAAACCCATCGCATCGCAGATCGCTCCGGCTTCACCGAGCAACGATTCAGTCTTTTGTAAGTCCAACGCCGTCTGCGCCAAATCGGCAGCCACCAAGAGCGGACTCAGAGCATCCTCGAGATGCCCCGAGTTTTTGAGCAGATCGTAGAGACGGTTTGCGACCGTACGCCGTCCCGCATCAAAGGCTTCGAGCAGGGCGTTGCCGCAGGCTTCACGCACAGCGCCCAAAACCCCCTTTTGCTCCGCCTCGTGGACGATCGCCTCGCGCAGCAGACCATGAGAGAAGGAGAACTTATCGCCTGAAGGCACGAGGATTTGTCGAGACAAGGAGAGGTGTAAGACGCGCTCCGCTCCCTCAAACTCGAGCAAGCGGCAGGCGCTGAACCATTCCTCTGAATCAAACGCTGAGCCCAGGACCGCAGCGGCTGTCAGCGCTTTGAAACCTGACTCGACCCAATCAGGCTGAAGCAGGTTGATGGTTCCTTCGATGCGTTGTCCGCACAAGCGCAGCGCATCGGCGGGCAGGTCATTTAGGGCTGCGGGTGGCAGCATGAGCCCGTGATCCGTCCACTCGACGAGTCGCTCTGAGATCGCATGATTGACCCATTGAATCGCAAAGAGTGGGTTGCCTTCGCTGCGCGCTCGCAGCGCACTGGCTGACTCTGACGCCAAATGCAGATGGTCCTCGGTCAACTGAGTCATGGCCTGCTCGTCGAGCGCAGGCACGTGAAGGCTCTGAACCGTTTGAAAGCTGAGCAGGTGGTCGAGCAGGGCAACTTCTTGTTGTCGGTCCGCAAGCGCTTCGTCGCGGACGGTGCAGACGACGAACAGGTTGGGAATCGGGGCTCCATGAACCATCTCAAGCAGGAACTCTAAGCTATCAAGACCCCACTGAAGGTCATCGATCCAAAGAATGATAGGCTGCCGATCTGCGAGAACCCGCAGTAGACTCCGCAGGGTCTGATGTCGCTGTTGCGGGGTCATCCCGCCACCATCACGCACCAACGCTGCAAGCAGTTTAGCGATGGAAGGCCGGCGCTCACCCGCACGCTCTAGCCATGCTTCGCAGTGCTCAAGGAGCGCTTGGTTATCTAGCCCCTCGCCTTGAAGATAGCGCCTTAATGCGCCGAGCAATCCGTTGTCTGGCGAAACCTCTGCGCTGTGGCGAACCTGCAAGCCGTCGGCGTAGCCGCCCCTTCGACCTGACCGAAAGAGCCACTCAGCGAGGCGGGTTTTGCCCGCTCCTGCGCTGCCTCTGAGGACAGCGATCTTCATCCGGCGCGCATCGACGGCTTGGCGAAAATCCCCCCAGAGTTCGGTTTGTAGCTCGCTGCGGCCGACCATCGGGACGCGCCGCTGAGCGAGCAGGGGAAGGGCGGCTGCAACTTCTTGAGCGAGGACGCCGTTTGCCGGACTCTGAGGCGGTCGTGGGGGGATCCTTTTGCCCACCGAGCCTGGTGGAATCGTGCGGCGGAGGCGGTCGACTTCGAGCAGGTGGTCTAAGGCGATCGTCGCAGCAAGAGGGCGATCGCTCGGCCTCGTGCGCAGCAGGTCTTGCATCCATTGGGCAAAACCTGAGGGGACTTTAAACTGAGGCTCAAAACGAGCCACTGTTTCGGTGCTTTGACGGGGTCGAGGCACCTTGCCGCAGGTCAAGCCCCAAGCGAGGTAACCGACGCCGTATAGATCCATTTGAACCAGCTCAGAAGGGCGGACTCGATCAGCTTCGGCACATTCGGGCGCAATGGTGCGAGGTCGGAGCGCTTCAGGGATGCGACCCGTGCCATCAATATGCCAGCCCTCCACACGGAGCACGGGGGGGTCAACGTCGGGCTGGCGGAACAACCAACTGTATCCGATGGCGCCATGAAAGGCGTTGTAGGCGTGCGCCTCAGCCATACACTCAAGCAGCTGGACCATCCGATCTCGAAGGGTTGACCAGCGCTTAGGCATGGCGTCACTGCCGACCGGATCGAGCGCCTCGGTGATGAAGAATGGGGTCCCTGCCATGAGGTTAGAGAACCGTTTCGCTGTCTGTCCGTATTGCAAGACCCTGGGTAAGCCCGGATGATCGAACCTCAGACGTGTTGCGATCCGAGTCAGCATCTCTTCGGCGGTTAGGGGAGGAAAGTGGATACGGACGGCTAAGCCCGATTCACGATGAATTCCGGGTAGACTATGCCCAACTTGTTGGGGCTCGTCCGATGCATCAAATTCGCCAAATGCCGACCTTACCATTGCGTTGACTTACTCGCCGTCACGCGACTTAGAAAGTGCCGAAAATGGTTTTTGGTCCATGGGGTCACTTGATAGGCTTTAAGAGTTGCTCAGCCCAAAGACGCTAATCCCCAGTTTTTTCGCCCTCTTGAGGAAGGCCTGGCGATCGAGAATAAGACAACCAACCTGTAATCCAAGCCAGCGTAAGCCATGCTCGGACATGACCGCCAAGGTCTCGATACCCACCGTCGGCATATCCAAACGGTGATCCTGGTTCGGTTTAATCGCTTTGACCACCACCGCGCCGCGCTTGGCGAGGGGGCCTGCTCGCCGCAGCATGGCATCTGTGCCTTCAACCGCCTCGACGGCGACGACGCAGCCCTTACAAACGACAACCGTCTGCCCGATCTCCAAGTCTCCGACCGCCTGAGCGATCTGCAGCCCAAACGCCAGATCCTGTTCGCGCTGAGCGTCGGCTTTTCTTCCCACCATTCGCCCCGCTACGGCGCGCTGCTCGGGTAGCCAGTCGACGGGAGCACCAACGCGAAAGCCCTCTTGCTCGAGCAGGAGCGTCACTGCGCGCAACATGCGATCATCGCCTGAGTCGGGCAGCGTCTTCAGCAACTTGAGCGCTGCGAGGTCGGGACGCGCCGTTCGGAACAGCCGAGTTTTATCGACACCGCCAGCCATCAAGACCTCATGCGCTCCCTGGGCAGAGAGAAACTTGAGCGTTTTGCCCAAGGCGCCGACAGGAGCGGTCGTTGCAGCGTCGACTCGCGGCGGGACCAGCCCTTCGGATTCGCCTTTCAGGTTGACCACGACGCAGCGTTTACCCGCCGCCTTGATCGCATCAGCGAGCAGCCCGGGTAGCACACCGCCACCGGCGACAATACCGACGGTATCGGACGTCATTTGCCCGTCTGACGAGCGGCGCAAACGCCCCTCTGGCTCGACCCGATAAAGTCTAGGAAGTCCTGAGAATGCAATGTCGAAAGGTTTGCCTCTTCAAGTTTTGCCTGAACCTCTTGCGGGCTCATGCCTTGGCGGCAGGCGTAACGAAAAGCGCGCTTGAGTGAGCGCTTACTTTGATCGTCGAGTTGCTCGCGTTTCATACGCTCTACATTTAGACCTACGAGGCGCGCTCGGTCGCCATGTGCCAGCCCCCACGGCGGCACGTCTTGAGTTACTTTGGCGCCGCCCGCAAGCATCGCTCGGGTCCCGATTCGGCAGAACTGATGGACTCCGCTGAGCGCGCCGAGGATCGCGTGATCCGCGACCTCGACGTGACCAGCTAGTTGAGCCGCATTCGCCATGATCACTCCGTTGCCTACGACGCTGTCATGACCGACGTGGCAGTAACTCATGATCAAGCAATCCGAACCCACGACCGTCTTCATGATGCCGTGTGCAGTACCGATCGTGATCGTTGCGTTCTCGCGCACGACGGTTCGGTCTCCGATCTCAACGGTGGCGGGCTCGCCGGCATACTTTAGGTCCGGGGGTACTTCGCCTACAGAGGCGAAGGGGAAGATCCGGACGTTGGCGCCGAGCGTGGTCCGTCCGGTGACATGAGCGTGGGGTCCAATCTCACAGCCGTCGCCAACCACTACGTGTTCGCCCACGGTTGAAAATGCGTGGATGGTCGCGCCCCCATGGACCTGAGCGCCTGGGTGCACCACGGCGAGTTCGTGGATCGCCATGGACTAGCCGTCGCCTTTGAGGCGATTTTCGAGCTCTTCAACTCGAGCAAACAACTCAGGCAGTTTGGTGGCTAGGCGCTGTTCCATTGTGACTTGCTTGAAGTCCCGGGCGGGAAAGCCGCGGACCGTTTGTCCGTCCGGGATCGAACGGGTCACGCCTGACTTTGCGGCTACGGTCACGCCATCACCTACATGGATATGCCCGGCGACGCCGACATTGCCCGCAAGCGTGACGCGTTCGCCGACGCTGCACGAACCCGATAAAGCAACTTGCCCGACCAACAAACTGTTGGACCCGACCCGGACATTGTGTCCGACCACGTTGTGATTACCCATTTTGGTTCCTGAGCCCACGCGCGTCTCGCTGATCGCGCCGCGGTCGACGACGCAATGCGCTCCCAAGTCAACGGAGTCGTCCAAATGTGCCGTTCCAACTTGCGGAACGCGTCGATGAACAAAGTCGGCGTCAGAGGCGTAGCCAAAGCCGTTTGCGCCGATCACGCAATGCGGTTCAAGCTGACAATGATCACCGACCGAGCAGTTGGCAGCGATCACGCAATACGGACCGAGGTAGGCTCCCTCGCCGACGCGGCCACCTTCTGAAATGACCACGCCTGCTTCGAGCTGAGCATGAGCCCCGATACGAGCGCCCTTCTTAATCACAACATAGGGGCCGATAGCGGCGGTCGGATGCACATCGGCGTCCAGATCAACAATCGCTGTTTTGTGAACCCCTGCAGGCATTGGCGAGGCGGGATGGAACAACTCGAGGGCGCGAGCCAAAGCCAAATAAGGTGCATCATGCTCAAGTAAGCTTGCGCCCCCTTGTAAACTCGCAAGTTCGACCTGTCCTGTTGGCGCCAAAACCGCCGCCGCAGACGTCGAGGCAGCGGCTTGAGCGTAGGCCGGATTGGTCAGAAAGCTGAGCTGATCTGAAGTCGCCTCGTTGAGCGTTGCGATGCCTCGAATTTCCACCTCGCCATTGCCACCAACGAGCGTCGCGCCGAGCTGGTTCGCGAGTTGCTGTAGGTTCATGGATTCTCTTTGTCGTAGAGGCGAATCAACTTGTCGGTCACGTCGAGGTCATCGGGTGCGTGCAGTACCTGACCCGCATCGAGAATGACGGTGTAGCCTCCTTTGCGGGCAATTTTTGCGATCAACGGTTTCATCTTCGCTAAGATCTTACGCGTGAGCTCAGCCTCTTTCTCGGCAAGTGCCTGCTGCAGCTTGGCGCGCAGCTGCTGCGCCTCAAGCACGCTCTTTTGGAAGCTTGCGAGGTCTTCGCGCAGCTTGTCTTGCGACACGCCGCTGCTCTTTTGCTTTTCGAGCTGCTCGTAGCGGCGCTTGAGCGCGGCTTCTCGGTTTTTCAGTTGGTTCTGTTTGCCACGAAAGTCAGCTTGCAGTTTCTTGCGTGCAGCTTTGCCTTCTTTACAGCCGGTCAGCGCATCTTGAAGACGCATAATTCCGATTCGGGCATCGCTTTGTTGCGCAAAGGCAGGTGCAGCGACGAGGGCTAAACCTAAAATGAGCGTTCTAAGGAGGGTCATAGTTCCGGTTACTCCTGGGGCACCAAGACGGTGCGGAATGGGGGTTACGGGCCAAAAGCCCCTGGGTCAACGACTGCCCGCGGTATCCTCCTTCAAGGACCTCGCTTCAGCCTATTGACGTCAGAAAGAGCACGCGCATTCTGGACGCCCGGGCTCGCACTGGCTATCACACTGCCCAGAGCGGTACGCTTCCCTAGGGGAAGGGTAGCTATTTTCGCTCACCAAGGAGTTCTGATGAACCGTGTCATCTTGCTATCCATGCTCGTGCCTAGCCTAGCGCTAGCGGGGGCTAACGAGGATTTTGCTGCTGGTGTTGCAGCCTATAAAGCTAAGAACTATGCCGAGGCTGAGAAGAAGCTTCGTTCAGCCGTTTCGGCGGACAGCAACAACCCTCAGTTTCGTTTGAGGTTGGCGAAGTCGATCTACAAACAAAAGCGTTACGACGAGGCCATTCAAGAACTGAAATCGTTGGTGGCCAAGCATCCCAAGATGGCGGCTGGCCGCTATCAGATGGCGCTCGTCCAGCGTAAAGCAGGACAGCTTCAAGAAGCCGTGCAGTCGTATTCCGCTTATGTCCGCATGATGCCCAAGGATCCTGACGGTTATTACGGCATGGCTGAGACCTACAGTTTGTTGGGTGAGCCGCAGCAGGCGATCGCCAACTACGAAAAGTACATGACGCTCGAGAAGCGACCGTCGGAGCAAAAGTACGTCAAAAAGGCGGGTGTTAAAGTTCAAGAGCTCAAGCAAGCGCTGACGGCTTCGGCGAAACCAGCCGGTAACAACTCCGTCAACCAGGGCGCGAAAAAGGGACTCAAGGCAGCCGGAGCGGCTGCGCCTTATCTGCAAAAGATCGCTCGGCAGGCGGTCGCTCAAGGAGACGCGCTGCGCGCTGAGAAAAAACTCAAGCCCTCGGCAGAAGCCTATCGTGACGCAGCGCTACGTGACCCCCAGAACGTTGAAGCTCGCTTCAAGCTCGGAGAGGTCCTCGCCGAGTTGGGCGATTTCAAGGGCGCCAAAGAAGCCTTTGAGGCTGCTAAGGCGCTCAAGCCGGACGCTGCTCCTATCGCTGGAAACCTAGCGCGAGTGACTGATGCACTCTCCAAGGCTCCGAAAGCCGAGGCGGGATCGCAGAACGCGCTGGGTAGCGCTGTCGAGATGCTCAACCGTGGTAAGTACTCGAACGCCTTGCCGGTGCTCGATGCTCACGTCGGTAAAAACCCGAAAGATGTGGCAGCGCATGTCGCACGCGGCAGCGCGCTCCTGGCGCTCAAGAAGCTGCCCGAGGCGATGGAAGCCTACGGTTTGGCTTTGGCGCTACGCCCGGATCTAAGCCTCGCTCACTTTGGTTTGGGCGAAGTGTACCGTCTGCTCGGTGACCGGACTCGCTCCGTACGTCACTTCCAGAGTTACCTCACCTCAACGGGTAAAGATCGCAATCCGATGTACGATCAGGTTGCGAACGCCCGCGTCGCTGCTTTGGGTGGCTGAAGCGTGCTCTAACGCTTCGGCTCCTCCAAAGGTTCCCTCTGAGGAGGGCGATTGACTTGGCAAAGCGGGCTGATCACAGCCCTAGACATTGCGCTGGTATTTTACGTCCTGCTGCGCTTGCTGCGGTTGGTCCGCGGGACGCGTACGGGCGCCGTGCTGGTCGGACTGCTGGTCGTCTTCGTGGGTTGGTGGGCCAGCGGACAGCTCGGGTTGTCGGCGATGCACACCTTGCTCGATCGGGTGATCGACAGCTTGGTGATCATCATCGTGGTGGTCTTTCAAGCCGATATCCGACGAGCGCTCGCTCGGATGGGTGGCTCAGCGCGGCGTTGGGGTCGAACCTATCAGTCGACGCAGATCATCCCAGAGATTGTTGCTGCTGTCGCTCGACTCGCCGACAAAAGCTGCGGTGCGTTGATCGTCATCGAGCGAGGTGGCGAGCTGGGGCATCGTATCGAAGGCGCCGCACAGCTTGATGCGACGGTGAGTCGGGGTTTGTTGTTGAGCATCTTTCACCCCGATAGCCCCTTGCATGACGGCGCAGTGGTGATTCGTGAGGGGCGTGTAGCTGCAGCCGGATACTTTATGCCGATCTCATCAGAGACACAGCTGCCCGATGAGCTGGGTACTCGCCATCGAGCGGCGATTAGTCTGACTGAAGATGTTGATGCGGTGGTGTTGGTCGTGAGCGAAGAACGCGGCGAGATCAGTATGGCGCTCGATGGCCAGCTCAGGCGAGCGGTCAGCACCTCGGATTTGACCGATGAACTTCAGCGCCTTTTGGGGTCTGAGGATGAAAACCGCTGGCGTAAGATGACCAGCTGGTGGCGTGGGGGGGATCGAGCATGAACGATGAGATCACCGCCGTCCCCGAAGCCGAAAAACCGAGCCGCTTTAGCAACTTGTTTGGGGCGATCTCGCAAGACCTGTGGCTCAAAGCGGTCGCGCTCGCTTTGGCGCTAGCGTTTTGGGGCTCGATTCAGCTGAGCACTGACGTTGATGAGCAGCTGCTCCTGCGCGTCAGCTTTACCGCTCCTGAGGGACAGATGGTGGTGGGAGAGAAGATCTTCCGCGTCCAAGCCTCAGTGATCGGTAGCCTCGCTGCGATGGAGCAATACCAACGCCGCCGAGATGGTGACGTCGTTTATATCCCGACCGACTCCTTTGGTTTGGGAAGCAGCACGATCTATCTGAACCGTGATTTGCTGGGCTTACCCAAAGCCCTGCGAGTTGAGGCGATTCGGCCGTCGGTCGTTCGGGTTAAAGTGGCGCGCAGGATCTCCAAGCAGGTCCCGATTCGCGCTCAGATCACGGGCACGCCGAGCGCAGGATTAAAAGTTAAGCGCTGGGAGGTGATACCCGACCAGGTGACAGTGGATGGTCCTGAACAGGAAGTCGGCGCGCTCAAAGAGGTGATTGCCGGTCCCGTCTCGGTCGAGAAAGAAGTGAGCAATATGACCCGAATGGCTCGTCTGCGTACGGGCGTGCTGGGGGTGCAGGTCGTTGATCTGCACGAAGCCGAAGTGCGCGTCGAGATCGCCGCGCCCTTGCTCGATCGCAGCATCAATGGGGTCTCGGTCGTGATCAAGTCAGAACAGTTTGATGTCCAACCTAAAAGCGTGAATCTGCGGCTCAAAGGACCACTCGATACGCTCAACCGGCTCGAAGCGGCGGACCTCCAGGCCGTGGTGGTTCGCGAAGACCTCGTCGACGCCAGCGCAGGAGACCGGCTACCGGTTCGATTGGAAGGGTTACCGCAAGGTGTGGTGCGACTCGGACCGGTCCCGATGGTGCAGCTGTTCAAGCGTAAGCCCAAAACGGATCAGAAGGAGAAACCGTGACAAGACAGTTCTTTGGCACGGATGGCGTACGAGGTTTAGCAAACCGCTGGCCGATGACCGGTGAAATGGCGATGGCCCTTGGCCGGACCTTGACGCATGGTTTGAGGACCACCCACACGCCCCGCATTTTGATTGGTAAGGACACGCGACGCTCGTGTTATATGCTTGAAACTGCGCTGGCTGCGGGGATCTGTTCGGCTGGCGGTGATGCGCTCTTGCTCGGGCCTATCCCGACGCCAGCGGTGGCATTTTTGGTGAAGTCGATGCGTGCTGACGCCGGGGTCATGATCTCGGCATCTCACAACGCTTTTGCCGACAACGGGATCAAGCTTTTTGGTTCGGACGGCTACAAATTCGATGATGACTTCGAGTTGTCGCTTGAGCATGGCATCCTGAATCCCTCGCCAGAAGCGGAGCTGCCGCTGGGTTCCGACGTCGGCCGGTTGCGCCGTCTCGATGAGGCTCTGGGGCGCTACATCGTCTTTGCTAAAACCGCGTTCCCTGCGGGGATGACGCTCGAAGGTCTTCGGGTCGCGGTGGATTGCGCGAATGGCGCTGCGTACAAGGTGGCGCCGATTGCGCTTGAGGAGCTTGGAGCCGAAGTGATCGCAGTGGGCACGACTCCAAATGGTGCGAACATCAATGAAGGTGTGGGCTCTCTTTATCCTGAAAATCTCGGGCAGGTGGTTCGAGACCATAATTGCCATGTGGGTCTGTGCCTCGATGGCGATGCGGACCGTCTGATCGTAGTTGATGAGCGTGGTGAGGCCGTTGACGGTGACCAGCTCATGGCGATTAATGCCCTGCGGCTTCTCGATGAAGGACGTCTCTCCAAGAACACGCTGGTCGCTACCGTGATGAGTAATCTAGCGCTTGATCGAGCCCTTGAGCGCGCTGGCGGGTCGGTCGTCCGGACGCAGGTCGGCGACCGCTATGTCGTCGGCGCGATGCGTCAAGGAGGCTACAACCTCGGCGGCGAACAAAGCGGTCACTTGATCTTCTTAGATCACAGCACGACAGGCGACGGCTTGGTCGCCGGGCTTGGGTTCTTAGGAGCCTTGGTCCAGACCGGGAAGAGTGTCTCGGAACTATCGGGTGTTCTCGAGCCCTTTCCTCAGTCGCTGGTGAATGTCCCGGTCGGAGAAAAGGTGCCTTTGGATGAACTCCCTGAGGTTCAAAAACTAATCTCCGCTGCGGAACATGAGCTAGGTTCAGACGGCCGGGTCTTAGTGCGCTATTCGGGTACTGAAAACAAAGCGAGGGTCTTGGTCGAGGGACCGGACCCTTCGACGGTCGAGCGTTTAGCGCTGATGATCGGCGATGCGCTCAAGGCGGAGTAACGTCATGCGTCTAGGTGTTAACATCGATCACGTCGCGACGTTAAGAAACGCCCGTGGTGAGCAGTATCCGGACCCGGCTCAAGCCGCTGCGCTTGTGGTGGCTGCAGGTGCTGATCAGGTGACCTGCCACCCTCGGCTCGATCAGCGTCATATTCGTTTTGAAGATCTGCCCGCGCTACGTCGCGCCAGCCCGGTGTTGAACCTTGAGATGGCGGCGGTTGATTTCATGCTCGATCATGCGCTCAAGCTCTCGCCTGACTGGGCATGTATTGTCCCCGAGACTCGTGAAGAGGTGACGACTGAAGGGGGCCTTGATACCGATTTAGAGTCACTGCCGCGGATCATCGAAGCGCTCAAGCTCGCTGGAATTAAGGTGTCCTTATTTATCGACCCTGACGAGCGCTCTGTGCGTCAAAGCGCAGCCCTTGGAGTGGACGCAATCGAGCTGCATACCGGCGCTTATGCCCAAGCACGAGGGGAGCGCGTTGAGCTGGAACTTGCGCGCTTGAGGGACGCAACCCAAGTCGGTGTTGAGGCGGGGATCGCTGTCCATGCAGGTCATGGACTCACCCTCGACAACACGCCGCCCATCGCGTCCATGATGGCGATTCAAGAGCTCAATATCGGGCACGCTCTCATCGCAGATGCGCTCTTTATTGGGGGCTTAGAATCGGCAGTAGCAGCCTATAAATCATGCATCGATAAAGCGCGTCAGCGATGACCCTCCAGCCGCTCTGGCGCAGCGACCAACTGCGGGCGCTCGACGCTCGCGCCCTCACCGATCTACCTTGGCTGATGGAGGTGGCTGGTGCCGGCTTAGCCGATGGTGTCCTGCGAGAGCTAGCCGCTCAGAATCTTGACTCGAACGCCCAGATCGAGCTCTGGATTGGTCCAGGCAACAACGGCGGCGATGGGTTGGTTGCTTATCGTCATCTTGAAGAGTTTGGATTATCGGTCAGTGTCTGGGCACCGCTGGGACTGCCGAGTGAAGAAGAGGGCGCTGCAGCGCTCCAGCAGCTCAGCGATTCAGGGGTTCTTTTAGAGCCGCTTGATGCCGCCTATAGCTCGCAGCCGGATCTGATCGTTGATTGCCTGTTTGGGATCGGTTTATCGCGGCCGCTTAGCGGCGCGTTGTTCGAGGTTGCGCGCCTTCGCTCGACACGGTCGGTTCCGGTGGTCGCTTGTGATGTTCCCTCGGGCTTATGCGCCGACACCGGTCGAGTTTTGGGTGCCGCTATTCGAGCGGATCGGACGGTAACGTTTGGGGGCCTCAAGGCGGGCTTCTTCTGCTCAGACGGCTTGGATTATTGTGGTCAAATCAACCTGATAAGCCTTGGCTACCGTCGCGATCATTACGACCACGCCAAACCCGTCGCTCAGCTGGACTTGCGGCTGGCGCAGCACTTTCTCAAACCCCGCGCTCGCGCAGACCATAAAGGAAGGTTCGGGCGTGTGTTGGCTCTCGCCGGCTCACCAGGGCTTGAGGGCGCAGCGATGCTGACCATGCTCGGGGCTCGCTGCGGCGGCGCCGGACTTTTGCATTTGTGGTCCCCAGAGCTTGAGCGATCAGCGCTGGGCGGATTGCCCGCTGAGGTCATGGTGGCGCCCTTTAAAGAGCACGCACTCGACGCGGCTAAGCGCAGCGATGCCGTTGTCGCAGGTCCGGGTTTGGGTCGAGGAGCGGCTAGCCGTAAAGCCTTGATCAGTTTGCTTGAGGCCGCTCCAGAGGTGCCTTGGGTGCTGGATGCGGACGCTCTGTTTTTATTGGCTCAGGAGCGCTTCGAGTTACCCGCTCGGTGTTTGCTCACCCCGCATGAGGGCGAGGCCTTGCGTTTGGTGGGCGAGGATCCCTTAATCGGTGGCTGGGGCGGGGATCGCTTCGCTTTGGTTGAGGCCATTGAAGCTCGTTATGGTGCCCAAGTTTTGCTTAAGGGCGCAGGCAACTTGCTGCGAGTTTCTGAGCAGACTTATCTGGTCCCGGGGAGCGCACGCAGCTTAGCGCGAGGAGGGTCGGGTGATGTTCTCGCTGGACTCATCGGCGCTTTGGTGGGGCGTGGGCACACTCTAGAGCAAGCGGTTCACCTGGGCTTGCGTCTCCAGTTAGCCGCCGCCAAGCGTTTTGATGCCGCCCAAGCGGAGACGTTGAGTCAGCATGATCTGACGCTGGCAATCACTCAAGGTTGGCAGGAACTCCATGGAGCGTGAACTCGATAGTGTAGAGGCGACCCGTCGCCTCGGCGCCGAGCTGGCTCAGATGGCGAGCCCGGGAACGGTGATCGCTCTCAATGGTGACTTGGGAGCGGGTAAGACTGAGTTTGCTCGCGGTTTTGTTGCCGCCTTGCCCGAATGCAACGCCGCCGAGATCGCCAGCCCTACCTTTGCGCTGGTTCACCGCTATGAGACCAATCCACCCGTGTGGCACCTTGACTTGTATCGACTCGAAAACGAGGCAGAACTAGCCGCCATCGGGGGTGAAGAGTTCTTTGACCCGATCGATGAGATCACGCTCGTTGAATGGGCTGAACGGTTTCCAAACTGGCTGCCGGCATCGGCTTGGCTGGTGAAGCTTGAGCGCACCGGCGAGACGACGCGTCGGGCGCTGCTCACGATCCCTTAGTCACGATCGAGGATCTCCATCACGCGGTCGGTGATTTCGTTCTGCGGATCAAAGGCTAGCGTTTGATCCGCTCTGAGCACTAGGGCGGTTCCGGTTTCACTCGCCACGGTAGCGATGATCGGCTTGAGGCGTTCAATCAGTTGACGCTGATGGTCTTCTCTTCGCTTTTCGAGCTCTGCAGGGACGCTGGTTTCCAGCTCGGCGGCGCGATTTGCTGCTTCTTCATCGCCAGCTTGAGCTCGCTCTACGAGCTGCTGGAACTCGCGCTGAGCCATCTCCCAGCGCTTGGACAGATCCTCAGATGCGCTGCGCCCGGCGACGGATTCATCAAGGATTCTTCCCATATCGACGATGAGGTAATTCATCAGCTGCTCCAGTTGGGTGGGAGAACCATCAAGCACCTTGGCTTGAGGATCAAGGGGATCGAATCGTATCGATGACTTGCGCAGTCCTTGCCTGCCGGCCATGCTGCGCTGCCTTACTTGGAGCCGCTCCATGCGATTTGCCCTCATCCAACTTGCCTGTTTATCGATGATTTGTGCCGCTTGCGGACCGCCGCCAAGTTCGGGTGCACGTCGCTCATCGGGTAACGCTGACGCAGGCGCTCAACAGGCGTTGGACGCAGGCCAGCAAAATAATCCGGCGGACGCGGGAGCGGAACCGCCTAGAGATACTGGCGCTCCACCACCACCACCTCCGGTCGATGCGGGACCGCCTCCGGTAGCGAACCAATGTGCGGAGAATGGTAACGGGAACACCACCGGCTCGAAGATGGCGAACTTTCGTCTTCAGAACTGTAACGGTGACTGGGTTGAGCTTCATGACAACTGTGGCCGCGCCAAAGTTCAGGTGGTGATGCTCGTGACCGAATGGTGCCCGTCGTGCTCCCAAGGCATGCAGCAGTTCAAGGGCTACGCCGAGCAGGTCGGTTCCGACTGGAACAATATTTTTGTGCTTGGTGAGTTGGGGCGGAATGTCCCGTCAACGCTCGCAGCTTGCGCTAATGTGGCTCGTGCAAAGGGTGTTGATCCTGCCAATTTGGTCGTGGATCCGGCCTTCGCTCGAACCCTCTCACAAGGCTGGGTTCGTCCGTGCACCAACAACGGCAGCTTCGGCTTGCCGCAGATCAACATCCTCGACGGGCGTGACATGACCCTGCGCTGGGAGAGCATGTGCGACGCCGATGTGGACATCAACGACATCGTCAATGGGCTGTTGCAAGCGCCTTAGTCGGGCCGGAACCGAAACGGGATGCGCAGCCGATAGGCGGCACCTTCGGGATCTCCGGGAAACGTCAGATGCCGGACCGCATCAAGCAAACAAGCGTTCATCGTCTCTGAGAAGTCAGAGGTCTCGATCCGTGGGCGGTTAGGAAGCTCTTTGGGGACTTCGATCACCACAACGGCTGTGCCTTTGGCATCGTCCTGGAAGAGCTGCTCGTTGACGTAGCACTCGGCGAGCGAACCTTTGGCGCTCGCCACCACCTTCCGCGTAATCTGAGGTGTTCGAGCACCTACCGGGCGAATCGCTCCGCCTATCTGAGTACCAAGTAAGGGGTTATCACCAGCAGCAAAACCGCTTGCCTGGCTGACGGTCTGCGTCCTCTTGATCAAAGGACGACCTTGATCACGAGCTGATGGTGCGAGGGAATTGGGTGGAGCAATCGGAGACTGTGGTTGGGACTTTAAAGTGGCTGCTTTGGGCAGCGCGCTCACAGCATCTCCCGTCGGAGCCGGAGGCGGAGTCGATGGAATGGCTGCGGGTACATCAGCTCGAGGCATCGGGGGTGCCGGAACCTCGGGAAGCTTGGCGCGTGGTTTCGTCGGCGGCGGCTGAAAGGTCGGCTCACGCTGTAAACTGGTCTTTGCCTTGTGTGCAGACAGTGGCTCTGGAGTCGCCGCTTGGGGGTCTTCTAGACTGAGCTTGGCAGGTTCCTTCGCGATCGGCCGTTTCGCTAGTCTGGCAGCCGCAGGCATTGGGTCTGAACGCCTAGGTAGCGTCGCAGAGGGTCCATTGGCTGGAGACTTGGGCTTCACTGCGGGGGGGGGAGCTGGAGCCCCGGGTTGGGTCGTCGGAGGTAGAGGTATCGCCTTGGGAGGATTGGCGAGTGAGCCGGGTTCAGGCGTGTCGCCAGGCATCGGCAGCGCTTTGGGTGGCGCCGGTAGATTCCCTGGCGCTGAGATATTCGGCTCAGGTAGAGCGCTCGGCATTCGTGGGCTGCTAACCGGAGGTGCAAGCGGTTGACCCATGACTGGGGGCAAAACCGCAGCGCGGCGGTCGTTTGGCCGAATATCGACCGGCTCCATGACCTCGACCAAGCGCGCAAAGCCATCTCGGTCGCCCTCATAAAGTTGCATGGTCTCGCAAGCGAGCATCGGAGCGCTCAGAAGAATAAGGCCTAATAGTCTCATGGTCGTATGTCCCATTGGTCAATCAGCGTCCCATCTTTTGCGATGGCTTGACCGCGAAGACCAGCGGTCGTCTGACTGAGCTTAATCCAGTGGTGCTCACTGCGCTGAACTTGTTGCAAACTCGCCAACTCTCCAGCCACGCTTGGGTCCTGATGAGCGACATCACAGGGCTCAAGCTCCGCGCCTCCACCGCCACTCACAACAAAGGTTCGGCCCTCAACAAGGAAACGCTCATAGCAGTGAGCGTGCCCGGACAGCACGAGCGGGACTCGATGACCGGCAAGCACCTGTCGCAGAGCATTTCGTCGCACCAAGGATTCGGTTCGGACTGACCGCGTATACACCGGACGATGAACCATCAGGACCGAAAATAGATGCCCAGGTAAGGCCTCGGCTTCGTCGAGGGTCTGGCTCAGCCAGTTGCTGCCTTGCTCGTCCCAGATTTGGTTCCCGTCGTCGCTCTCGGTGTCCCCAAAAATATAGAGGACCGGGCCGTTTCGTACGGCAAAGTTTTTGCCAAGTTGAGGGTGCCCGTGGGCGCCCCAAAGCGTGAAGAAATATTGCTGGTATTCGGCAGGGTCTGGCACCTGATTGCCGGCGGCGATATCGACGGCTTCGAAATCGTGATCACCGACTACTGGAAGTATGGGCGCGGTCGCCAGAAGGGGCTGACTTCGCAGGTGCCAATCGGCCCAAGACTCGGACTGTTGGGTATAATGCTGCACATCACCAAGATGCAGGATGGCTTGGGGCTGAGTAGCGACGATAGCATCGTAGAGAACCTCGGTCTGACCGAGTGACGGGCTGGTGTCGCCAAGTACTGCGAACACCGAGGTCGCATCGCTGCTCTCAGCTGCCGTGCACAGGCGCCCTATGTGCACCTCGGTGGGCTGGGATATTTGGTATGTATAGCAGGTATTGGGTGCCAGGTTTTGCAGCCCGACTCGATGCAGAGTGCTGGTGCCAGCGACGTCCGGATGTTCAATCTCGATCGAGCCAAAGGCTAGGGTGCGCTCAATCGGGGCCGTTTGGGACGCGACGGCGCCGAGCCAGTTGACCGTGCCTTCAGGAGCGAACCTCAAGCCACCACATCCTGGCTCGGCGGTTTCCCAGCGAATCTCTGCCACTCGGGCGTATAAACCCACCGTCCATGGGCCGCGAATTACCGGCTGGGGTTCGCAAGGGGGCTCGGGCTCAGGACAGCCCATGATCAGCAGCGCCAAACAACCGATCCATCTTACATCCATAAGAGCACCACGATGGCGATGAGAGTCATCACTAATGAGGCGATCATGATCGGAGGAGTCTTGGGGGGTGGCCCGCCATCCGCGGCCTCTAGGAATCGCTGGCGCTCCTCGGGAGTGGCCTCTCGGGCCAATCGATGCAGTCGACGCTTGGAAATGCCCCAAACTTCGGGTTTTCGAGCGCTGTTGTGAAAAGCCGCCCATTGCATCGCTAAGAAGCCGAGGAAGAGGAAGGCGACGAAGAGCAGCGTGGCACGGCTCATGGTTTTGACCTTTCCGAGCGGATCGCGCGTGCGTAGGGTTTGATCGTTTGCATGCATGCGGTAGCCGGATCTGTAGACATGGCGCAACGACAGGGAGTGCTGAGTGACCGACTGGAGAGTAAGCTTTTTTCGAGGTGAGGCGAGTCTACAGGCACGCGATCTCGAATTAGGCCCAGCCCGAGTCGAGCAAGCGGTCCTGAGATTGATCGACGTTGCAGGCCCTGTCGAGCTCGATGGCGGCATCGAGCCCTTTGCGAATCACCGGACGGCGCTTGAGCGCCTCGAGCTCCAGATCGACCCGGCAGAACACTTGCTTGAGGGCGAGTCTCTGCGCTGGCAGGATGGAACGCTTCACCTCACCACGCCTTCGGTGTGCGGCGAGTTAGCGCTGGATCGTCTCTCGGATCGGGGCATTCGCTTGGTGCCTTTGCGCGCTTGGAGCGCCTCGTCGGGCGAGGGCGGCGCCTTTACGATGCTGCTGCGTTGGTTCGAAGAGCGAATTGGTGGCGTCCAGATCGCTGACCCCGTCGAACTTTTTGCCAAACGAGGCTTAGTGCAAGCCGGCCGCCGCCGAACCCGGGTCGAAGGTGGCCGTGCGGGCTGGACGCACGAGGGCGAGCACCCGGTCTACATTTTTGATCGCTCCGAGACGCCAGGCGCGCCGCTGCCGATGCGTAGCTTCGCCGCTGATTTTGAAGAGCTGATGGGGATGGTGGCAAGCGGTGACCTCGAAGGCGCCGCTCGCAAAGCTCGAGCGCGGCTCATGGAGGGCGACTTATCCTCCGATGCGGTCACGCTAGCGGTTGATCTGTTGGCTGAGCGTGACGATGCGCTCGATCTACTCGAAGACCTTTTGCCCCGAGTGGATCGTTTGACCCGCTCGTTGGCGCTAGCCCGCAGGAAACCAACCGTCGCCTCGTGGATGGACGCTGCCGAGGCGTGTCAAGCTCAGAGCTTCGACGCTCTTGAGCACAGCGCCTTACTCGGAATGCTCGATGCAGGTTTGAGACCCGAGCTGGTGGGCAAGACGGTCGAGCGTTTGCTCGAACTCGGACGAGCCGATGATCAGGTTCTGGCGAGGCTAGCGAACGCCTCCGAAGCCAACGGGCATTCTCGG
>Ga0315321_10000465_pt1 | contig 29875 bp, 19 predicted proteins | sample M180m21515metaG_FD_203464 | JGI IMG/M metagenome (GOLD analysis project Ga0315321, IMG submission 203464) | Ammonia-oxidizing marine archaeal communities from Monterey Bay, California, United States - M1 80m 21515 | ecosystem: Environmental > Aquatic > Marine > Intertidal zone | place: USA...
GCCGAGTCAGGCGTCGCCACCAACGGCTCCGAAACGATGGCTCCGCCGAATCATGAGGCGGTTGTGACGCAAATCAATCAACATGTGCAGCAAGGTTATCGTGACAAGGGGCTGGAACCGGCCAGCCCTTCTGGTAACCGCGCGTTTGTGCGACGCGTGTATCTTGATTTGGTGGGCAGGATTCCCAAAGTTGCCGAGCTGGAGAGATGTCTGGAAAACGGCATTGAGACCAGGCAGGAACGCGGACGTCTGATTCAGCAGTTATTGCAAAGTGAAGAGCACGTCATTCATTGGGCTGACTTGTTCGACACTTTATTGATGGGCCGAGCCGCCGAAGATAAGTACATGAAACGGCGGCAGCATCAATGGCGCGCGTTCCTCGAAAATTCTATCCGTACGAATCAGCCGTGGAATGAATTTGTTGAGGAAGTCCTTTTGGCAAGACCCTCCGATGCAACGAAAAAGGGCGGCACTTGGTTTTTGTTCGAACGTAATAATGATTACCAGAAAATTGCTGAAGCTATCGCTCCCGCTGTGTTTGGAATCCGCATCGAATGCGCTCAATGTCATGACCACATGCTGGTCGATGAAATCAAGCAATCTCACTACTGGGGATTGGTTGCTTTTTTTAATCGGGGGAAAAACGAGAATGGAAAGGCGGGGCCACAGGTCACTGAAAGTGCGATTGGGGGCTTTTCGGATTTCGCCGATTTGTTGGGAGATAGCACACCCAATCGATTAGCCTTTTTGGAGGTTGATACGGTTGAGGAAGAACGTCCGACTAAAGACGAAAAACAAGCCGATGCAGACGATCTTTATCGAGCTGGGCAAAGTGAAAATGTGCCTCGCGTACCGATGTTCTCGCGTCGCGAAAAGTTTGTCACCAAGGTCGTACGCGACCATCCACGCGTAGCGCGTGCCCTTGTTAACCGTGTATGGGCACTGCTAATGGGACGCGGCATTGTTCACCCGTATGACGAGATGGACAGTATTCATGCCCCCAGCCATCCGGAGCTGCTCGATTGGTTATCAAGGGATTTCAGAGACAACGACTACAATGTGCGTCGTTTGATTCGTGCGATCGTTTCCAGCGATGCCTATCGGCTTGCATCGCGGCGTCCCGAGGATGTCGATGACCCTGCAACCTTTGCGTATTATCTGGAACGCTCATTGACGGGCGAGCAGTTGGCAAGATCGACAATGATTGCACTATTCGGCGACGTGCGTGATGATCAGGGGGTGAACGCGGTATTTCGGCAGCAGTTTCCTGACCTGTTGCCGGATCAACAGGTTGCCAATATCAGAGAGTCACTGTTTCTGAGCAATGGCCAGAAAATGCAGGATTTGCTGGCGGCTAGCAATCAACCTACGCACTTGATTCCGCGGTTGGCACAAATGGATAGTGCTCAAGAGCAGGTGAATCTTCTCTTTGAGGTGATGTTTGCACGGGTGCCAGATGCAGAGGAGAACGCTGTGGTGAAGTCCTATCTCAGCAAGCGAGGTGGGACAGCAGAGTCGATTCGACAGGTGGCGTGGTCGATGTTGACAAGTGCGGAATTCAGGTACAACCATTGATCGAGTTTTGTAGCATATGAAAAAGCGTCAGTACTCACTGAGTCGTGGTTCCATGCAAAGTCATAGTGCGACGCAGCACACCTGTGGCAGCGCAGAGCATACGGTACATCGTCGTTTGTTTCTTCAGGGAACGATGGCTGCTGGTGCTGCTTCGACAGGTAGTTTTAGTGGCTTGTTTTCTGTCCCTGCTTTGGCCGATGTTGCGAAAAAATCTGGCAAAAAGTGCATCCTGCTTTGGTTATGTGGTGCCCCCAGCCAATTCGAGACATGGGATCCCAAGCCGGGTACCGAGACCGGCGGGCCGTTTCCCGCAATCCCTACCAATTTGCCGGGGGTGAAGGTGAGTTCATTGATGCCGCAATGTGCGACAATCATGGACAAGTTGGCTGTGGTACGCAGCATGAAGACGGAACCGGGAGAGCATTTTCAAGGGATCGATGTGCTCACACGCGGTGACAAACCAAGGCCACCTTTCACGCGGCCGATTCTAGGCTCGGTGATCGCTCAGCAACTAGGCCAGTTGGATAGCCCAGTGCCACAGTTCGTGCTGCTCGATCCATGTCCCGAAGGAAACGAATTTAAGCAATTCAAAGCGGGGAATTGGGCCGGATGGTTAGGGGCTGAGTATGGCCCGATCAGGGCGGGGGGAGACTATGCCATTCCCAATATCAATCGGTTACCTGAGATCAGTGAGGTTGATCACGCTGACCGTGAGGCACTGCGTCAGTTTCTGAGTCGCAAGTTCGAAAAGGATCAACGAAGCGAAGCAGCTGCCTCCCACAATGCGGCTTTCAATCGAGTCAATGGATTGATGAGTTGTGCTCCACTGTTCGATTTGAAGCGTCTGCCAGAAAAGGACCGCCAGCGTTACGGGGGTGGGGCCTTTGCACAGCATGCACTTCAGGCTCGGCATTTGATCGAAAATGGCTCTACATTTGTGATGGTCGCCAACGGAATGCCTTGGGACAATCACGTGTTCCAGCATGAAATGCACCAAATGTTGGTGCCCGAACTCGATAATGTCCTGTTTCAGTTAGTCACGGATCTTGAAGATCGGGGAATGTTGCAGGATACGCTGGTCATAGCGATGGGCGAGTTTGGCAGGACACCTTGGTTGAATGAAGCTCGTGGCCGCGATCATTATCCCAAGGCCTGGAGCATGGCCATGGCGGGTGGTGGGATTAAGGGAGGTGTTGTGCATGGAGCGACGGACCCTCTTGGATTCGAGGTGGTAGACGGGCAGGTCGACAACCGAAATCTCTTTGCCACGATCTTTGAAGCCTTGGGAATCGATCCACATCAGGAATATGAGCTGCCCGGTTTGCCAACATTTCATCGTGTTGAAGACGACACGCAACCTATCCGTGAGATTTTAGTCTGACGTATTTGATATGGAAAAAATTGAACTAAAACGCACGAAGGAATTTGATTTGCCCAGTGGGGTGCTGGCTGCAGCAGTTTCCCCCGATGCAAACCAGGCGGTTGTAGGGTGTTTGCACGGCGTCTATCGCTTGGACCTCGAAAGCGGGAAGCATGATCGGCTATATCAGCACGATAGTTATGTCAGTTCAGTCGCTTGGTTGGGAGAGAACGGCGTTGTCACGGCGGGGTATGACGGAGAGTTGCGTTGGTTTGATCTTGTCACCGATACCTTTTTGCGGCGTCAAAAGGTCCATGAGTTCTGGTCTTGGGACATGACCGTTTCTCCCGATCAAATGTATGTTGCCTCAGTCACCGGACAATACATCGCAGGCGGGTACAAGTACGAGCCCCAAGCAGAGAAGGAACCCTCGATCCGAGTTCTCGCTGCCGCGACAGGTGAGGTTCTCTGGAGCCTGCCCCACGTGCCTTCGGTTCAGGCTGTCGCAATCAGCCCTGATAGCAAATGGGTTGCCGCTGGGAATTTGATGGGTGAAGTGCGGGTCTACAGCCTCGATGATGGCAGTCTCGAGGCTCAGTGGACCACACCGGACTTTACAAGCTGGGGGATCATCAAAAGTCACTGCTATCTGGGTGGAATCTTCTCCATGAAGTTCTCGCCCGATGGCGAGCAGTTGTTGTTAGCAGGAATGGGGCCGATGCGTGACCCGATGGCTGGTAATGGGAAGCAGTTATGGCAGCGGTGGGCATGGCGTGCCAACGAGCCTGCCAAGGTAGCTCAGACACATGACGGTGAGGCTGGTGAGGGGCTGATGGAAACGCTTGCAGTGCACCCGGAAATTACCCATTTCCTCATGGGTGGGCGATTGCGTGGCGGGGATTGGAATGCAGCCTTGTTCGACCACGAATCGGGTGCCCGCATTGCCTCGTTGAAAACCGGGTATCGCGTTACCGAAGCTTGCTATCTTGCGGACGGCAAGCATGTATTGCTGGCGGGCTCGAAGGGGCAACCTAAGAAAAACAAGAAGGGCAAGTTTAGCGATTTTGGGCGAGTCGAGGTCTACTCATTCTGAGTTTTCCCGCCTTGCTGTTAAAACGTAATTCGCTTCAGGTTGTATCCTTAAGCCACCCAGGTCTATTTTTGCTGAAACGCCTTGGATTGAATCAAGGCGTGTAGGAAGGCACTGATTTGATTCCCCTGAGTTCCGGCCTTTGCAAGGATCTCATCTGTCAGGGTTCTGTCAGAAAAGCCATACGGTCTGCCCAGTCCGTATGCGATCAGAGCCTCGGAAAAACCACGAGCAAACTGCTGCTCCTGCTTGGCAATTTGGTCGCGCAGTTCAAAGAAGTTTGCAAAAGTGTCGCCATTGGGCAGAGTGCCACTGGGGTCGATCACGTGTGTCTTCCTCCGCCGGATTTTCTTGTTCGCGACGAGGCTCACTTTTTCCTCATCTCGCCACTGTCCTGTTGCATCAAAATTGTGTAATCCGAATCCAATTGGATCGATTTTTCGATGGCATTGAGCACACTGCGGTTCTTCCATGTGCGCGGCTTGCAGTTCTCGCGCAGATAGAAGTTTGTCGGTCAACCGGCTGAGTTGTGGCACGTTAGCGGGAGCAGGCGGTGGTGGATTATGGAGAACTTTTCTCAGCACCCAAGCGCCTCGTTCGACAGGGGATGCCCGTTCGCCGTCGGAGCCCATTGCCAAAATTGCGGCCATCGCCAGTAGGCCACCGCGCGGTGAACCTGATGGGACTGGAACACGTTGAAACTCATTTCCGCGAACGCCCGACAAGCCGTAATAATCTGCGAGTATGTCATTAATCACGATGTGATCTGAACTCACTAGCTTTCCCAAGCTTTCGTCATTTTGAAGCAAGCTGGCGAAAGTCTCGGATACTTCCTCTCGTGCTGCCATCTTCATGCTCTCGTCAAACTGAGGGTACAGCAAAAAGTTGAACTGGAAAAAATCGAGGCGTTCCATTTGCAGCCATTGATGCGTGAAGCTCCGCACAAATTCCATCGATCGAGGATCCGCGAGCAGACGCTCAGTTTCTTCCTTCAGAATTGCCGGTTTTCTCAACTTGCCCTTTCTGGCCAAGTAGAGCAGTCGCTGGTCAGGTGGTCCACTCCACAGAAGATAGGACAGTCGGACTGCCAGTTCTTGATCGGTGAGTGTACGGCGCTGGGAAGAATCGTTTGGTTCCTGAAGGTAGAGAAAGCTCGGTGAAGCCAATATCACGGCCAAGGGTGTGACCAATGCCCGCTTGAAGTTTAAGCCACTCTTTCTCTCTTCCTTGTACAACTGTTCAAGTCGATCAAGGTAATTCTCCGAGGGCTGTTTTGATCGAAAGGCTCGTTCAGCGAATTGTTTCAGGATGGCTCGTGCGTTCTTTGATTCATCACCGTCTTGACTGGAAGGGAACAGGCGGTCGAAGTGTTTTTTTGTCTGATTCCGATTGATGGGGCCAATGATCTCCACCCAGTCCAGCCAGATTGCTGGCGTGGGCAGGTTTTGGCCTTGATTGCGAGCGGTATTGAAGGCTGTGCGAGCCGCGTCCCGTGTATTGGGTTGGCGTTCACGGAGCCCAACTTTTCGTTCGCCGGCATGATTGATGGTAAGTGGGAATTCGATAATCTCCGGTTGTGCGTAAGTGCCCCTTACTTTGTGGTGGCCCCGAACGACAATCTCTCCGGCACGTGCACCAGACGCGACGCTGCCGTACTCGATGTAGGAACGCTGGGGTGGTGCATTGGGCAGACAGCCCGCTCGTATTCGCACTAGGTATTCACCCGTAGGTGCTGTGGCGGGTAGCGAAGTGTAATTTACCATCGCGCCTGACTGCGACACTGTGAAGGCGATACCAGTGCTTGCCGGAGAAAAGTTGAGATAGGCATCGTAGGCGGGAAAGCTCTTTTTGTATTGCCCCTCTTCAAATTGCACGCGACTCGCATCGATGTAGCCGAAGTCGGTTGGGGGCCGTCCATCAGATTGACGCCATTCCTCCGCAAGGTTGTGCCGCTTGAGAAGTTGGTCACGCCTTTTCTTGATGGTTCGGTTGGTCTCCGTTTCGCATTCTTTGTGCAGGTCGATCTGTTTTCGGTTCGTGTGACTGTCAATTAATGTTGAAAGGGCTTGACGACCCAAACCCAGGTATTTTTCAATCTGGTCACTGGAAATATAAAGTGAGGAACCTGACGTGTCGAAACTTCCGGGGTCGGCATCGCTGGGCAATTCGTCCATTTTAACATCGACTCCCAGCAAAGTACGAATCGTATTTGCGTATTCACGCCGGTTCAGACGTCGCATGGTAATGACGCCACCCGTGTCGCTTAGGATCTGTCGGGCAATTACCAGTTTGCCGGAAAGGGCCTCGAGAAAATCGGCTTTCGCATGAACTCTAGGTTGGGTTGCGTCCTTGGGAGGCATCTCACCCGAATTGACTGCATCCAGCACTTTTTGCCAGCGCCCTGCGGACTCAATGCTACTGAGGTCAAAAGAAATTTTTTCGAGGTCAAGTTGCCCTTCCTGACTCGCAGAGTCGTGGCAGTCAAAACAGTAAGCGCGAAAGAAATCACGTTTGCTCTCAGGCAGTGAAGCCAATGTGATCTGGGGAGTTGGGTTTTGCACGCCTTCCTGTGCATCGGCGGGGCCTGCCGCGGATGTAGCCATTATCATCAAGCATGGAAGAAAGCTTGCCGGTGAAAGGGCGTTGAATAGTCGTCGGATGATTCGGTGGGATTGCAGCATAAAAAGAGTGAAGATCGGTGGGTGTGCTGTCTTGGGATGAATGCAAAAAACGATCACTTATGAGCGAGTTTCGAAGGCGAAGCGACCTCCCCACAGTTTAACGGTTAAGCGTTCCCCTGACGATTGGTAATTCCTGTTGGAATACAACATTGAGCTGTCTAGTGCGGCGAAAATGGCATTTTCTGTCTGTCTGGTTTCGACGACGACCTGCGTTGTGCCGAAGACCTGCGTTGTGCCGAAGACCTGTGTTGTGTTCAGCAGCGCAGGTTGTCGATATTGGTGGAACCGTGGGAAAAGAGAGTACGAGGCATCGTGGTATTGATTGGCAGCCATTACGGTGGGGCGTGGAAAGCGGCATACTGAGGGAAACCATTTTGAAGGGATGGATAGAGATGCAGCGTTGTTTTCATTTATTTGTTCTGTTTGCAATTTGTCGCGTGTGTTCATTGACATGCTGCGGTTCGGTGTGTGCGGATGAGCCCGCGGATGCTGCGTTAGCCGTGGCCCCAGGTGAAGTGGCGGAAACGCCGCTGGAGCGGTGGGACATGGAACGGTTGGTGGTTCCCCCTGTTGTTCGTTGGTTGGATTCTGAGTCGGTGGTTCGATCACTGCTTTATCAGGGTGAGGAGTATCAAGGGCAGACCACCGAGATCTTTGCGTACTATGCATCACCTGCGACACTCGCGGGTAAGCAGCATGCAGCCGATAGGTATCCGGGGATTGTGTTGCTGCACGGTGGTGGCGGAACAGCCTTTTCCGAATGGGTAGAGAAATGGGCTCGACGCGGCTATGCAGCCATTGCAATGGACTTGGGCGGAAAGCGGCCCGCTTCCCCGAAGTTTGATGAGGTCACTGGGCAGGTGGTGCAGCGGTTTGACCATGTCCGCGGCAACCGCAAGCGTTTGGCAAAGGCTGGGCCCTTGGACGACCACGAAGCAAAGTTTCAGAACGTCAACGATGATCCAACGGATGACTGGCAGTTTCATGCAGTGTCAGCCGCCGTGCGTGCTCACTCGCTCTTGCGTAGCTTGCCCGAGGTTGATGCCGAGTGTACGGCGGTCACAGGAATCAGTTGGGGAGGCTACCTGACGTGCTTGACCGCAAGCGTTGATTCCCGTTTCAAAGCTGCGGTTCCCGTCTACGGTTGTGGTTTTCTTTATGCTGGCGAATCTGTTCAAAGACCCATGATTGATCGTTTGCAGCCGAGGCAGAGGGCTGAGTGGATTCGCTTGCACGACCCTTCTCGTTTTCTAAAGCATTGCCGTGTTCCAATCTTTTTTGTCAATGGAACCAATGACAAGCATTATCCATTAAGAAGTTATGATCGCACTTACAAGCTCGTTCAGGGACCTGTCACTCTCAGAATCAAAGCAGGGATGAAGCACAGTCACGGTCATGGTTGGGCACCACTTGAGATTGGACGCTTTGTTGATCACCACTTGTTGAAAAAACACGCCATGGTCGAGTTGGCAGAACCTGAAGTTAATGGTGATGTTGTTTCATCCAAGTTTCGTGCCGCGCAAAAGCCGTCGCACGCGGTGTTGCAGTACACCAACGATCAAGGGCCACTTGTGGACCGCAAGTGGAAAAGCATGGACGCAACTTTGGCAACGGGAGTGGTCTCTGCAAAAATTCCTGCCGATGCAACGATTTGGTGTTTGGCGGTTACCGGCAAAGATGGGGCGATGGTGACTACCGAGGTGATGTTCCGTCAGCCGTAGAAACATGGACGGAAGCCAACGCTAAGCAGGGCGTGGAGTGCGCCGCGACCCGAAATCGAGTCGCAGCCTCGGTAAATCGCAAGATCGAAAAAACTGTCACTGGTTTCTGTAAAATCGGGTTAATCGTAATATTTGAAACATAAACAGACGTAGCTTGATGCTGGCGTCGTTCAATTCGCTTCAAAGTTGCTGTTCAGGATGCACTCTTCATTGTGTTGGAACGCAACCATGGATCAGCCGATTGGTAATCCAGGTTGCATCATTGGCTTTCCTATGGATTACATTTCGCGAGCATGAGACATGCTTTGGTAACAGGTGCCACTGGCTTTATCGGGCACCATTTGATTCAGCGACTCCTCGCCCAGGGTACTACTGTTAAATGCCTTGTGCGATCACAGTCCAGGTCTGCTGATTTGTCGCGGCTTGATGTCACGCTTGTCCAAGGTGATCTTGCGGATGTAAGTTCGTTGGCAGCAGCAGTCAAAGATGTTGATGTGGTTTACCACTTGGCTGGGCTGACTAAAAGTGTCAGCACACGCGATTTGATGAGGGTGAATGGTGAGGGAACGCAGAATGTTGCGATCGCATGTTCACAGTGTAAATGCCCGCCCACTCTTGTGCTCGTTTCTTCCTTGGCAGCAGCAGGACCAGCCGCTGACGCAGAGCCGCGAGTTGAAACAGATGCGGTCAATCCAGTTTCCAATTACGGACACAGCAAGCGGGCGGGAGAACTTGCCGTGATTGATCTTGCTGATGAAGTGCCTATCACAATTGTGCGTCCCCCCATCGTCTTTGGAGAGCATGATCGTGATGTATTACATTGGTTTAAGATGATCCGGAAACTGGGGATTCACCTCACCCCCGGATTGCAGGATTACCACTGCTCCGTCATTCACGCTGATGATCTTGTCTCAGTATTGATCGTTGCAGCCGAGCAAGGCGAACGGGTCACCAGGGGCACCGAGGATGATAAAGGGATTTATTTTGCAGCCTGTGATGAACTGATGACCTATTCCGAGATTGGGCGGTTGATCGGTGATTGCGTCGGACGCCCAAGTACACGAGTGGTACATGTGCCGATGTTCATGATCTGGGGACTGGCCCTCAGTTGCGATTTTTGGGCTCGGCTTCGCAGCCATTCCACGATCCTTAATTTGGATAAGGCCCGGGAGGCTGCCGCCGGTGGCTGGGCATGTTCCTCTGCCAAATTGCGAAGGCAGACAGGGTTCGTGCCGGCTATGGGGCTTCGCGAGCGTCTTGGTCAAACCGCTGATTGGTACATTCGCCAAAGCTGGCTGTGAGGTCGGGCTCGCGGTGAATCGCGGCGGTTTTTCCCAGAATCGGTAGGTCAGTCCGGTTTTGTTGCTTTGTAAATTTCTCTCAGGGCCGACGGTTTCGCCAGAGGATCTGAAATATTTGGCGGTAGCTCATACTGCGTGTCTTGACTGTAGCTGATTGAGCGCAAGAATAGCGGCTAGTCGCTTGCGTGTATCCGCTGCCTGCCGTTGGTAGGACGTACGTCGCGCCACTGAAGAAATTAGTTTGAGCCTGTTGAGAGAGATCTGATGAACTCTGTTGGCAACAGTGACCCATTCGATTTGGCTTGATGTGGAATGCCGCAAACGTTTCCTCCTCTACAAAGTACTGAAGTTTACTGATGAATCGAGTTGCACCGCGTCTATGTTTGCTCACGTTTGCCCTGAGTCTTGGTTGGGTTTGTGTTTCTCTGTCGGCACAGGAGGTGGTGCTAAGCTCTTGGAATGATCGAGATGCCAAAGCTTCGCTTGTCAACTTTGTTGAGTCGGTGACCGATCCTGCCAGTGATCAGTTTGTTGCAAAAGCAGATCGGATCGCTGTTTTCGATAACGATGGAACATTGTGGCCTGAGAATCCATTGCCCTTCCAGTTGTTTTTTGCATTGGATGAATTGAAGCGGCTTGCCCCAGAACATCCCGAGTGGAAGGATGACAAGTTCCTTGCTGCCGCTTTGAATGGTGACATGGATGTGATCAAAGCCGATGTGAAAGCCGGGTTGCTTGCGATTCTGAGCGCGACGCACGCAGGGATGACGACCACTGATTTTGACAAACGCGTTGCAGATTGGATCAAGCAGGCCAAGCATGCTCGTTTTGACAGGAAGTACGCTGATCTTGCGTATCAGCCCATGCAGGAAGTGCTGGATTATTTGCGTGCCAATGGCTTCAAAACCTACATCGTTTCTGGAGGTGGAGTCAATTTCATGAGAGTGTGGTCTGAAGACGTTTATGGGATTCCGCCAGAACAGATCATTGGTTCGCGAATTGGTCTTGCTTTTCAGGTCAAAGATGGAGTTTCCGAAATCGTTAGAAAAGCGGAGCTTGAGTTCGTTGATGACAAAGAGGGGAAGCCAATTGGGATCTACCAACAAATTGGAAAACGCCCCATTCTTGCTTTTGGGAATTCTGATGGCGACAAGCAAATGTTGGAGTGGACCACGCTCGGTCATGCACCAAGTTTGGGTTTGCTTGTGCACCATACAGATGGCGAACGGGAATATGAATACGACCGGCATCCAAAAAGCAGTGGAAAGCTGGATGTTGCCTTGGATCAAGCCGTTGAAAAAAAATGGGTGCTGGTCGACATGGCAAAGGACTGGAAGAGTGTTTTTTCGAATTCAAAAAAGAGCAATGCTGTGACTCTCGATGCCATCGTTGGACCGACGTGGACGCTTGCGTCAATCAATGGGAAGAAGGTGATTGAGCAATCGACCGCTAGCATGATTCTAGGAGATGGAGGCAAGGTTGCCGGCAACACTGGGGTGAATCGTTTCAGTGGGAAAGCTGAAATCAAGGGTAACAAAATTTCATTCGGTCCTTTGGCAACGACTCGGCGAGCGGGAGCTCCCGCGTTGATGGCTCAGGAGTCCATGTTCCTGAAAGCGATGTCGAATGTGGTTGCCATGAAACTGGGGGCCAATGGGACCTTGGATTTGGTCAATGCAAACGATGTGATCATCCTGACGTTTGCCCCAAATCGAGGCGACTCCAAAACTTAGGCCTCGACTACTCGCGGAGCTTTTCCAGTGATTGCAACGTCTTGGTGCTTACAGTGTCAAACGATCGCTAACGAAGAAGATCTGCGGCGATGAAGAGGAGATTGAGAAGAATTGGATGGTGGTGTTTGCTTCTGAGCAAAACGAGTGTTTTTAGAACTTTCAAAGGAAAAGTTATGCGAATGAGTTGGTGTTCGGGCCGTGGTTGGAAGTGCTTGGCGGTCTGTTGGGTGATGGCAATGATGCCGATGGTTTCGGCCCAAGGCGAGCGTCCAAACATTGTGATCATTTGGGGGGATGATATTGGGCAATCCAATATCAGTGCCTACACGCGTGGTTTGATGGGTTACAAGACACCGAATATTGATCGTGTGGCCCGCGAAGGAATGATGTTTACCGATTACTACGCAGAGCAGAGTTGCACGGCTGGACGAGCGTCGTTCATCACAGGTCAGCACGGAATGCGCACCGGTTTGACGAAGGTCGGCTTACCGGGGGCAGAGGTGGGAATGCAAGTTGAAGATCCAACCATTGCAGGGCTTTTGAAGCCGCTAGGATACGCCACTGGCCAGTTCGGGAAGAATCATCTTGGCGATCGCGATGAGATGCTGCCCACAAACCATGGCTTTGACGAGTTTTACGGCAATCTGTACCACCTCAATGCAGAGGAAGAGCCCGAGCACCGCGACTATCCCAAGGACCCAGGGTTTCGCAAAAAATTTGGTCCCCGCGGTGTCTTGCACTCATTCGCCAATGGCGAAATCAAGGATACCGGGCCATTGACTCGGAAGCGGATGGAAACCATTGATGATGATGTCGCTGCTCGGGCGTCAAACTTCATGGAACAGCAAGTGGAAGCAGAGAAGCCCTTTTTCGTCTGGGTGAATTTCACGCACATGCATTTCCGCACTCATGTCAAACCAGAAAGTCGTGAGCAGTCGGGGCGATGGATGAGTGAATACGCAGATGCGATGATCGATCACGACAAGAACGTGGGAACGGTACTCGATAAAATTGATGAATTGGGAATCGGTGACAACACCTTTGTGATGTACAGTACCGATAACGGACCGCATATGAACAGCTGGCCTGATGCAGCCATTACTCCTTTCCGCAACGAGAAAAATTCGAACTGGGAGGGAGCTTATCGTGTGCCCGCGATGATTCGGTGGCCCGGGAAAATCAAACCAGGTAGTGTGTCCAACGAGATCGTGTCTCACCTCGATTGGCTTCCCTCGTTTCTTGCGATGGCGGGAGAACCTGGTATCAAATCAAAGTTGATGAAGGGTTATCAAGCCAACGGCCGGGATTACAAAGTTCATCTGGATGGATTCGATCTGGTTCCCTATCTTACGGGACAGAAAGAAAAGGGGCCACGTGAGTCATTTCTGTACTGCAACGATGACCAGCAGATCACCGGCTTGCGTTTTGATAACTGGAAGATCGTGTTCCTCGAGCAACGTGTTCAAGGGACTTTGCAGATTTGGGCTGAGCCATTTGTCAATCTTCGTGTGCCAAAAATTTTCAATCTCAGGCTTGATCCTTATGAGCGGGCAGATGTCACTTCGAATACCTATTACGACTGGCTGCTTGATCGTGTGTTTTTGCTCTCGCCGGCTCAGGAGTATGTTGGGGATTTCTTGAAAACCTTCAAGGACTTTCCGCCTCGACAGGAGGCTGCGAGTTTCAACCTGGATTCAGTCATGCGGAAGTTGAAAGAGGGCGGTGGGTCAAAATGATGCGACGGTAGGTTGGATCTGATCTTCCTTTTTCCTGCATCGTGCATGGGCGGCAATTGGCAATGTCGATTGCTGCCCTTTTTCGTTCTGAAAGGCGGTGGGAAGCGTCGGATTCCCAAGGTTCGAGGCACTGATTTCGAGGCACTGATTTCGAGGCACTGATTTCGAGTTTCCGTTTCAGTGCGTTGGGATTCACTTCCGCAGCAAAGCTCTAGCTCAATTTGCGATCCGAGTGGGCCTTGGCTTTTGGCAGTCTCGCGATTTTGTTGGAGGACCAAATGGGTGCGTGAACGGTGTGCAAGGGGCGCATTCTTGCCATTGGTAGGGAAAGGGAAGATCGAGTGGTGTGCGGGTTTGGGTGTGCGGGTTTGATAGGGAGTTGCGGGGGGGGCTGGCCCGCTGTTAATCGCTTGCTCCCTGCTGTCTCAGCGCTGTACCAGTCGTTTCAGGGTGCCATCCGATGGGTGAGTTCTGCCGATGAAACAGCGGGATTTGGACATGGGCGTTGGTTTTTTGCCATGCTTGAGGGGGCAATCCGCCTCCGTTTTGGAGCTTGTCTTTGAGCTGCTTGGCACCCATCAAGCTCCGCTGCCACATTCAGTGGTGATAGCGATCAGGTAATTTCGTGCACCGGAATTTCCGTAAACGATGCGTAAATGCAGGAAAGAGCCTGATACATCCCACCCAACTTGTGACTATAATCTTGTACCCGCCGGATGTACCGGACTGGGCTCATGTAACTCGCTGTTGCTCCAGTTGCCTCAGGTTTTGTGCTTGGTGTTTGACTGAAGTGAGGGCGAAACCAACCTCACAAGTGATCCACATCGACACAATGAAAAGCGCCGTTTGCCTTCCCCTGCTGTTGACGTTTTTGCTCACGCCCACACTCGCAACCGCGCAGTTCGCCGGCATGAGAGCTCGGGTTCCGGCTGACGCTAACACACTTGTTTTAATCAACGCCCAAAAGATGTTTGGGTCTCGTATCGCTGACCGTGAGGGCTGGCAAGCAAGGCGGCAGGCCGCCTATGATTCCGGTATTTCTGCCCTGCCACCAGGGGCGACGGAGGTGTTGATTGCAGGTCGGCATGACCTGCACTTTGGGCATGAAGCTCTGTGGGAACTCGGCATGATGAAGTTTAGTGAAGATAAAGCTGTCCTGGATGTTGCGACGCATTACGGTGGCGCAATGGATGAAATCAACGGGCACACAGCCGTACGACTTCCAGACGACCACTTTGTACTTCAGATGGGACCAGCTTTCATGGCGTCATACACTCCGGCCAACCGCCAGGATGTGTCTCGCTGGTTGCGACAAACAAACGTATCGACCCCAGGCGGTCATCTGGCACCTTATCTCCAAGAGGCGTTCAACTATGCCACCAAAGTTGGAACCCCGATCATCATGGCGATGGACTTGGGAGGACTCGTTTCGGTGGCTGAAATTGAGCAAAGGATTGCGAAGCTGGATGCTCTCAAAGGCGCGGGCATTCCTGCCAAAGAGTTGGTAAGCCTGTTGCAAGGTATTCAGGGTATCACCTTGGGCATCTCGATTGATGATTCTGAGCTTGGCGCCATTCGCGTGGACTTCGCTGAGTCTGCTGAATGCCTCGCCAAGGTTGGCAAACCACTGCTAATCGAGGTTCTGAAGAATCAAGGTGCGATGATTGACGACTTTAAGCAGTGGGAGCCGTCGGTCAGTGGAAATACCTTCATGTTGCGTGGAAATCTTGGCGATGAAGGCACTCGTAAACTGATGAGTGTGATGGAATTGCCCACCTCGATGACCCATGCTGTTCAGGATGCCAAATCCGAACACGCAAATGATCCCAAGAAGAAGACTCTGCTGGCAACGCAGCAGTATTGGAATTCGCTCAATGCTTTGATGGACGACCTCCGGGATGACCATCATTTTCAGTCGTTCGGACAAGGTGCGATCTGGTACGACAAATACTCACGAAAAATCGATCGCCTGCCGATTTTGAATGTCGATCCCGATCTTGTCAATTTTGGAGCAACGATTGCGGCAACTTTCAGAAATTGTGAGTCGCTTATGAAGGGCGTTGGCAGGTCCAGTGCGTTGAGAGTGTCGCAAACGGGTGGGAGTGGAACTTCCGGATACTCGAACAGTTCCTATGGTGGTTACCGCGCCAGTATGGGGTACGGGTCCACCCCGTATGGCCCGCAAGGAATGGGGTCAGGAGTTAGCGCGATGAATGCCTCTCGTCAGCAACAGGGGCGTGAAATAGCCCAGATTCATATGCAGGAACGCTCACAAGGAGCAAAGAGTTTGGAGGACATTTGGGGCCAAATTGCAGGGGAAACCGCGGCAATGCGGAGGCAACTGGTGAACAAGTACAGCGCCGATTTCAAGTAGTCTGCCCTGCACCTTTTGACAAGTTAAGCTCATCTCAAACGCCAGTCACGCAGTCGCGTGAGTGGCGTTTTTTTTATTGTCTGTGAGCGTGTGGGGGGCTGAATATCTGAGGCATACTATGCGGCCACTTGGCAAAATCTGTGGATAGCTTTAATCTTCATCCGCTTGCAAGTGGCAGGTGTTTGAGTAGATCCGCCGGGCAGTCCGGCATTGTCCACGAAAGTTTTATTGACGACCTGAGGTGAAATGAGATGACATTGTTGTTGCAAGTGGTGCGGAGAGCGTGGAAGCATGGCAGGCTGGGGATGGTCATGTCTCTTGCAATCCTGAGTTGCGGGATTTGTTGGGGACAAGCTGGAACTACCGTGGCTCAGGAAAAAGATGAGCAGGCCATTCGGAAGGCAATTGCGTCCTACGTGGCAGCATTCAACCGTCAAGATGCCAAGGCCGTGGCCAGTCATTGGTCCCCCGAGGCCGTTTATGTGACGCCCGTTGATGGACGCCGACTCACCGGTCGAGAAGCAATCGAAAATCAATTTAAAACCGTATTCGAAAATGCGGACGGCTTGAATATCGAGGTGGTGGTTGAGGCGATTCAATTTGTTTCACCCAATGTTGCTGTCGAGCAGGGACGGGCAACTTTTCGGGGGGCTGAGCTCGAGGATCGAGTCACTGAATACTCAGCAGTGCATGTGCGTAGGGATGGTGTTTGGCTTTTGGATCGTGTGGAGGAAAAAGTTGAAGAGGTTTCAATGTCCAATTACGAGCATCTGAAGCAATTGGAATGGCTGGTCGGCACTTGGATCGACCAGGATGAGACTGGCCGAATCGAAACGGTTTGCCACTGGACTAAAAATCAGAACTTTCTGCATCGGGCCTTTGCTGTTTCCGATCAGCAGGGCGTTCACTTGTCTGGGATGCAAATCATCGGTTGGGATGCTGTTGAAAAGCGGATTCGCTCATGGACATTTGATTCAGACGGAGGATTTGCAACAGGGATCTGGTCTGCTGATGAGGCCGATGCTCAGGAACCAGAAAGCTGGCACGTGCGAAAGAAGGGGCATACCGCCACTGGCCACACGACATCGGCGGTTAATGTTCTGACTCGTCAGGGTGAGGCAGGGTTCGCGTTCAAGTCAGTGAGCCGAACTTTCGATGGTCAACTGCTGCCAAATATCGCTGAAGTCACAGTGGTACGTCAGTGAGGTTCGCTGTCATGCGTCGTGTGAGTGATTTGGCTCTCAAGCCACATTTTTGCAATCCAAAATCTTAGTTAGTTTCGCAGGTGTTTGAATGTATTTGTCGTTATCAAATCTTAGTCGCGTGATGCTTCACCGTTCGTGTTTCTGTGTGTTCATGTTGATGCTCTCGATGTCCATCAACACCGAACTGCTTGCTCGAGGCGGTGGCGGTCGCAGTGGTGGTGGGAGTGTCAGTCGTGGTGGTGGGGGGGCTTCGGCTAGCCGTTCACCTTCGATGAGCCGGCCCAGCCCATCCGCGAGCCGGCCCAGCCCATCCGCGAGCCGGCCCAGCCCATCCGCGAGTCGACCCAGCCCATCCGCGAGTCGACCCAGCCCATCAGCGAGTCGACCCAGTACTTCGCCCAGTCGACCCACGGCGTCCCCCAGTCGCCCCGATCCTTCCACGACCCGTCCGAATTTGCCCAACGGGGGAACTCGTCCTTCGGTTCCCGGTGGTGGTTCACTTGGTGGCGGAACCTCGCGGCCAAATCTCGATGCAGGAAAGGTGGGTTCAGGGAGTCGTCCATCACAGAGCCAGTTGCAAGGCTTTCTCGATATTCCCTCCAGCGGTGCAAATCGCCCTGCGGCGGGAACCCGTCCGGCTGATGGTGCACGGCCGATGCCTTCCAACAATGCAGCAAGTGACTTCTTGCAAAACCGGGGGCCTCAAACGGGCCAGCTTCCGGGGCTCGCTGATCGCACGAATCTGCCTGGAATGGCGGAGACACGTCCAGGGGCGGCTGATCGGGTAAATGCAGCTGATCGGCAGGACCGAGTCGACAATCGAGGGAAGCTGTCGGATGATCGAACAGATGGTCGTCAGGATCGAACAGGAACTCGACAAGATCGACGAACAACTGGCACAGAGAATCGAGCCGCACGAGTCGAGGACATGCCGCAGCGGACCCAGGATCGATACGATCGACGTGACGAGGTGCGAGAGCAAATGCACGACCATTATCCTCGTTACGATTTTTACAAGGACCATCCTGACTACGCACGTTACCGCTGGAACCATCCCTACCACGTGGCGACGTGGGCCGCGGTAACGAATTGGTTTCCGTGGGGTTGGTCAAATTCGAGGCAATATAACTACGGCGGGAACGTCTATTACGATAACAGCACGGTGTATTACGAAGGGCAGCCCGTTGCCACGTCGGATGAGTACGCTCAGCAGGCAATGACAATTGCCGAGTCAGCTCCGGAACCTGCCGCGTCCTCGGAGTGGATGTCACTGGGCGTGTTTGCTTTGACGCAAGATGGAGAAGCATCCGGACCCGCGCCCACTCAGTTCTTGCAACTGGCTGTCAGCAAGGATGGTGCTGTGGCCGGTACATTCAACAACAGCACCACTGACAAAAGTCAGGAAGTAGAAGGAGCTGTGGACAAAGAGTCACAACGCGTCGCCTGGGTTGCCAAGGGCAAGCAGTGGCCAGTCATGGAAGCGGGCATCTCTGGTTTGACAGAGGATCAGACGCCCGTCCTGATTCACTTTGAAAATGGAGAGACACAGCAGTGGTTGATGGTGCGTTTGGAAGAGCCAGAAGCACCAGCAGGAAACGCCAACTAGTCGTTTCCTCCTTGTTGGCGTTGGCTTACGGCAGATTAAAGATCACGGCACATTGGACTCTGTGCGCACCTGCGGATTGCAGGTCCTTGTTGGTCCGTGTGCCGTACAAGTACTCGATGCCCAATGTGGTTCTGTTCTGTGGTTTGGCGAGTAGGTTGATCGCCATATAGGTTGTTTGTTTGACGGAATCGCCTGTTTGGCCGCTGGTGTTTTCAATGTTGTTGGCTGCGTAAGTGAAGTTGGAACTCAGTAAGTCGTTCCACTCGTGCGTGAGCCCGAACATCCAGCCGAACATCGGCAGTAAGGCGGCGCTTCCACCGGTTACGGCTGCAGCATCTGGCAGTGATCGATAACTGCCAATGCCTTTTCCAAATAACACCTGTGAGTAGGCTTTCGTGCGTCCGGTCAACATGAGAACGCCAGTGAAGTTCATGCCCCCAGCAGGCTTTGTGATGGTGCTTTCGTTCGTGGGTTGAAAGCCTACTTCCCGAAACAGCGCTGCGGCTTGCAGTTGAATCAGGTCGGTTGCCAAGCGAACATGTCCGATAAAATCGGGGGTGGGTGAACGTGAGGTTCCCATCGCAGGATCAAGGGCAATGATAAACTGCGTGTCCTCGAGTGAGAGGGTGCCAGTGACAACGTCATCGCAAATTGGGAATGTGTATCGGGCTTGAGCTTGGCGGCGGTTGACAGACGAAACCGAGCCCTCGAAGTCCAGCGTGGCTGGAGCAGCTGCCACATCAGTAAATGCAGTCCATGATTTGCCAACCAGCAATCGACCTGACTCGCCATATGCTTGTCGCAATCGAAATGTGTCGCCGGTACTGAAAAAGTCGCCTTCCACGTAGATTTTGACCACCTCGCCTCCACCTTTCCAGCGTGTGTCAAAGCTGAGCCTTGATTGTCTGGCATGAAATCTGGAGTTGGTTCGTGGCAGGGCATTTACCGGAATCTTGGTAGTGTCAAAGGAGTCTGTCGAGTCGATGGGATCGAAGTCGTAAATGAAGTCTGCTTTCACATAACCGCCGATTTTCATCGCAACATTCTGTCCATAGATCAGTAACCCATTCTTGAAGTCGGGCGCGCCGTACAAATCTACGCCCACGTTGAATTGGGAAACACTGTTGACGCCGGACTGCCCGTAGGCAGCCGACGACTGCAAAATGGGAGCTTCCAGTGGCATGCTGAAATTTTCGGTGTTGTCTATTTGAAAGTTGACTGCATCAAGCTCGCTGAAATCTGTTTGGCTTCGCTCCGCTTCCGCCAAGTGATAATGGAATAACGCTTGCACAGCTCCCATTTCCAAGTCAGTATCCGACTTCAGATCAGCGTCTGGCTTGTCGTTCGCTGCGTTGAGCAAGTTCAACTTATCGTTTGCCGATGCCTCGAACTGCGTGTCATGCAGTGAAGAGAACGAGTCGGCGTGAACAAAATCCAGTCCGGCTTCCCGCGAAAGTGGAGGAGAACTCTCGAACGGGGGAACCTCAAATGCCGTCATGGGCAAACTATCTGATTTAGTTTTGTCGGCAGTGAGTGGTTGGGAGAACTCCGAGAGCGTACCCGTGTTAAGGAATTGATTCTTGATAGGTGCCGTCGTGGACAGGGATGACGCAGAATCAGTGGTTTGGGCGTGGCACCATGCAGCAGCTAACGTGAGGGAAAATGCAATCGTCAGATGTTTGAAGCGAATCATAAGCGAATTCGATAGGGAGATGACATGAGGCCTAAGTCGGGGAGTACCAAATCTGCAAAGCCCTGTGGAAGTTCGATTTCAAAATTTCGTGAAACACGTGAATGAAACTTCTTGTTGAGCTAATCGGTAAAGTTACCCATTTCGGATCATTGGTTATGAATCGAACTCAGGTTCGGATTCCGCCGGTTATGGCCGATCTAATCAATTTGACGATCATGCCTCATTTCTGCGAGACAAACATCCATGCATTCTTCGGTTTGGATGAACCGAACAAGGTCTCTACTCTGCGTGGCTTTGTTGGCCGTAGCGAGTACGGATCGTGCGATGTCCGATGATTCGGCGTTGCCTGCGACTGTCGGGGGGCCTGCCACTGTCGACGTGATCGCGTCTGCATCCCGTGACGATTTTTCCTTGATCGATCGCCAGGCTTTTATCGCCTTGGATAAGGCCATTTGGGAAATGGACCTGCAACCGGTCACTCCTGTGGCTTTTGAGTGTGAGGCGGAGTCAGGTCTCAGCGACTGTGGTTGTGACAGCTACTGTTGTGGCTGTTATGACCCCCACCAACCGTCGTATGGATATGGACTTGATAGCGATGCGGAGCTCAGTTGGATCAATGGGTTGCGAGTCGGTTATGACCGTGGGTTCCTAATTGCAAGCCAGCACTCGCGTGATCTGGGGGCGTCGGAATATCCCTTTCAATTGCGGTTCAACGGTTGGGGACAGTTGCGACACACCGTGTTGAATTCGACGGGATCAGGCAACGACCAGAACCAGTTTCAGCTCAAACGTGGTCGTCTGATATTTTCCGGGGTTGCGTTCAATCCCGACTTTCATTTTCTGATTCAGCTCGATGGCCGAAGCAGTAGTGGCGACGACGTTCGGCTGCTTGATTACTACCTCAGTTATGACGTGGGACATGCCAAGTTGGGTTTGCGTCGGGGACAATTTGGCTTGAGGACCGGTAAGTACAAGATGCCATTCACTCTTGCACGCTGGTTATCTGGCAAAGAACTCGAGTTCACTGATCGCTCTGTCGCCAGTACCTTTTTTGATGTGAACCGTAGTTTTGCGTGGGGAGTTTACGGAGCGAGTCGAAGGTTCTTGTGTCCTGTGTTTTGGGAGGCAGCCATTTTTAATGGGCTAGTGACTGGCGGTGCCGAAACCGGTAGTACTGGATCGCTGGACAGTAATTTCGCCTATTCCGCGCGTCTCCACAGCTATCCCACCGGAAAATGGGGTTTAGGAGAATTGGCAGATTTTGAAAACCACCAAAGGCTGGCAACCCGGATTGGGTTGGGGTATGCGTCAAGCCGAATCGACAGTCGTGGAACGACTGAGTTCAATACATTGAGGGTAGTAGATTCAGGAAAGACACTTGCTTCGATGTTATCAAAGCGTTTTGGTGACACGCCGATTTCATACTCGGTCAATCTGTTTTGTGCTGATTACTCGTTCAAGTATCGGGGTTTGTCAGGAACGCTGGAGTATTACTTCCGAAGTGTTGCTGATTTTAAAGGTGTTGATGTCCCTTCTCTTTTTGACCACGGATTCTGGCTGCAATATGGTTACTTTATCTCACCTGCCAATTTTCAGTTGCTGACGCGTTGTTCGCGTGTGGTGGGTGATTCCGGGAATTTGGGTGGGGCAAACCAAAGTTCTGATGAGATTGCTGCGGGAGCAGCGTGGTATTTCCGTGAAAATCATGCCAAGGCAGTCGTGGATGTTTCTCATCTCAATGGTGCTCCGATTAATTCTTCGTCCCTTGATATTGTGCCGGGCGAGCGTGGCTGGCTGTATCGTTGTCAAATACAGTTCAGCTTTTGACGAAGCATCAGTTATTCACGCATGAAGGGTCTGGCTGGACTGCTGGCCGACGCGTTTGCTTGAGAAAGTGTTTTCTTGCCAGCCACAGAAAAGTAGAGGATGTGCCGGTCAGCACCAGAAAAAATGCCAGTCCTGCTCCCGTCGTACCCCACCAGTAGCCAAGTAACAGGGTGAGTGTGATCATCGCCAGTGCGGCAGTCGCGGTGACGATCAGCACGAGTCGGTTCAGGCCACTGAATTTCAGATAGGCAGGCGCGAGCGAAAACATGCTCCAAAAGCAGCAGCCTGTTGCGATGAGTATCAGTGCGGGATAACCGTTGACAAACGAGTTGCCGTACAGACGCAGGATTGGCTTGCCTGCCAATAGGACGATACTCAGGAATGCCGTGCAAGTTGCACTGACCCAGAGGAGTCTCCGTTTTCGCATGGCAATACCTTCAGACCATGCGTGACGCTCAATGAATACCGCAAGATAGGGCTGGAAGTACTTGTCTGTCGATTTGGACAGTAACAGGATGAGCCCACCCGTCTCAGCTGCTGCCGCGAAGCTGGCGACATCTTCGGGGGGCAGTGAAAGAAGATCCAGAGCAATCACACTGGAACGAAAAATCCATGAAGCAAACGTGGCTAATGTCAGGAAGGTCAGACACTCACGGAGCCAGTACGGACGGTCCTGTTCAGGGGTTGCATTCAATACCTCGACGGATGATCGTTTCCGGTAGGCGACACCTGCAAGAGCGAGGCCAAGCACTGAGCCCAAGCCAAAGCAAGCAACCGCCCAAGGGGCAGTGAATGACCTGATGAAGTGCATGCCCAACATCATCAGAATCAAAGTGGTTATTGGGATGACCAGTCTTGCGATGGTAGCGCCCAGAATGGGAGCTCGAATGGCCATCAGGAAGTCAATGCAAACGCCCGACAGGGCAGCGGCAGGGAGAAATAGTGCGGCAATCAGAATGGCATGGTCTTCGGTGGTACGCTGTTGGCTCATGTCTCCCAGCAGCACTAACAGTCCCATGACGCAGCTGACAAGCAAAACCAATCGTATGGAAAATCGCCAGAAGCCAGACATCAGCTGCCATTTGGCAGATGCTTGATAGACCGGCAAAATCTGAATCGCGGCTTTTCCTGCTCCTGATTCCGAAAGTGTTGATAGAAGGGTGAGTGTGGCGATTGCGACTACATAAGTCTCAAATCCAGCAGGCCCAAGGCTTCGAGCGACGAAAATGGAAGTGACGTAGCTGATCAGCAAGCTGACAAACGAAAGCATCACTAAAAATGCAGCAGAGCGATCTTGCAGAATGTTTTCGCTCGTGTTCACCGACAATATCTTTCGCTTTGCCTTAGGGGCCATTGACCAACGGGTGCTTTATCTTCTTCCCGTTCATGATAATCGGTGTGCGTCGACAGGGGGCAGACGATTCTGTTGTCGGCTCGGTGGCTGGCTGTCCACGAGGTTTTGCAAGAGGTTTCTGTGCTTCACGTCTTTATGGGTGGGGGTTTGGAGCATTGCCTGGCAGGCCGTAAACTGGGACGCAGTTGAGGAAGTTCTGCATTATTGGGATTATGAGTTTGAATCAGGCATCGCGACCCACGGCTGAGGTGGACAACGGGGCAGAGTTAACAGACGATCTGTCGGTACCGCCAAAACGTTCCAGGCTTGGCCTGTGGATTGCGTTAGGGCTTGTGCTTGGCGTTGTCTGTGGGTTGCTGTTTGGTGATTATTGTGGCCACTTGCAGGTGCTTGGGCAGGCTTATGTTGGACTGTTGCAGATGACAGTGCTGCCCTATCTGTTGCTTTCGTTGGTTTCAAAGATGGGGCGTCTTGATCCTGCACAGGCAAAAAAATTGGGGCTGGTAACTGCTTCGGTGCTGCTTACATTTTGGGTTCTTGCAATCCTGCTCATTGTGATTGTCTCGCTTGCTTTGCCGCCAATCACAGGAGCCTCCTTTTTCAGTCCTGACCATGACACCTCGTTGGTTGAACAACAGGATTTTGTGACGACGTTCATTCCAACCAATGTGTTTCGGGCATTGACGAATGAATACGTGCCCGCCGTCGTTGTGTTTTGTCTGTTCTTTGGGTCCGCGCTGATGCTGACGCCCGAGAAAGAACCTGTGCTGGATTTCCTGGATTTGTGTTCCAGTGGTATCAGTCGAGTCAACCTGTTCCTGATTCGAATCGCCCCATTGGGATTGTTTGCGCTGACGGCTGCAGCTGCGGGGACGATGCATTTTGAGGAGTTGTCGCGTCTGCAGGCTTACCTGCTGATTTTTGTTGTTGCCAGTGCTGTGGCTACCTTCGGAGCCTTGCCACTGCTAGTAACTTCTGTGACTCAAATTCGTTATCGAGATCTGGTGTCTGCAGCGCAGGAGCCCATGTTGACCGCGATCGCAACTGGCAAGCTTTTTGTCGTTCTGCCACAGATCTCGGAACATGCTGAAGAATTATTGCATCGTGATGGTCAACCGAGAAACGGAATCGAGGACTCGACTGCTCGTATTCTTGTACCACTTGCCTACCCGTTTCCACACATTGGAAAGATCCTTGCCTTCCTGTTTATCTCGTTTGCAGCTTGGTATGTTGGGGATGACTTATCGCCGGGCGCGACTGCCGAGATGGCTGTAACGGGTGTGGTTTCCAGTTTCGCAAGTCCGTTGGTCAGCATTCCCTACATGCTGGATAAATATCAATTACCACAGGATTTGATGGCACTCTTCATCCTGCCAGGGTTCATCACAACACGGGTTGCTGATGTCGTGGGTGTCATGCACTTGATGGCATTAACCGTCATTGTTACCGAAGTCCTGCAGGGCAGACTCAGGTTGCGGTTGGCTCGGCTTGCAGGATCAATGTTGGTGACGGGAGTCTGTTTGCTCGTTATTTGTTCTGCGGGGCGTTGGTATTTGGCAAGCACAAAGCTGGACTACACTCTCGATGATCAGTTCTTGGCTCTTGGGATTTCACAGCCACATGATGACGTTTTCGTCTATGAATCACGCGAGGAGGTGCCGCCTCACTCGTTTAGCGGTACTCCCATGTTGGAGCATTTGGCAAACCAAAAGATGTTGCGTGTCGGTTACAGAACACGGCACCTACCTTATTCCTACTTCAATCGGCGAAATGAATTGGTGGGTTTCGATGTTGAATTGATGCATCGGCTGGCTGCACGTTTGAACGTTCGTTTGGAATTTGTTCCTTACACCTTCGATTCCGTCATTGAACAGTTGGAGTCAGGCGAGATCGATGTTGCAATGAGTGGGTTGGTGATCAAACCTGAACGCCTGCTTGCAGTCGGATTTTCGCGGCCGTACCAAAGAGCAACGGTTGCCATTGTGGTTCGTGATCACCGTCGTGATGAATTTGATGTTCATGCTCTCGATGGGATTCCAGATAGTGTTCGCAAGCTTGGAACCGATGAACTGGATGCTGCAAAACAAGCTCGTTTGCGTCACCCAGATGTCGAGTTTGAGGTGGTTGACTCAATCGAGGAATTCTTCCAGGGAAAGCGGCAAGATCTGGACGGATTGATACTTCCAGCCGAGGAAGGGGCGGCGTGGAATGTTCTTTATCCAGAGCATTCCGTCGTGATTCCCACGCCGGAGATCCATCGCCCCGTTGGGTTGGCTGTGCGGAAAAATGATGGCGAATGGGTGCGATTGCTTGATCGATTTCTCGATTTTGAAGAGATGGACGGGACGTTACTGCAACTCAGGAAATACTGGGTTGAAGGCGAAGGTACGAGAGACCAAGAATCACGCTGGTGCGTGCTCAGAGATGTGTTGCACTGGATCCCATAGTTCTGCTGTGTTTCAGTTCTGCTGTGTTTCAGTTCTGCTGTGTTTCAGTTGCCTGTGTTTCAGTTGCCTGTGATTGGCAGCGGGGCAGGGCGGTACAGGCTAACATCCTTAGCGGTGTTTGCATCCTCTGCCTTGAGTCACGGTTCTGCCAGCACTCGCCTTTCAGCCGTGATGGCCTTGGTCGGATCAGACTCTTGTTTCAGGAGATTTTTGTTTCAGAGGAGTCGGCTATTTTCGTGGGATTTAGTTTCTGTTCGTTCCACCATCCAGAAGCACGCTTGGCCGTCCAGTCACGTGAGCACTTGCACGCGATCAGGGCATCTCGCAGTTGCACTGCACTGGCGACTCTGTCCTCAGGGTTTTTTTCAAGGCACTGCAAGATGATGGCTTCGACGTCCGCGGGAATACCGGATCGATGTGCTGATGGGGGAGTTGGTGAATCGTTGACTTGCGCCATCATGATTTGGATGGGGTTTTGTCCTTTGAAGGGGGCTTGGCCGGTAAGCATGTAGTAACCGACCATCCCAAGCGAATAGATGTCACTTCGTGCGTCAGTTTTTTCGGGATGCGTTGCCTGTTCCGGCGCCATGAATGACGGAGTACCGGCGATCATCAGTGCGGTCTGGCTCAGCGAAGGATCAACCTTGACTTCTCGCACCACACCAAAGTCCAGTAACTTGGTGTAGTCTCTGATGCCACCTCGCTCCGAGATGAATAGGTTCCCCGGTTTAATGTCGCGATGAATCAATCCGACTTCATGTGCTTCTCTTAATGCATCACTCACTTGGATCAGAAAGTGAACTGCGCGTTCTGGCGGCAGTGGTCCGGTTTGCCTAATCAGTTCACCGAGGTTCATTCCTGGAAGCAGTTCCATTGCAAAAAAGAATATGCCTTCGTTGGTTTGGCCATAATCGTAGACTTGAACCGTGTGTGGGTGGGTAAGCTGGGCGGTTGCTCTGACCTCGCGTTCGAAGCGCCGCAACGCTCTGGCATCAGCATTTTTATCGGGCTGGATCAGTTTGATTGCACATGATCGCTTCAGTAGCAGATGTTCGGCTTTATAAACACGGCCCATGCCTCCTTCGCCAATCAAGTCAATCAGCCGGTATTGCGCGAGTCTCCGGGCTTGGAAAGCGGATGTCCTTGCACCGTGGATTGTGTGCGCCGCAAAGATTGAAATGCATGCAGCAATCAATGGTGGAGACAAGGGTCTGCCAAGCAGATCATTGTGCATCAAGTCTTGTATGTTCTTTTGATATTGCTCCGCAACGAGGGTGGCAGTGAGTTCTGTGACGAGGTACGGAACCACCGCCATGGGCAGCAGCACGCACGCAGCTCTCTGCCAGCGATTGGGCATGAAAACGCCATAAATGAAGATGATGAGGCTCCATGTGACATAGTTCCAATTGTTGATGCTGGCGAGCATCGTGGACATGTTCGGTTTTTCAGCTTCAATCACATTGCAGGTCATGCGGATATCCAGATCGATAGCTAGAAGTCCAACATTCGCCATCACCAATAATTCCGCAATTCTGATTTGAAGTAAGGACAGGTTCTGTTTGCGATAGAGGATGATTGCCGCGGTCAAGCTGATCACGAAAGCGATCAGGCGAGCGATATAGTCAGTTTCTTCCGTGGCTGTGAGGAACCAGTCGACGGTTGACACGGTAATGATGATGGTCATCACGGTGGCGATGATCATTAACCGACGTCGCAGGATTTGCCGGTTGTCTTCCCAGACATCCTTTTGAACAAGAAAGGTGTCTGATTCGGGAGCCGCATCCACGACAATGTCGTTATTGACCGTGTCATCTGCCTCTGATGCATCGAGCACGGTTTCTTCGACGTGGTGTTCCAGCAGTGATTGTACCTGCGCAATCATCAACTCATCGGTCCCCGCCGCTTTCGCGATGTACGCATCGCGCGCCTCAGGCTCCATCGCGATTGCCTGCGTGAATATTTCTTTGACGCGTGCGTACTCTTCGGGAGTCAAGTTGATTGCTCGCTCGTCAATTCCCGTCGCAGCCATGCTCGGATCATCGTCCAGTCGGACTCAACGGTTCGTTTGGAGACTTTCAGAACTTCGGCGACTTCTTCGACTGTCAGTCCACCATAGAAACGCAGTTCGACGATTTGTGCCTGTCTCGGATCAAGTTCAGCAAGTTTGCCGAGGGCGTCTTCGATTGCAAGAACATCCTCGTCACTCCGCTTGCTGATGCAAAGATCTTCCTCAAGAGAGATGCGATGGAGACTGCCACCTCGCTTTTGGCTCAATTTTCGACGAGCATGATCAACCAGGATACGCCGCATCATTCTCGCTCCGATCGCGAAAAAATGGGTCTTGCCCTGCCAGTTGACCTGACTCTGCCCCAGCATCCGAATGTACGCTTCGTTCACCAAGGCGGTTGGTTGCAAAGTGTGAGATGGTGATTCGTTTCTCAGCATCTTTTGGGCCAAGCCTCGAAGTCGGTCATACACCAACGGCATCAACTGGTCGGCCGCGTTGTCGACACCACTGGCGAGTTGTTCCAGCAGGGCAGCAATCTCCTGCTCGTCGGTCGACGTGTCGTCTGAAGCGTTGTAGTGGTTGCCAGATGCTGCTTCGTGTGGATCGTCTGCTGAGTTCATTTCGTTTGCCATGCTGGGTCGCTGAGTGATTTGCGGAGCGCCAAACGTTGCTGCCGTATTGTGGATCACATCCACAGTTTAGCCGCAGAGCGTTGCTGATGCCGAGATGCCCATGCTCACCGTGTGCTTTGGGGGAATTGGGCGCTGAGTCATCAGCGATGCAACAATTTTTCGTAAATCAGCTGCGGGTTTCTGCGGAGTTCAACGCGACTCAAGAGGGAACAGTTTGAAACCAGTGGTTTCGTGACCTGATCTTGAACCAGAATCGTCCCAGAATCTTAGTTGAAGGTAGCATTTCCGTGCAATCCACTGCCACTGATAGCCGCGATAATGCCGAGATGCCCGACGGAGACTTGGTGCGTGTCACCGTTGGTGGCGACCACCGAGGTTACGAAGTGTTGACGCGTAGGTACCAGAATCGTCTCTTTAAATCGATTCTCCGCCAAGTTGGTTGCGTGGTTGCTGCGGAAGAAATTGTACAGGATGCGTTTGTCAGGGCGTTTTTGGCTCTCGATTCCTTTCAAAAGAGGAGCAACTTCTATACCTGGCTTTACAGAATTGCCCTCAATGCCAGTCGGAGCGATTTTCGGCGAAACCAAAAAATGCGTCCCCTCGAAAGCATCGGAAAGAATTTTGATCAATTGACCATGGACCACCAGGTTCTACCGTCTGAGTCGATCGAGCGTGATGAGGAAAGAAAGCATGTCAGAGACGCGATGCAACGACTTGACGAAAGCTATCGTACGATTCTGATCCTGCGAGAATTTGAGGGATTTGATTATCAGGCCATTGCTGATGTCTTGGACATCAAGGTCGGTACAGTTCGAAGTCGCCTTTCGCGTGCCCGGCAGCAGTTGCGAGACGAGTTGCGCGGCTATCTTCACGGGAAGGACTCTGCCGCAAACGGTGTGTCGCCCGGTATCGCCGTGCAAGGTAAGGCTTCCGAGCACGCCGTTGAAGATTAGATATACCGCTAGAATTCAGGTGCGACAGCAACGGGTAAGTCTGCTTCGGCACATCAGGTACGCTTGGCTGTGTAGGCTACAATGGGTGGTTCAGGAGGTCTCGCAAGTTACCCAAGAGTCGCGAATCGTTCTCCCACAATCTGGCTCGAGGCAGGGTCAAGCCAACGTGCTAATCTAGTTCATCTGGAGTCATGATCATTGGGATTCATGGCAATCGAGTTGGTCGTCTCAAGTCATTGCTTCAAAGCTCAGAGTCCCCTCAATCCCCCGAACAGGGCCTTGCTGCACACCCGTTGGCCAATGTGCCAAATTCCTCGGGTGCCAAATTCCTCGGGTGCCAAATTCCTCGGGTGCCAAATTCCTCGGGTGCCAAATTCCTCATTTTTTTGCAGACTTGAATGGCTGCAGACGGAAACCGACGCGGTCTGTTGATGTCTCGCTGGCGAAGTCCTGAAATCTTCCGCTGGCCGCTGGTTGCAGGCCCCCTCAAGAAACGCGGAATCTTGTACATTGTTGCGAACCGTTCTGGCAAGGTGCAGTTACGTTGTCGATCGGATCTCACATGAGTCAGTTCGCCCA
>Ga0315321_10000466_pt1 | contig 29841 bp, 19 predicted proteins | sample M180m21515metaG_FD_203464 | JGI IMG/M metagenome (GOLD analysis project Ga0315321, IMG submission 203464) | Ammonia-oxidizing marine archaeal communities from Monterey Bay, California, United States - M1 80m 21515 | ecosystem: Environmental > Aquatic > Marine > Intertidal zone | place: USA...
ACTCACGGGAACGCCAATCACGGTAACGCCAATCACGGTAACGCCAATCACGGTAACGCCAATCACGGTAACGCCAATCACGGTAACGCCAATCACGGTAACGCCAATCCAGAAACTGCCGCATCGGGCAACCGCCAATCCCACGAAACACAGAGCGACACCAACACCAGTCATGAGGGACCGGTGATTGAAATTGCTTACATGGGCCTGCTACCGGAGACTCGCGGGAAGGGGTTCGGAAGACGACTCGTCGACCAAGCCGCGCAGGTGGCAGCCACTTTAGGGGGGACACGCTTCATCTTGGGCGTTGACCAGACCAACCAACCAGCTCGAGACATTTACAACGCCAAAGGAATGACTCCATTACTAAGCGAAACAGTCTGGGTAAAACGGGTAGAATTCGAAAAGCCGTGACCCGCATGAACCAGTGTGTTTTTTCCGAATTGGGCGTTTGCCACTGACTCTTTTCACCAAAATGATCTCGGCAGTGTGATAAATCGAACAAATGTGGCCGAGCCACAAAACTCATCCAAAACCCCAACCATGAAATGTAAAGCGTTACCAATTAATGACTTACACTCCATCACGCACAAGCACGATGGACCAAGCGAAGACTTTCCAACACCTTTTCCACTGCCAACAGTCAGCTAGGATCAGACCAAATCGTGACACGTCCTTGCGAAAGCCAGCCATCAAAATCCGGCTTTTCAGGACACTTTAAAACTTTCACGCAACAAGTCGAAACGAAAGTTTCGAAAGGGTGCCAAAGGATGTTTGACTTGGTTGCTAGCAACCCTAGAATTCTCCCTCCTGCAGAAGCGATAGAGAATCGACGACTGCGGGAGAAAGATTGTGGGGAGGTCTGTGTGCCGCCCGGCGGAGCTAGGTTGGTGACGATTCATTACCAACGCTTTGGTTGCCCTGCCCCCAATCGACGGTGGTCCGATTCGCGTGGGCGAATTGAAATTGGTCACTGCTATTGCTGCATTGCGAAACATCCATGATGGAGGATTGCGCTACCAGTATGTCTGCACCGCACGGTTGCACCGATGACACGGCTGTCATCGAATCATTCAAGGAAGCTTTGACAGGACGCGTAGGTGCAGAACGATTCCGCATGTGGTTCACACACGGCGTAACGATTGCGTTTGACGCTGGACCGAGCGAGGAGGCAACAGTTGACGCTGCGGCAGAAGCGTCCCCCGCCGATGCCCCTGACTTGCCATCTGAGCAACAGCGTCGCATCACACTTTCAATTCGTGGCCAATTTGCCTTGGATCGCCTCCGTCAGAACTTCATTCGCGAAATGCGGGGCGCTGCCATGCAAGCCTGTGGAGTGCGGACGGAAGTCGTCCTTCGTTTGGATGAGCCAGCAGCGACCCAAGCTCAATTGCCGCTGACGGACGATGAGACAACAAGCGAAGGGAGCAGTGCCGTGAGTGGGGAGGTTTCCACCGATCCAATCAGTCCTGATGCTGTGGCACAGAACGCACCAACCGTGCCCAGCCCCACTTCTTCGTCGGTGCCCGAGCAAGCCCGCCGTTCGCGTCAGCGGCAACCCGGTCGCGCTAGCAAAGCAAAATCGAAACGTGGCCGAACCCAATCGATCTCGTCATACATTGCTGATAGTGGGGGATCGAAGAGACGAACCCACTCAAGCGATCTGCGGATCGACCAAGCCGAACAACTTGAATTTCCTGGTTTGGCTCCAGCCAACAACGGTTCAGCCAAAAAAAATGGAGGCGTAAAGTCCTCTGATTCCTCAACCAGCCCGCAATCGTCAGGGTCTTCTCCGCCAACGGCAAAAAGCAGGTCCGGCAGCCACACCAAAGTTCAACCGAAACACGATCAACAGCAGGTCACGGCTGCCGAAGAACGCAAACGACCAGCGACGGTTGCCAGCTTTGTCTCGGGGACGAGCAACCAACTCGCCTACACGGCCCTGTCCATGATCTGCCAGGACCCAAAAACGGCTTCACCCGTTTTCTTCTGCGGTCCAACTGGGACCGGCAAGACACACCTGATGTCAGCGATTGCCGAACAATTGCGTCGGCGTTACCGAATGCGTCGCGTGATGCATTTATCAGCTGAGCAGTTCACCAACGATTTCATCAGCTCCGTGGGCAACAGCGGGATCACTGCGTTTCGCCGCCGGTATCGCGAGGTTGACGCGTTGTTGATTGACGATGTGCAATTTTTAGGTGCCAAGAAAGCCACGCTGCGAGAGATGCTTTACACCGTAGAGACTCTGGCTTCCGAGGGGCGGCCCTTGCTCTTCTCTGGGCTGCAGGCTCCCAGTGAGATTGCGGGTCTTTCGCAGGAACTGGCGGGCCGCATGGCGAGTGGACTGGTGTGCCCAATTCAGCCGCTCGATATCGACATCCGACGCGAAATTCTAGAGCGTTGGATTGCCGAACGATGTCCGGTTGAAGTTCCCGCAAGCTTGCTTGACCAAATCAATCCAATGCTGGCTGGCGATGGTCGCGTGGTAAGTGGTGTCGCCAATATGATCAACACACTGCAGCGGATGTTTGGTCGCGTGCCCACGCTGGACGAAATCCGACAATTTGGTGGCAACCTGCTGCGAGCCGCCACCCCAATCGCAACACTGTCGGTCATTGAAACAGCCGTTTGCGACGCCTTTCACCTGCCCCACCACACCCTTCGGGGGCGTTCCCAAACTCGAGCCGTCACAGGACCTCGCATGTTAGCGATGTACTTGGCCCGCCAACTGACTGCCTCTGCTTACTCGGAGATTGCAACCCATTTTGGTGGCAAGTCGCACAGCACGGCGATTTCAGCAGAAAACAACGTCAAAAAGTGGCTTCAGAACGGGAAGTCGATCGGTCGCGGACAACTGGCGATGTCGACCCGCGAGGCAGTGGCCCGCGTCGAAAACTTACTCCGAAGCGGCTAAGCCCGAGCCTTCTGCCCGCCTCTACGAGTATCCCATTGCAATCGGCCTGAACGTTCGTTTGTCAGCTCATCTGCATTCCCCCTCAACCGTTTGCCCCGCTGCTCTTTTCAGCACGCTGATTTGCCCAGTTCCTGGTCCTTGCAACCCACCAGAAACCGCGGCACGATGACAGTAAGAATGCCACCCCATCACCTACCGGGAACACCTGTGCAATCCCATGAAAATTAACACTCCGACGAAAACCTGGCAAATACGCATACGTTTAATCGGCTTGGCAACCCGCGGCGTTGCCTGCAAAGGTATAAACAGGTCTCACTCATTCCCGCACCCACAGACCTGTTGCCGATGAATCACCGCAGGCTTTGACACAGTTGACACATTCGCCGACGGCCCCAAAGCGATTGCAGTGGCCTCGGGTCACAGATGCATGAATTTGATTTTGTCCGGTCGATACGGATATCACCTCCACGACACTTTTCTTCCTTTCGCCCCCAACGGATTGGCCCATGGCTTCCAACGACTCTCCCTTTCCAAGAAAGCCAAAGAAAGAACCTTCGGCCGCTGAAATCCTGCAGCGGCAACCTCCTTTCGACGTTGAAGCCGAGATGGGTGTTCTGGGAAGTATCCTGCTACTTCCTGAAGTGTGCGATGAAATTCCCTCGCTCAGATCGGAGGATTTCTATGACGACGCCAATCGAATCATCTACGAGAACCTGCGAGAGATGCACGACTCGGGTGAGAAAATTGACATCACTCTGCTTGTCTCGAGATTAAGAACCGCAGGTAATTATGAAAAAGTGGGCGGAGCTGCCTACTTGGCACGGCTGTCATCATCCGTCCCCAACGCAGCACACGCTGTCTATTACTGTAGCATCGTCACCGAGAAAGCCGTCTATCGGCGATTGATTCAATCCAGCACCGAGGTACTGCGGGATGCTTATGATCAATCCTCCAGCGCAAAAGAATTGTGTGCCCAGGCAGAGCAAAAAGTATTCGCCATCATGGATGGTCGCTCTTCACAATCAGTCCAGAACATAGCGGATGTGTTGCACCAATCCATGGATCGGATGGAAGCACGCATGAGAGACGAGTATGTGGATGGTGCAGCTGAAACCGGACTCACCAAATTTGATGAAATGACCGGTGGACTTCACCACGGGGAGTTGATCATTCTGGCTGCTCGACCATCCATGGGAAAAACTGCTCTTGCCATGAACATTGGTGAGCATGTCTCCATCAATCAAAAACAACCGGTCCTGTTTGTCTCTCTGGAAATGTCCGGCATCGAGTTAGCTGACCGCATGCTCTGCTCTCTTGCAAGGGTCAATGGGCATCGCGTTCGTAACGGCACCATCTCATCAGATGATCGTGACAAACTGATTCAAACAGCAAACGAGATCAGTCAAGCACCACTTTTTGTCGACGATTCGCCCAGTCGCACCGTCAGCGAGATCGCAGCTGCCGCCCGACGCATCAAACGTCGAGAAGAATCCCTCGGCTTAATCGTGATCGACTACCTACAGCTCATTGAGCCTGATAACTCTCGAGACCCACGACAGGAACAAGTTGCCAAGATCGCACGTCGACTGAAAGGCCTTGCACGTGAATTGGAAGTCCCATTGCTCTGTTTGTCTCAACTCAACCGGCAAGCCGAAGACAGCAAAGACCATCGCCCCAAACTAAGTCACCTTCGCGAATCAGGTGCTATCGAGCAGGACGCCGACGTTGTCATGTTCGTCCACCGCGAAGAATACTACCACCGCGGGGATGACAAGGCCCAGTTTGCTGGCCAGGCGGAAATCATCATTTCCAAGCAGCGAAATGGCCCCATCGGCGATGTTGAACTCACATGGGAAGCTGACTTCACACGGTTCAGTGACCGTGCCGCCGAACGTCATAGCGAATTCGACGACTACGCTGAGTTCACTAGCCCAGGTGGATTCTGAGCCGCAGACCATACGAGCTAGCCGACTCGTAGGTTGCTTCCATTCATCGCAATTTGTGAACAGTCGCTTGCATCCCTGCGTGGCCCGCCACTGGGAAATCTTATCTACGGCTGCCTCTGTTCCCGCGATTGCCCTCCAAACAAGATCGCCAAACACCCCACCTGCCCCATTTTCACTACCAGCGCTGCCAAGCCGTGACCGAGGGCTGTTTTCGGGTGTAGAAGCAGTACCAATTGTGCCGATCATTTCGATTGTATCGATCTGCGTGATGTGGTTCAGCCGACGCGGCTCGTCTCCAACCTTCCAGAATGTGTGACAACGATGCACTCCAGCGATTCTGCCTATAAACTGCCCCCATTCCCCGCTCATCCGAGCATTGAACGTTTTATCGCCTTAGGGTCCGTTCAGGATGCAGTGGACAGAATTGAGCGGAGCATTCAGGCACGTGACGCAATTTCTGTAGTGATAGGTCCACCGGGTACAGGCAAGACCCTGATCAGTGAACTCTTGGTGCACCGTTATCAGAACAGCCACTGCGTCATCGCCTTGGGCGAAACCCCTTTAACCGACAGCGACGCATTTCTGCGGCGCGTACTGCATCAGGCTGGCGCCGACATAACCAACATCCCCGGTGGAGATCTGCAACTGGCGCTGTTCGACCACCTTTGTCTTGGCGCCTCATCGGAACAACGGATCTTACTGCTGATTGACGAAGCTCAATCATTGACTCCGGCATTATTGGAAACCATTCGCACCTTGACCAATTTGACGCGTGATGGTGAACCACGCATCCATGTGGTGATGTTCGGAGGAAACCCTCTTGATGAATTATTGATCGCACCCTCAATGGACGGGTTCCGGCAGCGAATTTCGACTCGATGTTACATTCATCCGCTCAACAACGAAGAGACAGCTTGGTACATCAACCAGACGATTCGCAATTGCGGTTGTGATCCCGACACAACGATCACTGCCGACGCGATCTCTGCTGTTCATCATGCATGCAGCGGTGTACCGCGTCTGATCAACCAGTTGTTGTCTCACGCCATTGAGTTCGCCGCTGACAAAGATGAATATCTGATTACCGATCAAATCATCGATCAATCCTGGGCAGAGGTACAACAGCTTCCAAGTCCCATGGTGGATGAACCAGAAATCAAACTGACTGCGTCTACTGTGGAATTCGGTGAACTTGATTCATTCGAGCCCGCGAGTACTTACGAGACGGCATTCGAAAATAGTGATGAAGTGTCTGACCAAATTTCGGCAGATACGGATGCATCTCCCACCGATGCTGAGACCGACTCAGACGCGTATGACTTTGAACCGGATGGTCATTTGGGCCCATCAAGCGAATTTGCCGATTCAGCTGACTTTCAACCAAATTCGGATCTAGAGCAAGACACCACGCATGAACTCCACACAGAAGTGTGGGACGACGGCGACCAGATAAAGTTGAACGAAAAATCGGTACAAACCAGCGAGTTCGAAGTTGCTGACCGCTCCAGCACAGCGTCTCACGAGGGACAACTGGAGATTGGTGAAATTGGTTCCCCACGGTTGCTGTACCCGCAATTGGCTTCTCCCGCTCTGGCAACCAATGATGACTTGATTTCCGACTTGCTTAAAAGCGAGTTGTCCGCTGACCTAACAAACACGCAAACCAACGACCAACTGTTCGGCAGTTTTGACGAGGAAGAGAAGCTTGACCTTCGCACGGGCACCAACGGTGCTGACACACTGACCCGCAACGGTGAGGAAACACTGGCCGATCGCCCTGCAGCCACCATCGAGACGGTCCTACCTCAAGAAATCGTCATCCATCAAGAAATCATTGGCATCAGTGAACTCATTCACGACACAGAAACCGACCAAATTCAATACTGTGATGAAGCACACCAAGTGCCCAGCAAGATGCATCATCACGCTGGAAAAACCGCGTCTCACGACATCTCATTTGGTGACGCGCGCGACGATTTCGACAACTCTTCGGTTGATTCCGCTACCTTGGATTTTGTTTCTGCCCAGCACGGCAGTCCCATGCAATTTGGCACCACCGAAAATCAAACTGTTTTGGACGAGCCAACGTCGGCCACGTTGCATCAGGAAGAACAGGACAATCACGTTCCGGCCCCCCATGATGACCTTATCCGCCTCCGTCATGATGACAGCGACATGTTGACCATCGAGGACGAAGTGGACATTCATCGCATCGACCAACGCCAAAACTCCGTAGACGCAAATCATCAGTCAATCGATTACCAGAGAATGCTTAAACGCATGCGATCGAAAAACCAAGAGTCTTGAGCTTGCGATTCCCGCGCTCACTGTCGCCTAAAACATGTCGATACGTTCCAATGCCGTTACAGCAGATAGCTCACCAAATCATTACGCTCGCAGACCGACGTGCATCCACGCCTGTTTTGGTGACGCCGCCCTATCTGTCGTTCCGCAAGCAGTTTTTTGCTGAATTATCACGGGAGCTCGCCGACCATACCGAGCGTGACTTGAGGATTGACTGGTACCGAAACCTGCCTAGCGTGCGAACAATCCTGTCTGACCAGCTTGCTGCATGGCACGTAAAATCAGTCAACCGGTTGCTAAGCCACATGACCGTGAGCAAGGCGCGGCAAGCCCACAAGACAGCTACGAACAGCACGCCAGCAGAGTCGGCTGGCACCACTGACATCAACGTCTCCCGTCAGCCAGCACTTGACCAGCCCCGTGCTCTGCTGACGCAACATGCTACGGTGCAAATCACAGCGACCATTGCCCGCCCTGGCGGAAAAGGTCGAGACTTGGTGATTGGCTTATCGGATGCTCGTCAAAAGTTGCCCAACTGGACCACCGCAATCTGGCTAGGCACGTCTGCACAAGAAGTCGAACGCTGGCAAGCCGCCTGAGTCTATGGAACGCGTTGGATTACGTTAGCGTCACGCCAAAATTGCGTCCTGCGGTCTCTTGAGGTATTTCGCCTGCTATGTTGATGGCGCGACCTTGCGCTAATTTAACTCGCCAAAGAGCTAGAAAACGTGAATAAACAGCTACCCCTTCCGACCATCGCTCCTGGGAAAACTCGCATTGGCTGGATTGGCACCGGTGTGATGGGTAGCAGCATGTGTGGTCATCTGATGGCGGGAGGCTACCCAGCGACGCTATACAACCGAAGTCCAGAAAAAGCCGCATCGCTAGTGGAGCGGGGCGCGGTGCTAGTGAATTCCCCCAGGCAAGTTGCTGAACGGTCAGACGTTGTGTTCACGATCGTAGGTTTCCCCACTGATGTGGAGCACGTGATTCTTGGAGAGAACGGGGTCTTGAGCGGATCGTCCGAGGGGATGACGATTGTCGACATGACGACAAGCAAGCCGTCGCTTGCGGAACATATTGCACAGGAGTCAGCCCAAAAGGGGGTTGCCAGCATTGACGCTCCTGTAAGCGGGGGAGACACGGGTGCACGAAACGGCACCCTATCCATCATGGTGGGAGGTGCTGCGGATGATGTAGCCCGTCTGACACCACTGTTTGAGTTGATGGGCAGCACCATTGTGCATCAGGGTGGCCCGGGCCGCGGGCAACATACCAAGATGGTGAATCAGACTTTGATCGCATCAGGCATGATTGCCGTCTGCGAAGCCCTCCTATACGCAACCAAAGCTGGTTTGGATCTGACAACGGTGCTTCAGAGCGTCTCCTCTGGCGCCGCCGGCAGTTGGTCGCTGACCCATATGGCCCCTCGGATGATCGAAGGCGATTTCGATCCAGGATTTTTCGTGGAGCATTTCATCAAAGACATGCGGATCGCGCTTGATGAAGCGGCTGCCATGAACCTTGCACTACCCGGACTGGCGCTCGCACAGCAACTTTACCAAGCCGTTGTGGCACAAGGCCATGCAAAAGACGGAACGCAGGCTTTGATTTTAGCGATGGCGGAACTGAATCAGATAAATTGGCAAGGCCCCCAATCATGAACCGTTACACAATGCTGTTCGCGCCGCAGGCTTGGAAACCCAGCGTCAGTCCCACGCTGGTGAACTTCCTGCGCCCCTTCCGGGACCGGCAGAGAAAACGCACCATCCAAATCTCTGACATTGAGGTGGAAGGCGCGAACATCGTTCAGGAACGACTCAAGAACGGAGAGGGCGTGATGATCATGCCCAACCACTCCAGCCACGCAGATCCCTATGTGATTTATTCTGCCGCCGATCAAGTCGGCACCGCGTTGCACGTGATGGCCACATGGCACGTGTTTGACGATAAATCGTGGCTCGCACGTTGGCTTCTCACCAAACATGGCTGCTTTAGCGTTGACCGAGAAGCCAACGACATCGGTGCTTTTCGGCTGGCAACCAGTATCCTACAAGAAAAGCCGGAACCGCTTGTCATTTTTCCGGAAGGCGAAATCTATCACTGCAACGGACGAGTCACCCCGTTCCGAGAGGGTGCCGCCGCTATTGCGGTTGCTGCTGCGAGAAAAAGCAAACGCCCAATCACCTGTATTCCCTGTGCGATTCGGTACAGCTACGTTGATGATCCAACGCCATCACTCTTGGCCACCATGAGTGAATTGGAAAGCTCGATATTCTGGCGGCCCAAGACAACTGAACCTCTTGATAAGCGAATTTACGACTTCGCCGAGGTGCTGCTCATGGTCAAAGAACTGGAGTATCTAAAAACGACTCAGTCAGGCCGGTTACCAGACCGAATCGCCTCACTTCGAGAACATATACTCACCAACGTCGAGCAGCGAAACGAGATCGAATCTTCATCCAAAAGCATTCCCGAACGTGTCAAGGCAGCTCGCAAGACGATCATGGAAAAAGAACTTGCCGGTGAGTCAGGCACGGAACAGGCAAACCAATTGAACCATGACATGGAGGACCTGTTCCTCGTGGTGCAATCATTCAGTTATCCAGGCGACTATGTGGATGATCATCCCTCCATTGACAGAATGGCTGAAACCATCGATAAGTTTGAAGAAGACGTCTTGAAAAAAACAACCGCAGACATCAAGGCGGAAAGACGAGTGAAGGTTTCCTTTGGAGAACCTGTGGAAGTCAGTAGTGATCGCAAAGTAAAATCGCAGACAACCACGATCACGACAGCAATCGAGCAGCGAGTACAGCAAATGTTGGATCAACCCTGATAGGCGAGGGAACCTCCCCAGTCTGAGTGAGACGCTGACAAAAGAGACGCAAACTCGGCACCCCGCATAAAAAAAGAGGACGTCGTAGTGCGCAGGTGCCGCCGCTACAGCGCTCAGCCCCCAGCCCGAACCACAGCGAGGCAAGCGACTGCCGCCTTGCTCACTCGTTCAGCAAACGCCTGATCACGGACATCAGCACCGCGGCTTCTTCAGAAACTTCGAACGTTTCACGACGACTTGCTGAACCTCCGACGTTATGGACCTGCGACGTTACGGACCTGCGACCTCCGCACGCTGAGTGCCTTTGCCAAGGCGATCACAACAGCCTGATTTGCGTGTTTTTTTTCAGGGGCACCGAGCCCCGACCCTTCAATGCCCCTTCAGGCAATCCACTCACCTTGGCCCAACTCGGCTTAGGATTAGCGAAAACATCGATTCACATACTATTTTCGCTCAATCACGCCATCAAACAGACTGGATCCAATCCGCACCAACGTCGCACCAGCACGAATAGCGGCTTGAAAATCACCACTCATGCCCATTGAAAGCTCGGGCAACGGGCGGCCAGTTGAACGTTGTAACCGATCACGCAGTTCCCTCGTTTTCTCGAACTGCTTGCGGGCGGCGGACGTGTCAGTACCCCAACCGGCCATCGCCATCAACCCACGAACCTCAATACCCGCTTTGCAACCGGACTCGAGTACCGACTCAAGAGCGTCCGGTAAAAACCCGGTTTTGGCTACATCACCGCTGATATTCACTTCAAGCAAGATGTTGATGCAGACTTCCTGCTGCACGGCTTCTTCTGCGATAGTGGAGAGCACCCGCTCACTATCAACGGAATGAATCATTGGCTTGCACCGCAAAGAACGTCGCACCTTGTTGCGTTGCAGATGCCCGATCATGTGCCATGACAGAGGCGTTACATCCTGCATGGCTTGCGACTTCTGCCACATCAACTGTGGACGACTTTCACCCAAGTCCCGACACCCAGCCGCGGTTAACGCGCGTGTCAATGTTTCGTCCACGTATTTTGACACGCCAATGATTCGAACAGAATCTGGAGCTCGTCCGCATGCACTCGCGGTTTCACGAACCTGCTGTTGGACGAACTGCCAATTCTCATCAATTCGTTGCTGCGTCTGCTGTTCAGTCATCATCCGTGGAACACTTATCGTCGACGGTTACCAATTCTTCGTGTGACCCGTCACTGGCATAAAAACGCGACCCATAAAATTCAGCAACCAAGTGCTTGCCCAATGCGGTACGACAGCGCCGCTCACCGAGTGAGCGATACACCATCCATTGTTCAGATCCAGCCTGAACGCGATAGGCGGTGGCTTCATGGCGTGGCACCAGTTTCAGCTGGTCCCCTACTGTTAACTGCCGCCAAGTCCTAGGGCGTGTGAACCGACGTTTTTGCAGGTCACACCAAATGGGTGCATAAAGTGATTTGCGTCCTCGCACAAAGAGTTGCAAGTGCCTGTCACTGGTCTCACCCAGCGTTGAATCTGTAGGCCCCGTCGACCATTCGCCAGCCGCCAAGGGCACCACTAATGCCCGACGCTTTCCCTCAGTCAAAAAGCCGTCGCGAGTTTCTGCTTCGGGCGACCAAAGGATGGACGGGCCTAATGGCAAATTGCACCAGTAATCGATCGTCGATGTTGAAACATCCACTGCTTCATCTGGAATCACACTATCCGCCATCAGCACACATCGATCGTCCCGCACAAGCATTATCTGTCTTTGCAGAACCAGTCCGCCACTCCACGGCTGCTCAATTTCCAAATAATGCACATCGTCGTCACTGTGCACACAAACTTCGGTCCACTCTCCACACGGTTGCCGCTCAACACCGTCCAGCTCCAGACGAACCTGAACCCTGCCCGCAAACAAACGCCTCCGACCAGCAAACAGTTCCAGTTCTGGATACTCCCCTGAGTAGTCAAGATGGAACCTTCCCTGTCTCACATCCCAATCCGCAAACCCGATGGCCAATTTTGCATCGTGGTCATGGTGCCATGTGTCGGGCAGCCCCACCTCCCATGCGAGTCTGCCCCCCTGCGGTGTTTCACCTCTGGCAGCCGAAAAGGCCGAACTCAGCGTTTCGGGGTATTCATCTTGCAGCATGCCGATCAACCCAAACTCTTTGTCGTCAGCCGACATCGCTTCAACTGAAGCGGTACTGAGCGCGGTTCCTAATGGGTGAGTCAACGCAGCTGCCCATTTGGCCAAGACAGCAAGGGTGCTTCGATCAGATTTTCTAAATTTCCGCTTCGCCATTTTCTCTAGCAACTTTCGGCAGCGTAGCAACGATGCCAAAACGAGCCGTACGTTTGCCGCGTTCCCCAACACTCCTGAAACGGCCTCTTGCTCTCGGTCACACCACATCCTTACCGAGTCACCCGCATTTCCTGCTAAGCGTTTACAGGCAGCCACACAGGGAACACGCCACGCGAGTGTTAGTCCCAGTTCACCCGCAAGCATCAAATGATCAACGCTGTAGGCAGTGCTTCGTTGCAGAACAGCCTCATGAAGATGCTGCAAAGCAGTCGTAAGCCGCCACCACCGGTGAGCTTCGAGGCGGGTCGCGAGTGCTGGTAGCGCTGCTGCCCACGTGATCGCAAAATGGCAGTCTAAAGGGCTGAAAACCTGCCGACTATCAACCGAGTCGATGAAAGCTGCTGCCTCACGGTCAAAGTCGATTGCATCAGCACCCTCGCTTTCTGCAACTGCCGACTTATCTTTTGAGCGAGTCAATTCGGACAAAGCGATGATCAGGCGATCGCACTCGTCGCCCCGAGCTGCCGCTACTCCCCAAAGGTAAATCGAAAGCTGGCCTTCTTCCTCACCAAACATTTTTTTCGCATGCTTGGGGTGTGCTAGCCGTGATAAACGTTTGGTTAACAGGCTCCAACTTTCCCTGCACCAGGCATCCGTACGCAGATTGCCACCCCCAACCGCAGGCTCAACGCTCTCTGACTCAATAAGAAAGAACTCTCTCGACATCAAAACCAACCAATGTTTCCGTGACGGTACTTTCATCAGCACCGCCGGTAATTCCTGCAATTGAAAAAGTCAGAACGCACATGAGCTACAAGACCGACATCACAAAAGCGTACCCAGCACATTTTGCGTTGCCTTCTCCAGGCTCCATGTGCTATCGCCCCTGATGATGCGTCAGAAGTAACGATTGACCTCATGACCGCAACACACACCGCTGTTAACAGTTGGCACGATAAGTGCAAGGATAGTCACTTACGAGCTGGACGATACCTTACTAGTTAAAAGTTGCTACGCTAGCCTGTAAATTGGGTGCAAGCGTGACATGAATTCTGTTCGTGAGCCCTAAGATCCCCGAAAAACCACACTAAGTGGGGCTAAATGCTGCCCCAAACAGACATCACCCCAGTTCGTTCGCCTCGCTTTTCCAGTCACACTACTGGTTTCATGAGGCGACAAGTGCCGCACGAGAGAGAGACGAGATGAACAAGTGCATGCCGGTTGTCGCTGCCTTTCTGCTCACACTGAGCTTCCTTTCCCAGTTGTCCACCGCGCAGGACACAACTCAGGAACAGACAAACGGTAGCCGAGCCGCAGAAACTGCGGTGGAAGGAACAAGCCCAAACGTATCGGGCGACAAGCCGAACAGCGCCCCCCCACCCCAGCTTCCCGCTCCGGGGTCGCCTGAGGAAAGCACCACCTCCGAGCCCCAAGACACTGCAACGCAAGAAGAAATCGATGCAGCCCAGAACGCGTACGTGTCACCAGCCACGATCACCCGCCGAGCCCTTGGTCCACCTCCCGGTGGCGCGGCAATCAGCAAGGACCATTTGTGGATCGATGCCAAAAACAAGCGGGTCATTTTAGATGGCTATGTGGCCATGACCGATGGCCCCCTTGAAATGTTCGCTTGCCCCGAGGGGACCAAGGAGCACGAATCCATTATCGGCACACTCGCGAGATCGAAAGAAGTTCATGCCGCGTTACTTGCCGTGGGCGCCATGCGGGGCACACCCGTCGAGTTCTTGCCCAAATTTGTACCCGCGACAGGTCAGCGGATTCGACTATGGGTTTGCTACCGAGATGAAACTGGAAAATTCAAGGCAGTCGACGGTCGTCGCTGGGTAAAAAAAGCGAGCACTGGAAAACAGATGGAACCTGACTGGGTCTTCTCAGGAAGCGGATTCTGGAAGGATCCTGAGAGTGGGAAGGAATACTATCGTGCTGACTCAGGTGACATGATCTGTGTCTCCAACTTCAACTCAGCCATGATGGATATCCCCGTCGCAAGCAGCGCCGAAGCCGGTGACTTACTATACCTACCCTTCACCGAGCGAATTCCACCTCAGGGTACGCCCCTTCGCCTTGTGTTGATTCCTATTCCTCTGCCGACCGACAAACCTGTCAAACCGGGTAGTCAACCTGACACAAAAACACCGCCCAAAAAATCGATCATGCCACTCAAAGCAAAATCCAAATCCAAATCCAAGTCGATTGGCAACACGAATTCGGCAAGCCAACAACAATCCGGCGAGTGAAAACGCTCCTGTTTCACGCGCAAGACCGGCCCGTAACGTTGACGGCACTCCGCTCACAAACACAACCGGCTCAGCGCGGTCTCCTTCGATCACGCTCAGGAGCCACATGCCGCGTTAGGATCCTACATTGGATTCCTGTCGGCTCGAAACATCACCGACGTCGCAGTCTCAACGCAGTCATGTCGTAGTCTCAACCCAGCAATGGTTTCTTGAACCAGATCAGAGCAACTGCTTTGGGTTAGATCAAGCCAACCGCTTTTCGCCAGACCCAGAAGATCCCCAGCAAAACCACGAGCCCAAGAAACATCAGCGGATGGCTCCACAGTTGCAACCGCCTCAATGACGGTTCTGGCTGCGGCAGCGCGGCGAGTAACTCGATAATATCCGAAACGCTATTTTGTTCCACCGCTTTCCCTCTGGACACCAATGCGAGTTCCTCAAGCACGTCAGGCCTCGCGGGCTTACCAACCTGTTCAATTGCTTGCCCTCGCACATACAGCGTTGTATCCAGCTTCACGCCTGTTTGCTGACAGATGACTGCGACGGCATGTTTCCCTGGCTCCTGCGGCGTGAACCGCCCTTGGAAGACGCCCCACTGATCATCCTCTGCCGTCAGTCTGACAGTGTCAACGGTCCCGGTTGGTGCAGTGACCGTCACCAGAACATCTCCCTGTTGCAAAGGCTCGCCACCTTTATCCATCACGTGTGCGCTGAAAGTGAGAGTCTTGCGCACTTGAGGCTGGTCTGGTTTATAGAACAGCCGCATCCCTTTGCCTTTGACCATATTTCGTTGATAAGCCATCCAACGCACCACTTGGCCCCAGAACCGATAATGGTATTTATCTTCGACGCCCTTTCGCCATCGCCACGCGCCGTCCGTGCCCATGAATAGCACTTTTCCCTCGCCGAATGTCCTTGTCACCAGCAACGGCAGTCGCCCGTACTGATTACTCATTTCGTTGTGCACAGCCAACACCTCGGCGCCCGCCTTGGCCCTCACGACAGGCGCGTACCACTGGAATCCCGGAAGGTCCTCCCAAACCTGCACGTTTTCATCGCCACTGTCCGCCAGCTTGGTCAAGAGACTACCACGGCCTCTTTCGGTGAGTTCAAAATGCCCTGCAGTTCGCGAACCCCAGCCGCCTGGCTGCGACTCGTCCATGACCACCGGGTTCAACTCTTCTAATGCCGTTCCCTGCAAACTGAATTGCCGCCCTTGCAACCCTGGCATGAACACCAGTCCGCTTGCTTGTTGCTCAATTAGACCTTTTAACAATTCGCACTGTTCTTCGGTCAACTGGTCGTCATCCAGACCAACATCACCAAGAAACACGACATCATAGGTTGCCAAATCTTCGATCGCTTCGGGAAACAACTGGATGTAATCCTGAGACCCACCGCCGACCTTTTCCAATCCGGGATGAAACAGCAAACACGAAACTTCAACTCCTGGGTCCCTCGACAGCGCATTACGAAGGTACCGATACTCCCATCTTGGATAAGACTCGACCACTAGCACCTTCAATTGCTCTTCGCGAATCACAATGGGAGCTGTCTGCTCGTTGTTGTCCGCAATGGTTTCCTCGGCCTGCCTGGGAAGTGACACTGAGATCGTAAAGTCTCCGGTATCCGTTGTCTTCCAATTGAACGCATCATAGGTACGCCCCATCGCGGTGACACGAACATCCTTGGTCAATTTGTCGCCATTTGAAACTTCCATCGTGACCGTTGCGACAAAATCCCGAGGCAAAGAGCTATCAATGGTGAATGGGATACGAACAGGTTTACCAGCGGCTCCGAACGTCGGAATATCAACGCTAAGTAATTCAACATCAGGTAAACGATTGGGGCTACCTGCAGCGACCGTAAAGATCGGGACCTGCTTGGTCCGCAAACGCGAGGCGGCTTCAACAGGAGGCTCTCCTTCATTCCAGTCACCATCAGAAACCAGAACAATTCCCATCAACTGCCCAACTCTTTCGGCAGTCTCCAGCAATGGGTCTTTCAGGTTAGTCACGGTGGGCTTTGCCTCACTTGAGCCACCTGCCTCATTCCCCCCAAGCTGTTCCTCCTCTTCTTTTTCCGTTGGCATCCCTGCGCTACTGATCGGCTGCAGCACTACATTCAAACGCTCATCCAAAGCCGACCAGGCAGCGGAATCCAACAGCGGTTTGATCGCTTCAGCACGCGTAATGGCTTCTTTGCCTTCCGCCCCGTCTACCAACACGTCGCGTGTCTCCATGCTACGAGAATCGTCCCAGAGAATCGCAATCGTGGGCTTGTTATCAGGTTGGTACTCTTCGATCCACTCAGGCTGGTTCAACAACACCGCAATCATGGCAACAATCAGAACTCGCAACGCTTCCAACTTCGCAACCGATCGCAGACGCCCACTCCGCAGCCACGCGTAATAGCTGACAGCACAGGTCCCAAGAACCGCCACGACCGACAAACTGATCGAGAATGGAGTCGCAAGAAATGTCAGGTGTTGAAAACCAGTCACGCCACACCCCCTACCGAAACATCATCGGCATGAGAGTCTGCTCCGGTGTCGCTGAAACCACTCATGTGATTTACCTGTGTTTTTCCTGTACCGGCAAATGACGTAACGGCATCATTCGCGGTAATTCGTTTCGGAATGCACAGCACTGCTTCGGCAATCAGTGCAACCAACACAACGATCAAGAAAAGCCGCCAGATCTCCTGAATCAAGCTACTATTGTTTTCGGCCCTTTGATTAACACGGTCAAAATCGAGATTTGCAAAAAGGGTTTCAACGCGTTCCGCTGGCACAATCGTTGCAGCGTCTTCCCCGGCACTCCGGTTGATCGCAAGCAGCGATCCGTCACCTTCATAGACACCTGCAGTGGACGCATAAGTACTGGACAGGCCACCTGTGTCACCAGCTAACTGTTCCCAACCTTGCATCGCGCCAATTCCGGCCTCACCAGCAATTGCTTGCCTGGTATTGGACAGGGTCTTTGCACCAGTCTCTCCAGCCCGCTGAATCATTGCATAGAGAACGACACCGGCAGTGGCCAAGGACGAATCACCAGCCGAGGTAGTTGTGGTACAGAAGAAAACACCACCGCGGTCGGTAGTGGCACGAGCGAGCAGCGGTGCCCCACCATCCAGTACCGCGAGCGACCGAAATTCACCTTCCAAGTCACAATGTCGCATGACTTTCAGTTCACCCACCGGTAACGCATCGCCGCTGCGAGTCCGGGACAGCAGGTCCTGGTCTCCCACCCAAGATCCGACACGAACCACCTGTGGTTCCTGCCAGCTTCCCCAGCTGACTCCGGCAAATTCGGCTGCGGTGGGGACCTTGGGCGGAAAAAACATCAGTTGCCCACCGCGTTGAACGAACGCTTTCAAGACGGCATGCAGCCCTTCATCTTGATCCGGAATCGCAGAATGCCAAGCAATCAATGAAACATTATCCAGGTCCTGCGAGACCAGGTCGTCGGGGGTAATACTGACGGACTCACAGACCACAGCTGAATCCGGTGAAATACCTGCTGCAAACTCGACAGGCCGCACTTTGGCAGGATCATCACTGACAACCAATGTTTTCCGTGGCGGTTCCTTGTCAAATACAAAATAGAACTCATTGTCACTGGCATTGGAATCAGCTTGTAGCCAAACACGTCCCCACCCTCGCGAGGTTCCGCCATCAAGCATCACAGGATGCTCCACCAACTCTGATCCCTTACCACTAAGTTCGACGTTGAAGACCGATCGGGCACCGTTGATTTCCAACGATACAGGCAGTGTGGTCACCGCAGCGTCATTCTCATCTTGTTCAATCTGCAGCGAGATTAACAAGTTTGCTGCATCACCATCTTCCACTCTACGGACCTGCGTGACCGCCAACGACCGATTTCCGGTGGCAATTTCGGGATAAGCCAGCAGGTGAAATCGGACCATCTGCGGCAACTCAACCAACGATTCACGGATCGCGTCCCACCGACCGCTATCATCTTTCCAGTCGTTGCGTCTGACATCACTCAGCATCCAGACTTCAGCTCGACTCGGACGATTCTCCCTGATGTAGCGATCAGCAGCCTCCAATAAGGAGGGCAAGTCCGCCGATGCGCTGACTGCCCGCGTCTCTGGCATTTGCAACAGATCGCTTGGCTTTTCAAACTCAACCGGTTCCTGGTTAACGCTGTCAATCAACAGGTAGCGATTCCCACCCAGCGTTTCGAGGGAATCAACCAGCTTTGCAACTCCAGCCTCAAGTTTCGATACACCGCCCGGCCCCGCTTGGCTCATGCTTGGTGATCGATCCAGCAAAATGATCGTGGTATCGACTTGCCCCCCCCCCGCGACTCCCAGCCAACCACTGGAGAGGGGGCGACTGATCGCAAAGATCAAGGCGGCAACCGCCAGTGTTCGAGCAGCCAGAATCAGCCATTGTCGGATTCTCGCATATCCTCGAGACATCCGATTGGCAGCAAGCAGAAATTGCATTGCTCCCCACTGGACGGTCTGAAAACGTCTTTGGTTGATCAGATGAATGACGATTGGCAGTGCAATCAGTGGCAACGCAATCAACATTGCCGGTTGCAAGAAACTCATCGACTGCCCCGCCCCGTGTTTCGCCGCACCAGAAAGTCAAACAACGCTTGCTCATAGTCGTCGTCAAGACTGCAGCGGTGATAATCGACTCCTGTCTCAAGCACAATCCTTCGCAACTCGGCTAGATAGTCGACCATTGCCTGCTGATAACGATCCATGATTTCACTCGGATCAGCAAACAAGGAAACCCCACCTTCGAGATCAACAAATCGCGTCGGCCTGCGAAAGTCAAACGATATCTCCTGCGGATCCATCAAATGAAACACGGATACATCATGTTTGCGGAATCTCAAATGATCAAACGCCTCTCGTAACTCTGGGGGATTCACAAATAGATCCGAGATAATCACAACCAGTGCTCTTCCTCGAGTCGTCTCGGCAAACTCATGCAATCGTTCTACCAGACCGGTTTCGCCTTCGGTTGTCGTGTTCTCCAAGATGTCATTCAACCCCCTCAAGTGCGACGGCGTTCGCCTAGGCGGCAACGCCTTTACAATATCAGCTCCCATGCACGTCAAACCAACAGCATCACCCTGCTGAACAGCGAGATATGCGAGTGACCCGGCTAAGCGGCGAGCATATTCAATTTTGCTTACGTCTCCTGAACCAAACCCCATCGACCCACTGGTGTCCACCACCAAACAAAGCCGAAGATTTGTGTCTGCCTCGAACTCCTTGACGTAGTAACGATCAGTTCGTCCATACGCACGCCAATCCAGGCGGCGCAAATCATCACCGGGGACATACCTCCGATACTCCGCGAACTCCACACTGGAGCCGCGATGAGGGCTAGCGTGCATCCCCGAAACGCCTCCTACCATCGGCCGCCTGGCAAACAAAGGTACAGCCGCGAGTCTCGCTAACGCTTGAGCGTCGAGAAATTGTCGATTCCGATTGTCGCCTAACAAGTTGTGCCGTTTGCCGTGACTGAAGAACGAAGCGGATGGAAGAACAACGGAAGGCACATCCTTGAGAATGGGCAACCGAGGCATAAAGGTGGGAATTCCAAATCTCGACAACGCTCGCGAAATGGCTCATCGAGCACAAGTTTGGGGACCGCCACCAGACCTTGAGTCGATTGGGACCTCTTTCATCACTTGCTGTTCGATGGGTACACCGTTCGGCAGACAGAACTCGAAGTCACGCCTTTGCGATCGCGTCTGCCATGGCATCGCGTCCCAATCCTACCGAAGGACGCATTATAAACAATTTGCGGCTTCTGGCGTCAGCTGAACACCCAAATTCATGGTCTTTCTCTGTTTGTTTTCCGTTTCACCGTCACCGTCACCGTGAAGCACTGAAAGTCGAACCTCGGTGTGGCCAGAAGGACGCGGGCAGTACTTTCTCCTAACCACGCGATTCAAACTCAGCCGACCATGGTCAAACGAGCCAAAAACTGCCAAACTCGACTGTTCAGATGTATCTCCTCCAATATGGCACGTCTCATGTCTCATCAGCTGCTGCTCAACCAACTTCCTTTCCGTGTCGCCATCCTCGCTGCGCTGTCCTTTCAGGCGTTTCCTATTCACTCAGCTTGGTGCCAAGCTGGTAAGTCAGACGCAACAGCTCCGTCGCCTGACTCAACCGCACAAACCGCGGATAAAGCGGCAGGAAAGACCGCGTCCACACCTGCCCCAAAAGCAACTACGGTAGACCCGAACGTCACCACTGCACACCTTAAACTTTTTGTCAAACCACTGACCGTTGCCGAACTGGAGGTTGAAGCCAAGGGCTGGCAGAATCTTCTCAAAAGCAATGTCGAGACAATTACATCGCTCCACCTACGCATCGAACAAATTACGGCTCAGATTTCCAAGCTAAATGCCTCAACCACGACCGGTTCCAAACAAGCTCCCACCACTACACTCACTCAAACCCCTGATGCCTCAAGCTCATTAGCAACGGATGAGAACAATGCGAAAGATGGCGATGCGGGACCCTCCGCCCCCTCCGCCCCCTCCGCAACCACCCCACCGTCCAAAACCCCTGCTACAAACGAAACCGAAGCTTCTGGCACCTCAGTCCAAGCTTCTACAGACGAATCGCTAGCAGACTCAACACACCCCCCCACGCTTGATTCTCTCGACAAAGAACGAGACCAGCTTTCCAGCGAGCTGACCGCGCTGACCCTTAAAAAAACCGAGATCTCTCAGAAGTTCGAAATAGTGCTAGCTAGCTTGGAGCTCAAGGGAGGAGACCCTACATCCTATCGCAAATACAACGATGCACTCACCGGTGTTGCCCTCGAAGTGACGAGCGCCACAGGGTTGTGGCAGATGTTCGCCGGGTGGCTGGTTGCGGAACAAGGGGGCAAGCGTTGGGCATGGAATCTCGTTCGCTTCATTGTCATCCTTTTGGTGTCATATTTTGGTGCAAGTATCCTGGCAAACTTTGTCCGCCGCGGCGCATCGCGTGTGAAAGGGGTGTCGCAATTACTGATCAACTTTCTCAGCTCTTTCACGAAGCAACTTGCGATGGTGGTTGGCTTCATCGTTGGTTTGGCTGCTCTTGAAATCGACATCACTCCTTTGATCGCCGCAGTAGGTGCCGCCGGTTTTGTTGTCGCATTCGCTTTACAAGGGACTCTCAGCAATTTTGCCAGTGGTCTGCTGATACTGGCCTACCGTCCCTTCGATGTTGGCGATGTGATCGAAGCTGGCGGAGTCTCTGGCACCGTTGATTCCGTCTCGTTATTCTCAACCCACATCCGAACGTTTGACAACAAGCTCATGATTGTCCCCAACAATGACATTTGGGGCGGGACCATCACGAACGCAACTGCCAGCACAACAAGACGTGTCGATCTGGTGTTTGGAATTGGATACGCCGACGACATCATTCAGGCACAGAATGTCCTTGCAAAAGCCGTGGAAAATCACCCCTTGGTTTTAAAGGAACCCGCGGCAAACATCAGAGTGAACGAGTTGGCAGATTCATCCGTCAACCTGATCTGCCGACCCTGGACGAAAACAGAGAACTACTGGACTGTGTATTGGGACTTGATGCACACCGTGAAGCAGGAATTTGACAATGCAGGAGTGAGCATCCCGTTTCCACAACGCGATGTTCATATTTACCAGCAGAACCCGAACGACTGAAGCTTCGGAAGATCAAGACACGAACGAGATACGACACTTCAAAATTGGCAGTGCGAGCTTAGAGTGAGCGTTGGGTAATGCCCCAGAGCGCTCGGCTAAACTGAAAACAACGGGCCTTTCACGAGGGTGCTGGTGCGATGAGGCTTTCACTCAAGCCGCGGCCCGAATCGAAGCGTCATCACCCGGCTCCTCCCCACGGGGCTCGTCACCAGTTTCATCGGCATTTTGCGTCAATTCCTCGGGTGCGGTCGACAGGGACTCGATCATCCGACCCGCCTCCTGCTTGACCAGCTTAATCTCCTGCTCTGCCAACTGTCGGTTGAGGATTTCACCTTCCAGCTTTTTCTCTAACTGTACCTGCTGGCGACGAGCAGCACCGACGTCGGCATTAAGACACTGGATCACTTCCAAGTGCTGCTTTAACTTGGACTCGAAACCGGCCCTCTGGTCATCCAGTTGACCTTTCAAAAAGCGACACTCCGCGTTAGCCACGTGTGCTCCACCCTCATGATGGTCCAACAATGTTTTCCACTCAGTTTTGTCATCAGACCTTGCTTGCTCGGTTTCAGAAAGTTGATGCGTCAAACCGGCCAATCGCTGCTCCAACTCTTGATTGATTGTCGTTAGCGTTTCGTTTTCCCCAGACAAAGATGCCTGCAGTTCACGAAGGGTATCCAACTCGTGAGTGACTTCCTCGAATTCCTGGGCCTGCAGCGCTAGTTGCTCCGATGGCAAATCTGTATGGATTTGCCCCGCATCTGCTTGCTTCCAAGCATCGGGCAGTTGCTCATTTCGAGCGACCAGCTCTTCAACCGTTTTCAGTTCGATAGCGGCTTGATCTTCACGAGGCCGATCCGCCGGCGACTTGTTTACCATTCCTGCAGACTCCTGTGACTGCTCAAGCATTTCAGCAACGATCGCATGGAGTTCCGCAACCTGAACGACGTGGTGAAACTCTGAATCGTATTGCTGTTCAATCTGTTTTGCGTATTCTCGCAAACGATTGCTTTCCGCGTGCGCGTAATTAAGCTCGTGAACCGCCGCATCGAGCTCGATACGCGCGGCCTGCAGGCTTCTTTCCAGACGTTCGTTCAACGCCCTATCCCGTGATTTCTCAGACATCGGCTGATCGTTCAGAATCGTCTCATATTCAGTCTCAGTGGATACTTCGCTGCTTTGCAGGTCTTTGACCTGTTTCTGCAACGAGCGGATTTCCGCAGCTTGGCTGACAATTCTGATGTTCAATTGCTGAACCTGCGAACGATCAGCAGCACCGTTCTGACTCAAGCGATTCTGCAACACCCCGGTCTGTTCGCGTGACTGATGTAATTCACGCTCGTGGCGGGATTCCATGTCGCTAATCACACTCGACAAGATGCTATTCTCTCGGCTTGCTAATTCCAACAGATTGGAAAGGTTCCGGTTATCGGAACGGAGTTGCGCAAGCGTTAACTTCAAATCAGAAACCTGCTCTTCGGCCTCGCGTTTTTGTTGAACCGTCTTGGGTCCAAGGCGATTGGTCAAATCCGCAGAGAGAATGAGCCACTCACCCTCTTCACGCGTTCTCAGTTGCGCGTGCACGTGTTCTGTCTTTGAGGTCTGAAGCTCAGCCACTAACTGATTTATTTGTTGCAACTGCTGTCGTTTTTCGACTTGCAATTCGTCGATCACGGACGCCGCGGAGTTGCTTTGGCTGACTACCTTGCGAAGCGCAACTTCCAAGGAACGAATATCTTTCCTGAGTCTTGGCACCTCCGCGGTGCAATCTGCACCAGATTCCTGTAGCCTTAGATTTGCCAAGGCTTGATCCGTGCTAATTGGCAACTTCGAGTGCCCGCGTTTCAGGGCCTTACGCGTTGCCTTCGCCTGCAACATTGTCTGCGATGAACTAGATTCAACGAACCGAATCGGTTGACGCTGCGCTCGATTATCTGTCGTCCACCACATCGTTTTATCTCTTCTGGTTTTATCTCGCCTGGCTTTATCTCGCCTGGCTTTATCTCGCCTGGCTTTATCTCGCCTGACCGTGCAACACAGCACGGAAAGGAAACCATCGCAACGCTCGACCGGAACGGGTAAAAATGGAAGTACCTACCCATCTGTTCTGTTCTCATCGGCAACTTGAGCCATAACCTTCAAATTTTGCCTATCTTGCCAAAACGGAGTCCGTTTTTTCCGAAGGATGCACGACCGATGAAAATACAGGCGAAAAGATTACTGTGTTCTGGGACTCCTGCCTGCACGTTTGATGCACTCGATTCATGCTCTGTTTAGGGGCGACATCAGTAAGACAGCGGCGTTCCACACCAAGATCAGAACGGTGTGACCTCTACCCGCACCATAGGATCAACGTTCAACTTCCCTCGCTTAAAATGCTGAGGCGTGTCAAGCCGCTCCGCAACCGGAGAAGATTCAACTGCATTGATCGTAGACGAAGGACGCCCCATCTTTTGAGGGGTTCGCCATGAGTTCCAAGCACTGGGTGTCCAATACAAGTTGTCCATCCGTGAAAACATCGACCTTTGAGCGTTCGCCATCACCACCTGCGGGCGTTAAGCTGTCTGGCAAGCAGAATCAAGAAACGTTTGCGAATGCTGCTGGACGTGTGTTGATTGACCTAGGTGACACAACACGCCTAAAGTGGTGCAAACGCTGAACGCAGCCAGCGTTCAAAGTAGGTCCAATGCGGAGTCGGAGAGGCTTTCTCGAGACGAAGAACCTCACCAAAATGCGGGACATCGGTACTCAGTGCCAAGAAAAATTCCTGAGGGTTCGGGGGTAGTGCCAAGAAAAATTCCTGAGGGTTCGGGGGTTAGGGCTAGTACCATGACACTAGCCGGAGGCCCCTCTCGGCATCTGACAGGATGCGGCAAGACGTCGTGCACCAGCTGGCTTGACCAAACCGATAGACAAGCCACAATTTAAGCACGAGACGATCGCATGAACACGGTTATCGCAAAACCATCGCACATGGATGACAGCAAGCAGGGACCAACGGCAGTGGATGACGCGTTGTTTTACCCCGCAGTACTGCTTGAACCAGCGCTGCCCGATTCGCTTCAAGTCGATGACGCACAAACGCTGCCAAGCGTGATGAATGCGATTTGTGACGACTGCTGCAAGAATTCGTTGCAGTACGTTCTACGAAGCGATACTGGGCACGACGGCGAGTGAATCCGACTTCGTCAAGCACAGCGTTGGGCGTGTAACAAGTATCTCACCAGTCGCCCTGCACGACGATGTCGGGATCGGCTTCCCGTTGGATTTGTGTCCGCTGACACGAGCGGACGCCCCGTGAACGGTGGAGCTAATCTCGATCATTCCAATCAACTAATTCGTCATATCGCATCCCTTGTCCACCAAAGATGTCTAGGGCGCTACCGACGGTGACATCAACTTTTCCAAAACTGGCGGCGTCGACCGTCTGAAGGTCCTTCATCGAAGAGGCACCGCCCGCGTAGGTAATGGGCAATTGCCCCCACCTGCCGAGCATGGCCACCAATTCATGATCGATTCCAGCACAAAGGCCTTCGAAGTCTGCCGCATGCACAAGAAACTCGGCCGTAAACTCGGCCAGCATGCCCAACGTTTGTTCACTAATCAAAACATTTGTGAGCTTCTGCCACCGATTCATCGCCACACACCATGCGGGCGGCTCGCCGTCTTGCGAGACACGTCGACAGCTCAGGTCGATCACTATCCGCTTGGCACCCACCGCGTCACGAATCTTTTTCAACCGATCTGGTAATAGCGCGCCATCGGCGCTGAAAAGCCACGAGGTGATGATGACGTGACTGGCCCCTGAATCGAGCCAATGACGTGCATTTGCCGCAGAAATGCCGCCTCCAATCTGCATTCCACCGGGAAATGCAGCCAAGGCTTCCATCGCAGCATCGTCATTTCCGGGCCCCAATTTGATGACATGGCCGCCCGACAAACCGTCCTTCGCATATTTGCCAGCAAACCAACTGGGCGGCCGAGATGACACGAAATTTTCGACCGGCGACGCGTCATCCCGCAGTGTGCCCCCGACTATTTGTTTGACTTGGCCTTCATGAAGATCGATGCAAGGTCTGAATTTTGTCATTCCGTAAACACGCTCAATGAATGAGAATAGTGAGGTTGGCGTTCGAACTTCGGTGAAAACGTCGCCTATCGCATTGGATTCTGGGGGTACCCAGAACGCTACAGAGCCCCTGCTTCTGGTATAAAAGGAAACTGTTTGCGGGCCTAGGCCCGCACAGCTCGCACCAACTGTAATTCAACCTTTTCTGCATGTCTTCCCAATCACATCTTGATCCCGGCCTGAACTCGCTACTCCAGACGCTGCGGAGTCGAATTCGACGCTACATCGTATGCGATTCCGTGCTGGCTGTTCTCGCGCTGGTGTTATCAGCTTTCTGGATCGGGTTGGCATTGGATTACTTACCGGTCCAGTTGGGGGGGACCGAGATGCCGCGGCTGGCTCGAACGCTGCTTCTCAGTGTCTTAGCAGCCGGACTCGTCGCAGTGCTGCTGAAGATGCTTGCTGGGCGTTTACACCGTCCTCTACCCGACGACAGCTTGGCGTTGTTGGTCGAACGACATCATCCAAACCTCGGAGGTCGCCTGGTCACAGCCGTTCAACTGAACGAAGCCGGGCGTACCGGCGACTCGCACTCACAAAAATTACTGGCTCACGTTCACGCTGAGGCGGCTGCCGAAATTGACAAAGTCGATCCTAATCGCGTCTTTCGATTGCAACCCTTGCTACACAAACTTGTGATAGCCGGACCGCTCGGCTTAGCCGCGTTGGTCTTCCTGATCCTCAGTCCGCAAGCGTTCGCGCTTGCCGCTTCGCGGCTCACGCTTCTGTCTGACGACCCGTGGCCGCGCAGGGCCGACATCCAAATGGTGGGTATCGAACTCCCGGTCGTCACCACATCAGACGACACGGCTCTTGCACCGGAACTGATCGAGTTCGACGGAAAAACAATCAGCTTGCCCCGCGGCAGCAACGGAACGCTTCGAATAAGAGCACGTGCAGACGGTGCCGAAGTGCCGGTCGCCTGCACGGTTTACTACCAAACCGACTCAGGAACTCGCGGCCAGTCGAGCATGCGACGCGTGGGACGCATTGTTGATGGGTACCAATCATTCATTCTTGATGGATCACCACTGACCGCTCTAAGTGAATCCGTCACATTAGATATTCGCGGACTTGATGATCGCTTGGATAACTATCGCATCGAAGCGATTCAGCCACCCGCTTTGACAAATATGTCTCTGCAAGTCCGATACCCCGAGTACCTGCGCACGTCAGACGACGGACAGACAGACATGGTTGCGAATTACCAGTCCGGATTACGATTGCGAGAGGGCAGCGATGTGACCCTCGTCGCAAGCAGCAGTGTTCCGTTAGGCGAAGTTGATGTGTTACTGAAAACCGACAACACCAAGGACAATGATCTTGCATTGGAGTTTTCGCAAGATCGACAAGAGGTGAGATTCACCCTGCCTGACTTCAACGCGGCCAGCACCATTAGCATTGTTCCGCAGGACACCAATGGCATCTCTGCTCAAGCACCATTCCGTTATTTTCTTGGTGTCGTTCTCGACGAACCCCCCGAGCTGAACGTTGAAATCAATGGCATCGGTACCTCCATCACCCCCCAAGCAAAGCTTCCTGTCTCTGCCACAGCACTGGACGACTACGGCGTCACCGACCTGACACTTTCCCTGACACCCGCAGCGGCGGTAAAGACTGACGTCGAATCCGTGAAGCAAAATGAGCCGAAGTCGGCCGCAACCTCTCCTACCCCCGACCGCAATGGCGAAGCCGCCACCGTACTCGACCTGAAAGAGTTGGTTGATGACGGCACCTTGTCCGAGCTGGTCCCCGGAACGGCAATCAACCTGATTGGCGAAGCAATGGACGGCTACAACCTAGGCAGCGAACACGTCACTCGTAGTGAAGTTTTCCGACTCGATATTGTCACCCCCGAGCAGCTACTCGCACTTCTGGAACGACGAGAATTAGGACTACGCGCTCGTCTGGAACAGACCATCGACGAGATGACCTCGCTACGGCAAACGCTCGACGTCCTGCGACGAACCGGATTCGAAATCTCCGAAAATGCCACCGAAGATTCGATCCGAAGAGCTGAACAAGTTCGGCGATTGAGGGCACAACAAAGCGGGCTACAAGCCAACAAGACCTCCGAAGAGCTGTCAGGAATCGCATTGTCACTTGATGATATTCTTCTAGAAATGTTGAATAACCGCGTAGATTCAGTTGACCGTAGCGAAAGGCTCGCAAACGGAGTACGAGACCCAATCAACGAAACGGTGAATGGCTCGCTAGCCACCCTACGCACTCAAATCAACGGAATCGTTGGTGTTGTTAACGATCCGGAACAGGGCGTCGCACGCACCGCGGAAGCTGTGAACACAGCCGAAGAAGTCATCCTGCAACTGAATGCCATCCTTGAGAAAATGCTCGATTTAGAAACCTACAATGAAGTTCTTGATTTGGTCCGTCAACTGATGGATGACCAGTCAGACCTGACCGACGACACGAAGGAAGAACGCAAAAAGCAGGTTCTTGACTTATTCAAATAGCCGAACCCGTAGATGTGACCTCCGGCTAACCTAGTCTATTGACCAACATCGACTGCAATGCCAATCAGAACGATCACGAACAACACTGTTGTCCCAGGACGTCGACAATCACCGAGAAAAAGTTCCATGACCACCGGACACTCGCCTAACGCATCCGCCGCACCCAACCGCACGCACCGCCGGCCTGAAATGACATCCAAATACCTGCTGATCGCACTCACGTTACTGGCGTTCACCGTTGGGCAAACGACTCAACCTAGAAAGGCGGCCGCTGATGAACTCGAAACGCTCGCAGCGAAACAACAAAGTGTCACAAAACGTTACGAACGACTCGAGGAATTGTTATTAAGACTTGCTGAAGTTGAAGCAACGGAAAACCCTGAGCGATCCGCCCTTCTGCGCCGCGCAGCAAAGCAGTCCCGAGACAAATTCGTTCTCGAGAAACTGAAACTCGCCTCAGCTTCGTTGAAGACCCAAGAGTTCCAAAAGGCAGTGGAGAATCAGGAAGCAGCCACCAAGGAACTCGGAGACCTGCTGAAACTGCTGCTCAGCGAAGATCGTTCAAAACGTATCCGTGACGAAAAAGAACGATACACAAAACTGATCAAGGACCTGAAGCGAAACCTCAACAACCAGCGTAGTGCCAGAGCACGAACAGAAAACGGCGCGGATCTTAAGGAAGTCCAAGGTGAGCAGAAATCGGTCACCGATCGAAGCGAGGAGCTTAAGGACCGCTTGCAGGATGAAAACACGGAAGCGTCCGGCGACGAGAATACCGATGGTTCCAAAGACGGTGAACCCAAAGACGGTGAACCCAAAGACGGAGAATCCAAAGACGGAGAATCCAAAGACGGAGAATCCAAAGACGGAGAATCCAAAGACGGAGAATCCAAAGACGGTGAATCCAAAGACGGTGAATCCAAAGACGGTGAATCCAAAGACGGTGAATCCAAAGACGGTGAATCCAAAGACGGTGAATCCAAAGACGGTGAATCCAAAGACGGTGAATCCA
>Ga0315321_10000468_pt1 | contig 29783 bp, 29 predicted proteins | sample M180m21515metaG_FD_203464 | JGI IMG/M metagenome (GOLD analysis project Ga0315321, IMG submission 203464) | Ammonia-oxidizing marine archaeal communities from Monterey Bay, California, United States - M1 80m 21515 | ecosystem: Environmental > Aquatic > Marine > Intertidal zone | place: USA...
TAGTCCTGATCGCTGCGTTGGTTGGATGTGGTGATGGGGGCTCTTCACCGAATGACGATGCGGCCCAACCGAACCCACAAGCTAAGTCCGACGCCAAACCGAACACCAAGACCGGTGCCAAACCCAATGAAAAGAAAAATGATTCCGCAAACAGCCCCTCGGATGGAACGGACATTCTGATCGGCCCATGGATTCCAGTCATAGGCGGCCCGAACAATCCTGCGTTCACCTATACGTTTAAGAAAGGCGGCGAGGGCAGCATGACCGCACCTGGGGTGCCCAGCCTGAAGTTCACCTGGAAGACTCATGGACCAGACAAGTTGGAGTTGATCATAAGTGGGAGAGAGGTCTCAATAAACTATGCCGTCACCGGCGACACTCTGACGTTTTCGCCTCCGAGCGAAGGGCCACAGAAAGATAGCCCGCCGATGGAGTTTAGGCGAGGCGATAGCGTCGCCTCATCGAAGCACCCTGCAGTATTAGTCCACAAGTGGACGTCTGATCCGATCTCCTCTAATGGGGTAACGCAGACCATGGTGCTTGGCAAATCCGGCGACCTCGTGTTGACTCCGAAAGAAGGGAAAGCAGCTAAAGGAAAATGGGAGGTTGACGGCAATCAGCTCAAGTTGATGTTCGTTGATCCCGTCTCAGGAGATGACCGCCAGCAGGAATTCTCGCTTGTCATCGGAGGGTCGGAGATGGAGAGCGATGACGGAACAATAACCGACAAAAGAGCGAACCTGTACCTGAAAGGTGTCGGAGATAATAAGACATCCATCCTATACGAACGCCCGCTTCCGGCCGCAACAAAGACGGACGAGGCGACGCCGGAATAGTCCCTCACCGCCCTGAAGAAGCTTCGAGCCACGATCCAGTGGAATAAGGAGGGGGAGATTGTCCACTTTGACCTCGGCAACATAACGAACACAGACCAAGGACTGAAAATTACAAGGTGTTGCCAACCTTCAGGGACTGAAACTGGACAAAGACGAGGTTAGCGGCGATGGGCTCGCGCATCTCAAAGACTTGGTGAGCCTGCTGGCTCTCACTTTTAAAGGGACGCCCGTTAGCGACGAGGGGCTGGTTCATCTCAGGGTGCTGATGAGGTTCGCCTCGCTGCATCTTGCCGGTACTCGGGTCATTCCAGAAGGCATCGCCAACTTCAAAAAAGCCGCGACTGGGCACAAGGTCAACAAGCCGTTCTAGAGCTGCATTCTTGCTGAAAAAACTAGGTTTGCACGACATGTTTGGTACTGTTTTGAATGGTGAAGTTGACCTCCCCTACCCATAGAATAGCAACATCAGGTGCGTGGCAATCTCAATCTAGCAGGTGATGACATTGGGCAGGTAGCCCGTGGGCATGCGTGCATGAAAAGACCTACCGGTGGGAGCACAGCGACCAGTGGGGCTACGAAAGGTAGAGGAAGTTTCGCGGCGAAAACAGGACGCCTAATTGCGTAGTGCGCGGTAATGAGTTTTGACCGACCCGGCAAATCAGCAGTAGCTCCGCCTTGTGTCATCTCATCAACACCGCGATCCTCCTCTTCTTTGCAACCTTCCCCGCCACCGCACAAGACAAAGGCCTGCCCAAGCCCAACGTTTCTGCCGAGACCCTCTCGCTCTACGTCCCCGACGAGTTCAAGGGCCTCCAGTACCGCTTGATGAAGCCCATCGACTTCGATCCCAGCAAAACCTACCCACTTATCCTGAGCCTGCACGGGGGAGCGGGCGCGGCACGCAAAACATCAAGAACCTGCTCATCTGGAACCAGTTCTTGGCCGGCAAAAACCTTCGCCGCAAAAACACCTGCTTCGTGCTGGTACCGCAGTCCAACGGATTCTGGCTTGACAACACCTCAAAAGTCAAGATCCACGACGATGCCTCTTACGGCGTGCTCGCTGAGGTTTTAAAATTCATTGATACGAAGCTCAGCAAGCAATACAAGATCGACGCCGGCCGCGTTTATGTGCTCAGCCACTTCATGGGAGGCATGGGAATCTTGACTGCCATCTACCAGCACCCGGACCGCTTCGCCGCCGCCATCACCTCAGCCGGATTCTTCGGCCCCCAGTTCGACCTTACACGCATTCAAGATGTGCCACTTTGGACCTTTCACGGCGATGCTGACAAAACGGCTCTCTACAGCCTGTCGAAAATTTGTTCGATGAGCTAAAGAAATTAAACGGCAACGGCAAGTTTACAACGCTGGCAGGCAGGGGGCACGGTTCGAGCTATCATTCGTTTCGATATTCGGGCGACAACCCCAATCAAGGCTACATCACCGAGTGCGTCTCGGACCGCTGCGACAAGACGGGCAATGTTTGGGATTGGTTGTTCAGGCAGAAGCGGTGAATCATGCGGATGACACTTGCGTTAAGTGCGTGTCGGGGGACCATCTATCAACGAGCTCGCGGTGGAATCGGTCGTTGGTTGGTCTGGACCGGACACCATGACGACATAACAATGGGATGCACCCGAAGCCGGACTTGCGCGTTTCTTTGGAGCGGAGAATCGCTGCTTCTGGCTCGGTGATCGTTGCCGTTATCCAGCAATACATACAGTGGGTGAACTCAGTGACTACCGACCACACAACTTCGCCTGCAAATCGTCCGTTTCGTAATCTCGTATTGCTTGGCCTCGGTTGGCAGTTTATTCCCGCTGCGTGGCTGATGTGGGACGCATGGGACAGCCCGTCAAGTACGACGATCGTACTCCGCCTGCTGGTGTTTCTTTTCCTGCCGGTGCTCGCAGGAATAACTCACAAATCATGGCAAGTTGCTGTTGCCGTGATCTGCCTTCCGATCTTTGCAATCGGCGTCGAGTCTACCGTTTTCATGCTGATCATGCCGGTCGGCAAGTGGTAGATCCGTGACAACTGGACTTGGCGAACAACACAATGTCGTATTTCATGCCGTTAACCAGCGCATTTCCCTGTCACGCTTCCACTGGAAGGCCCAAAGCTGCCAAATCAATTCGGTTTTGGTGGCGCGGTCTCGCTCTGGTTCATTCGACGTCCACCCGGTGAAGCTGGCTAGCAAGATGTTGCACCGGAGCGGCTGATCCGGGTGTCCTCTGAATTTGAATGTCACTGGCGGCCGCCCGGTTACGCTCGTCGTTATGCAGTGGTGATAACATGAGCATGAAGCAGGTTGTGTTTATCTTGTTTCTATGCGTCGCAAGTGGCCTGTTCGCATGAGCGTTCAGTACGCATGACAAGGAAGCTATGCTGATCTTCTTCTTGGTCGCCATTCTTCTACTTTGCACCGTTGCCGTCGGTGGGACCCGACTGGTTACCGGCAAGACATCGAGGACGAATGAAATAGGGATTTTGGGTGCAACCATCGGCTTATTTTCTGGCGGGATGGTCGGCGAGAAAATTGGATTCGGCCGTGTGATGATCTCGATCTTCAACCCTGATTTGCCTGAGCGAGACTTCGTTACGTCATTTGGGGCGATTGGCGGTGGTATACTTAACGCTTTCTTTCTTGCATTGCTGAGGGGGATATTGCAGGTGTAGTTTGTGCGACCAGAGAACGTTGCGGCAGTTGAAGATTCCGAGGCTTCGGATTCTCACGGGGGCACTGCATAGCAAATCGGTAAACGGAGTTGGCTTGCCTGTCGATTTTTTAACTCGTTGCCTTCGTTCACGGTGGTTGGGCCGTGCTCCGATCGGTAGCGCGCGAGTTTCTTTGCGTGGACGCGTCGCGGCAGTCGGGCAGTATGGTGGCGCCTACGTTGATTGCGATCTCAACAACGATAAGGAAATCGCACTTCGCTCGCCGATCGTTTGGCTGCAATGTGTCAAGAGTCCCGTGTACGTTTTCGAGAGAGCCGAGAATGGAAGCCGGGACGCAATTCAACTAATGGTTGATGAAAATGTAAATCCAAGAATTCAATTCTTTAAAGTCCCTTGGCATGACCACTTCAGCGTGATCGCCCCACTCACGGAGAAACTAGCTGACCCCATCGTCAAGGGGAAAATCAACGTGACGAAACAGAATTTGCAACGATTGCGATGACCACTGCGTATGCTCGAATGCTATTCACAATCTAAACGCGGGATAACCATCGCTTGCACCGGAGTGGCGGTGCAAGCGTGTTACAATTGGGTAAAGCCCACTCTCGTCGCCCGATGATGCGGGTCGTTAGCCGGCTAATTCATTGCACAGGCACAGGCCTTTGCCCGCATCAACTTCCAGGTGCTTGACGACATGACGCCGTACGATGAAACCTTCTTGGCAATCTTTTCCTTGGGATGCGTGGTAGCCGCTGTTCCATCGTTTCTTGCCGGATGCCTGCCCGGATCTTCTTGGTCTGGAGTCCTGTTGATCACTGGCTTTCTTGCATTTTGGGCAACAGTTGTCATGGCCTCCGACATGGGATACCGCGTTTGGCAGTCAATGCCCGATGCGCCGAGTGAGGCATTTAGTGATGCATCGGCGAGCGGGGCTTTGATTTTTGGATGGCTTCCCGGTGGAATTTTCTGCTTAACAGTATTTGGCTTTGCCCGTGGGGCAAGATGGCTCTTGCATTGGGCGAATCCCGAGCTTTTTACCCAGCGGTGACAAAATCTGTGTCACCGACCACCCAAACAGGTAATCGTTACCAAGGCCCAAACGCCGGAGAACAATGTGGTGCACACGAATCCGGGCTTACGCGTGCGAGTTGAATCAATGATTACTGGTTCCGGCTCGGTGATCACTTACGTTATGTGGGAAATCTCACGGAGGAATTATGAGCACGAAACTTCTACTACTGCTGTCCGTATTTCTGCTCTCGCCAACCGCTAGTGAGGAGGGGGTAAAACTTCGCGTCTCAACACTGGGTTATGAGGACGCCCAAGAGCGTGCCGGCGATCGGAAAGAGACGATTTTAAGGAGTATCGAAACGCTAATCATACCGGGCAAGAAGTTTTCAGCTTCATGCAGGCACGGTGCAGAGATAATCGAATTAAGTGGCTCGGCGACTCAGGATAAAGAGTCAAATCTTAAAATCAGAATTCACTACAAGTACATCAAGATTCCTGCGGAAATCATGGAGGCGATTCGTCGAAAGGGAGGCGAGTTTCCGAAGTTTCTGCGAGGTTCCTCGAGTCAAACGACTGCAACGTTCAAACCCGGCGATTCACTAATATTGGGCGGAGTCAGAAGCGTCAAAGAGAACAAAACTGAAGGCTCCAAAAAGTTCTCGGCTTATCGGATCGTCGCTACATTAGTCCATCGTGATGCAGTTAAACAGAAAACCCCAGAACAAGGCGATCAACCGAAGTCGCGGTAGCCATGCGAATTCCCGATTGACAATCAGCCCCGCGACTCGGTTATCATGGTCGTTGTTATGCAACTACAACCTTTGCTCTGTACGCGATCTAATAAATCTTCATTTTGTAATGTTTGTAAATCGTGCCTATGAACTGCAGAGCAAATCATGAGAATGCTTTCCTTGCTGACCCTTCTCATTGCCGCAGTGTTTTTGCTGACACCATCCGTCAATGACGGCTTATGGGATTGGTTTTGGGCAGCGCATGTCTTGACAAAAATAACGTCCTGTTGCTTGGCACTTGCAATTGGTGGAATCCTTGGCCGGTGTGCTTGGGATATTCGGCTACAGAATATTCAACAACGAACTTGGCGTAATGTTGCATTCTGCTGTGCGATAGGGACCATGATGTTCAGCATGGTGCTAGTAGCTACACTCAACCCCGTGCGGGCGTGGATGCGATCATTTGGTTTCGTGACCCTTGTAACGGGCATCATTGCGTCGATATGCAAACGTTTCTCACCGAATCATGATGCAATCCCCACATAACCAATCGATGAACCGGAGCCGATTTGCCTCGCGCGTTCGCTTCGCTCATTTAAAACTTTCACGCGACTCGGTTATCGTGGTCGGTAGTTGGGCTCGATGATGGTAAGACGCTTGCGACAGTTCCACCTTCGATCGCTAGTTGCGCTAACGGTTCTCGCTGCGATCCTATTCGCGATAAATCGACCGATTGATCGTCCATCAATTGCCGCTACGCAAACCAGTATCGACATCGGTGCGATCGCCGTCGGAACATCGGGTTCTTGCAACTTCATACTGGAGAATTCCGGGCCGGAACCAATCCAAGTCCGTGCCGGTGGCACTGGGGGAACGGCGAGAATTGTCGGGCCGCGTGATTACATCATCCCCAACAATTCAGAGCAGACGATTGTGATACGATGGTCGCTGCTAGCAACGGACCGAATGGCTGAGAACAAACCGTTGCGATGGTCGTATCAAATGCTCACGAACGATCCGAAGGACCCAGTGATCAACCTTTCAATCATTGGGCGTTCACTATGACCCATGCCAAATAACCATGTGATGCAACAGAGGACGGGGGGGCCATTTTCTCGTCTGCTTGCAAGTCGTTCGCGCGTCCCCGTTGATCACTACCGGGCTGTCACTGAGTGCTCCTGCAGCCTGAAAGGCCGCCATGATTCAAATTGGCCTTGTCGTACTTTCGATTCTGTTGGCCGTCATCGGAATCAAGGGGTTCACTTCATCTGGATTGCGGTTTTCCAAAAACACAGTTCTCAAAGGACGCAATGGAAAGATCGTTGGAGCGATTTGTATCGCGGTAGGCATTGGGCTTATCCCATTGTTCCTGTTGTTATTCATCATTTATTCGTCGTGGTTAGGTGGCTAGACTTATCGGTGTCGCCAATTGGGGATGTGATTTCATTTTGCCTACGCGTGAACCGTTAAATCGGAGATCGTTCGCCGTTATCGACAACGACGTGACAGAACAAGCCGTTGCACGCGGAGCTGGGGGGGCGCGCGGTTTCTGAAATCAATATCGTTCGCCGCCGCTCGTGCTTTTCGTGGTTGCGTACGCCAGGACGGTGGTTGAGCGCGAAATCAAACGGGACACTGCAGTGACCGCGATGGCCATACTGATGGCACCGACGACGACTTCGGCATTGCTGACTTACTGGACTTCCCAACGCATCTCAGCGGCCATGATCGCCGCACCGACAACATTCTTTCTCGTTGGTGGAATAACCAGTGCGCGGCTCGTCTTAGACAACTGTCCTGATGGGTTAAAACATCGGTTCGGACCAATTGGATTGAAACGGGGGTTCATGCTTTCCGCGGTACTTTCGGCGTGCACTATCCTTCCTATTGTGGCTGTCACTTGGTTTGCAACACTATTAGGCTAACGTGTCATGCGTCATATTATGATGTGGATACCCAATTTGTACGTCCATTTTCCCGATCGTAACGGATAACCATGGCTTGAACCGAAATCGCATTGGGGTTACTCAAGTAGAGCGTCAACCGCCGCGACTAGGTTGCGCCCGCCGTTATCCGTCCAAAAAGGACTGAAATTACAGCGAACCGTTGATGAAGTTGCCAAGAGGTGTCGCTGGCGGACGAATGGACATCGAGAAGCCCGTAAATACAACGAAGCACGGCTAAATTTGAAGGAACTAGAATGAGCGAATTAGACGAAATGACGAACAGTAAACCGGAAAGTTGTTTATCCAGAAATGGAAATAGAATGGGAGTTGGTGTCGCAATCGGTGCTGCGATTGGTGCGGCATACGGAGCATCATCGGGGAATATGGCACAGAGTGTAGCAATGGGCATAGCACTCGGAACGGCGTTCGGAGCGATCTTTGACTTCAACCAACGTAGAAGATCGAACGTGAGCAATTCCCAAACGTAACAATTTGCGGTCGATAACCAAGCTGTGAACGGGAGCCGCCGCCGACGCGGATTTTGAAAACAAGGTCGTTGACCGCGTGGTCGTCACCAAGACAGAGGGCTTGCACACGGTGTTCCTTTGAACTCTTTTGGTAAGTGGTCAGGGATGATCAGGTACGAAAGGCGCACCATATCCAACGAAAGCTGAGCAGGCGGGCTGCGTTCCGATGGTTGCTGTTTGTCAAAAGCTTGCCAGGCAGCAACGTGCCAAATAACCGACGTCACTCAATCCTTTTTTTGGACCCACACATTTCGATAGCGAACCGGGTTCCCATGGTTCTGCAAGAACACCGGACCAGGTGCGGGGCCGGCTTTGAGCGGGGCTGCCGTGGTATTCCGCTCACCGGGAAGTTCCAGGTTTTCATGGATCACGACGCCGTTGTGCCGAACCGTCATGCTTGGATTCTTAATCAGTTTATCGCCGTCATACTCTGCGGCGGTGTAATCGATGTCATAAGTCTGCCAGGACAAAGGTGGAAAGCACATGTTGGTTTCAACCCCACTGACCGAATACACCCCACCGCACTCGTTCATCTTGCCTTCAAGCCCAAATGAGTCAAGCATTTGGACTTCGTATCGTCCCTGCACATAACAGCCACTGTTGCCGCGACCTTGCCCACGAGCTTCAGGCATGAATGGAATTCGAAACTCGACATGAAGGTGATGGCTGCCAAACGTATCCTTGCTTGTCACACCTTGCATCAACAATGAGTTTTCGTCGGCTTTCCCGCCTTTCCATTTCTCAACGTCCTGCGGGCCACTGTACAGCACGACAGCGTCTTTGGGAGGCTTCTTGCCCAGAGTTGGGCTTTCCCGGACGACGCGTTTAAGCCGCCCATCGATCTCGCCGTCCTCCCCAAGATCACAAATCAACACGCCGTCCTTGATCGTGCCTGTCCCGTGCTTGTCCTTCATTGACAGCGTACCATCGCTATTGAGGGAAAACTCACCCTCAACCCGTACCGGTTCTTCGCCATTCCACCCGTCGCCCGGCAGTCCGCCATGATAGCCCACAACGCGAAATTTACTCTTTCCCTGAGCAATGACTTGGATGCCAAATTTTTCCTTCTCATCACCCTTGCCAAGGTCACCTGAGTACTCACCCTGGATGCCAAAATCAACTCCACCTTTGGTCGGGTCAGTAATCACAACTTTCTGAGCGGCGACCCAGGAAACAGGGAACGCAAGCAGCAGACAGGCCATGAGTAAAATTCTGTTCATGGAAGCAATCCAATACGGGGGGGGAGCGGGGCAATGCGTTAACGCGTGAAAGTATAGCGAGCCTCTGCATAACAACACGGACAATCCCACGCCAGTATCTGGCGAATCCGTTTCGTGTTTGCAAAATATCATTCGCGTGTAATTATACCAACTCTCAAGCAGGTTTGTATGCGAGGGAAACACTGGCAATGTGAAAATCATCGCCGCATATTTCATTTGAATTCCTTCCACGCCCGGCTCGGAAATCAGCGTTGAAAAATGTTCACAAAATGGGCTGACCTATCAAAAAAAGACCAAACCCTGCGTGGGAACTGCACAACTGATTTGCCGACCCATGAAGAGTTTTAGCTCGGCACAGAATTACGGGGTGGGCTTGAACGAAAGTATTGAAAGAGCAACCATGGACTAGCAATCCATGAGGATCGAAGGGATCATGGTTTGTGTTCAAGCTTCGGCTAGGAAATGCGATTTTCGCTCGTCGCGATCAGTCAGGATGGTTCCCCCCCTTCGTTCTTCACCTGCTTATTCTCACATCTGGATTGCCTGGGTTAAATCAATGGTTCATGACTTTGGGTTTACTGAAAGCGATCGGTCTAGTCTCCGGTCAGTTCGCGGTTTAGGTGTTAAAGCAATTCGCCTCACGATTGTGTCGCTGTTAATCATTGCAGCACCCCGGCTGATTGAGGCAAACGCCCCGGAGAAATCTGTTGGGAATTCATATGTCCATCCCAAGCCCGAACGCTTCACCGACTTCTCAATCAAAAGCCCGCTACCAGTTGCATTTGTAAATGCTTATCCAAACAGAAAACAAATGGGAGACCAGTATCTGGATTTCTTTGGAGTGATTGCAATCGTTGGTGAAAGCGAGAAGCAGAGAGCTGATATGCGCCGTATCACCCATGTGTTGATGGGGCTTATCGACAATGATCAGGACGGGCAGCCTGATGATAAGCACTTATGGCAAAAGTGGAAACAAAACACAAATGAGAAGAGTCGTTTGGTGCTTTATGTGACCGCACAGAAGGAAAAGTACAAATCGTTCGATGGTGAGAGCCCCAGTGTTTACCATCAAGGATGGAGCTCTTTCCGAGATGGCGAGAGATTGCATCTGAGCAACATTCAGGAGGAGTTGTTTCATTTTCTTCAAAGGCATTTCTGGGAATTGGAGTATCCCGAAGCCTTTGGCCTTGATGCGCATCCTCGCAGCATTGCTCACATCGCGGCTGACAAAGCTGTCGCAAACAAACATTACGTCTACGATCAGAACTGCATTTCACACAGCGGATGTCTGGTCCCCGAATTTTTCTTTTGCGTTATGACTGACGTGATGAAAGGCTGGCAGGGCGATGGTTTTGGTGCACCAGGACAGCGAGAGTGGAGATTGAAAGGAGATCGTGATGCGCTCCACGAAAATTATCCGGATTTGATGGACATGATTCTCGCCAAACAGAAGCAAGGAAAACTCCCCGGCAGGTGGCCCAGTTCCTTTTTGATCAAGCGGTAGAAACGAATCAGAGATCTCAAGGCTCTTGATGGTGTGTTTGCCAGCGAGACCGAGCCTGTGTCTTTTTTGCGGACAACGGCACCGGGTTTTGATGACTTGGCTAGCACTTCGGCCGCACGCTGCGAGTGGTTTACCACCCGCTGAGATGAGGGCTGGCACCTTGCCTGATGTGAACATGCTGGTCAAGTCGCTTACTGGTCTGGTACCTGTGGTCCCTGACATAGGGGGCTTTCCCAGTACCCTGACCGCCGGCCTGGAAAAAGACTAACCGCGGCGAGATTCACGTTTGGGCTGATCCTAACAAGTCAGGCATCTATCGCTGCGTTCTTGCCAGTTACTTTTTCACAACGACCTGAAAAAGTGTCACAATGGTTGCCCACGCAGACCGTTTTGCCAGATGGCATCTTCAAACGTTCTCACATGCCCCGCGAAAGGTTCCCGCCCTATGTCAAAGCTTTGCATCGCCTGCTCGTTCGTTCTTTTGGTATCAATCAGCGCGGTTGCACAGTTGCAGGCCCAGACGCGGTCACATGAACAAGCTGCTCAAGACGCGGGTCTGGGTGTTGAAGCGCTCAATGGTATGGACGTGGCGATGCAAAAACAAATCGATGACAAACATGTCGCTGGCGTGGTCGGCTTGATAGGGCGACAGGGTAAAGTCGGTTATTTCGAAGCGTTTGGGTATCGAAATATCAAACAAGACAAACCCATGACAAAAGACGCACTCTTTCGCATCTACTCGATGACCAAGCCCATGGTCGCCGTGACTGCGATGTCGCTCTGGGAAGAAGGCAAGTTCAAACTGGACGATCCGATTTCCGTTTTTTGTCCCGAATGGAAAAATGCCACAGCCAAGGAAGATGTAGAGATCGGTCCCGTCACGACTCCGATAACAGCGCGACATTTAATGACACACTCCTCAGGTCTTTCTTATGACAAAAGTGGTGTCGATGTGAACGACACCACTTCGCTGAAAAAGTTCTCCGAATCACTGGCCAAAAAACCGCTGCAATTTCAACCTGGATCAGATTACCAATACGGTTACTCAATTGACATTCTGGGACGTTACATTGAGGCCATCGAAGGAAAACCTCTTGACATGGTGATGCGAGAGCGAATTTTTGACAAGCTTGGGATGGACGATACGGAGTTCTGGATTCGCAAACCAGAAGATCTGGATCGTGTCGCACTTGTCTATGGAAAGGGCAGGCAAAACACCTTGCGTGCCTTGGATAGATCCGCCGAGTTACTTAAGAAACCATCACGCATGATGGGAGGCCAGGGACTGGTATCCACCACTGCTGATTATGCAAAATTCTGTCAAATGTTTTTGAACAAAGGAAAACTCGCAGAGATTCAGATTTTGAAACCTTCGACCATTGAACTGATGAGCCAGAATCACCTGAAAAGCATTGGCAAGGTGTATGGGCTTGGTGGCATCGTGAAAGGTGATGGGTTCTACAGCTGGAGTGGCGCGGCAGGAACGGGTTTTTGGATTGACCCTGCCACGAATTCCTATGCCGTTTTTATGATTCAGCGATCGGGATACAAGCCACCCACCTATGCTGTTTTTAAGAAATTTACAGCCAAAGCGGTAAGTTCCGGTATGAAACAATAACGCCGGTGAGGAGGCCACTGCTCCTACAACGGCGAGATGCGGCGAGAAAGATAAACTGGGGGCGTATTTCGTCCACGGTTTCTTGTTCGCTCGGGAAACCGTACGTGGCTGCGCTTGCTTTTCTGGATCTCAACAACTTACATCCTGGTGTCGGGGGCGTCGGTTGAATTGAGAGTGCTCCCCACCGGACTACCTGGTCATGTTTGGAAAGACTCACGCTGCGATTGGCGTGATGCACATAGTAGGGTGTAGAGACGTTGTACGTCGAAATCAGTAAAATGCGTCACTTCGCTCGCCATTTGAGAAACAAAAAAGATTCACTGATGCAGAAAATTAACGTCGTTTTTATCCTTGCTACCTTCCTCGCACTCGGCTCATTACCCACCTCGGGCGCTGCCGAGCCAGTTCACATGGCCAATGGGATTAAGATTGGTGAAGTGACCTCCAGTTCCGCGATCGTGTGGGTTCGTTTGACCAGAAATGCTGATCGGAAGATCAACGGAAAACCTTTTCCCAAGAATAACAGCAAAAAACGCGTGTCGCTTAAATACGACAATCTCGATGCAATGGAAGGGGCAGTGCCGGGTTCAGGTGGCGAGGTACGTATTGTGCTCAGCGGTGGTGGAAGCACCAACGACTCCGGCTGGGTCAGGGTTAAATCCCAGAACGACTTCATCTACCAGAAGCGTTTTTCCAATCTTCATCCAGCGACGCAGTGCCGAGTCACGGCTGAGGGACGGGGTTTGGACAGCGAGACAGCGGATTGCAAGGTTGAGGGGGCGTTCGGTACGGCTGCGACCGAAGAAACGGCTTCGAAGATTATCTTTACGGTCGTGACCGGGCAAGACTATCCACGCCGGGACGACCCAGCCAACGGACACCGGATCGGTCAGCATGGTCACACACGGGATTGGCAGAGCAGCGGTGCCTGAGTTGATACCGTCGAGCGGCAGGTTGGAGGCACACAGCCGTACCCAGATCTAGAAAAGTGTGTAGATAAAGGGGCCGGCGCCGGTGGCTCCAAGAGTCACAAGCAAGCCAATCAGTCCAAAGACCAAAAGAATCGGGATCAGCCACCACTTTTTGTTTTCAGTGACAAAAAGAGTGAATTCCTGAACCAGTGACAACGGTTTGTCGTCGCCTGCCTGCTCGAACTCGTTTTTTTCTTCGGATGGGGGCATGCTGGGGTTCCACTTCGTTTGGCTTTGTCGTGGACGGTTTAAGACTGCCGGTAGTAGTTGCTAGCACTTGCCGGTTGCCTTTTCTCTTGCCAGTAACTCGACGACGACTTAAGCCGCTTCAATTGCAGAGCATCGCGTCCCGTGACTCGAAACGCAAGACTCAATGGAAGGAATAGGCCAAAGTAGATCATGATCATCGACAATTCACCCACGACAAGCCCGATCGGAGAGGTGATGACCATCAGAGTCAGGAAGATAGGCTTGATACTTGTAGGATGTGAAAGTGCAGCCACGGCCAACGTGAGTCCTAGAATACAGAGGCCCAAGATGGCAGGCGTGCTTCCGCCCCAAATCCATCCCAAGGCTGGCAGCATCACCATGCAGACTCCGCCGAATTGTCGGAGCTGTCGATCCGTAGGTGACCAGTTGAGTTCAATCAGTTTCATGGAGATATGATTTTCAATCGAGAGGAAATTGTGTCAGGTGCTGCTGTCGCTCTGTCGCTGTAGTGGTTTTTACCTGCTCCGTTTTCAGTAACACGTATCGACCGACTACCAAGGCGTCCATTTCTGTTGTCATGAAACACTGAAATGCTTGCTGTGGGCTACAAACAATGGGCTCACTCCTGACATTGAAACTGGTATTGATGATCACGGGGCATCCGGTCAGTTGGTAGAAAGCCGTCATAAGCTGATGCATCAGCGGATTGCGTGTTGCGTCAATCGTCTGAATGCGAGCCGAGTGGTCGACGTGGGTTACCGCTGGGATGGTAGATCGAGCGTAATTCAGTTTGTTGATGCCGAACGCTTGCTGTTCTTCAGGTGATTGCTTCGTTCGTATCTGCTGCTGAACTGGAGCGACCATCAGCATGTACGGGCTTTGATGTGACGCGTCCAATTCAAAGTAATCTTGTTTGTGTGAATCGAGCACCATTGGGGCAAACGGACGGAATGACTCGCGAAACTTGATCTTCTGGTTCATCACTGATTGCATTTCAACACTCCTGGCATCGCCAAGAATGCTTCTTCCTCCCAAAGCGCGTGGGCCAAATTCCATTCGTCCCTGAAACCAACCGACCACGTTCTGTTTCGCGATCAACGCTGCCACTGTGTCGCACAGTTCCTGATCTGATTCGAAATGCTGGTAAACCGCTTGCTCGTTCTGTAGACATTCGTTGACCTGCACATCACTGTATTGCGGTCCAAGAAAAGACCCTTGTTGTGCATCATGTGGATCGACGATTCTGGGTTGATCGAGAAGTTGATGCCAGATGAACATGGCATTGCCTAGTGCACCGCCTGCGTCACCTGCCGCCGGCTGAATCCAGACTTCATCAAAGGGACTTTCACGAAGCAGGCGGCCATTGCCCACACAGTTCAGAGCGACCCCACCTGCCAGAACGAGGTTGCGGCAGCCTGTTTGCGCATGAACATGACGTGACATGCGAAGCATGATTTCCTCAGTCACTGCTTGGACGGAGGCGGCGAGGTCCATTTCACGCTGAGTGATCTCCGATTCCGGAGTTCTTGGCGGGCCGCCAAACAGCTTATGGAACTTGCGCGAGGTCATTGTCAGACCTTGGCAGTAATTGAAGAAGCTCATGTCCATGTGAAAGGAACCATCTTCCTTGACATCCATCACATGATCCAAAATCTGCGATCGGTATTTTGGTTCACCATAGGGCGCAAGCCCCATTAATTTGTATTCCCCGCTGTTGACGCGAAAACCGGTGTAGTAGGTCATCGCGGAGTACAGCAGTCCCAGAGAATGGGGAAAGCGGATTTCATGGCTCAACTCAATCTTGTTGCTGCGGCCAGTTCCAAAACATGCTGTTGACCATTCCCCCACACCATCAAGAGTCAGAATCGCGGCTTCTTCAAAGGGAGATGGAAAGAATGCGCTGGCTGCATGCGACTCGTGATGATCAGTGAAGACGTATCGTCCCGAATATCGCTGATCAAGTCCTCGCCCGAGTTCTCGAGGCAGGTGCAGTTTTTGTTTTAACCACAGGGGGATCGCCTGACGGAACGAACGGTAACCCGATGGTGCAAAAGCGAGATAAGTTTCAAGCAACCGCTCAAATTTGCTGACAGGTTTGTCGTAGAATCCCACGTAGTCAAGTTGCTCAGGCGTAAGGCCTGCTTCTTTCAGGCAATACTCCACCGCTTGTTGCGGAAAGTTGTGGTCATGCTTTTTGCGTGTGAACCGTTCTTCTTGAGCGGCCGCAATGATTTTTCCGTCCACTACCAGAGCGGCAGCAGAGTCGTGATAGAAGGCCGAGATGCCGAGGATGGCCGTCATGAGTTGCTCGTGTGCGGAGTGTCACCGCGGACAGTTGAAAACGGGGTGTCGCGTTGAATATTACACCAGTGGTGACATTTGCCTATCTCCTTGGTGGGCGGACAGTCTAACGCCTAGGCTTGCGTATCACCAAGTCAGGATTACTGAATCTGCGTCGGAACGACCTTGGAGTAGTTGCAAGCGTTGGCGATCGTATTCGTGCCTGCCATTGCACGTGAAGGACGTGTGGATATCCCGTACGTTGGTTTACTTGCCTCGCACGCTGTGCCTCGTCATTTCGCCACGAGTCAGTCATTCCAGTAGGTTGATTCTGCGGTGGGTGAATAGCTAATGTCCAAGTGGGGAGTCGTGACGGGTTTCTCGCCATCAAAAAGGCTCTCAACGCCACCAATGACCATGCCCGAGGTTAACAGCGTTCGTTCCACTGGGTAGGGAGATTTTTGCTCGAGCATCATCGTTTCAATATGCCTTGCCAATGGGTTGAAAAAGTCGGCCGTGGTGGAGCCATGGCTTGGCATGGGCAGATACATTTGGCACGAGATCAATCTTCCGTCTTTTGACATGCCTGCGTAGTTGAAGTCTCTAATTCCCGTGAGCAGCATCGTGGTACGCAGCCCATCGTTATGTTCCACAATGTATCCGATTGATTTTGGCATATTGGTTCGCAGCCAATCCATCGAGACGGAAGCCGTGGGGAAGCCGTCTTTGACAGGGAGGTTGTGGCTTCGCGTGAGCGCCGAAACGATTAATTTGCGGGTGGTTTTGCAGTCCTCCGCGTCCAGTCGTTTCCAGAGATTCTCATCACGCAACGCATGGATCTGTTTGACCCCGGTCTCTCCGCCCTGTCTTCGCTCAGACATGCATTGAGCTGTTTCAAGAGCGTGAATGTCGTAGCTGTCGATGCCGCCGTAAGCAACGCAAACGCTCTCTTGCAACGGAGTTCCAAGTGGCATATCGATTGCAGGCATGCGGCGGGTGACAGGGAGCGAGGATCCTGCCAGAAATGCGAACTCGAGCCGACGTGAGTCCTCAATCATTTCGACGCACTCGTCCCAATCGGTCGAGAGATGCTTGTCGTTGAACACGGGGACACTGCGGCCACTGTCTTCGAAAACCTTGACCACTTTTTTGAACCAGCCATACCGAGGGTACAAATGCTGGCCCTTTTCATTGGTAGGGTAATCCCCGTGTTCCCCAATCAAGACGACACCATCGACAGCGAGTTTGCTGCCGCCAAGAGTGAGTGCTTCTTCGATGGTGGGGTACAGTTTCAGGCCGTGTCGTTCTGTTCTGCTTTTGGCGAGGTCCTCTTCGGGGAATTGGTCAACAAACACCGAAGCTACGTCAATGCGGGGCTTTTGCCACCCTCCTTTCCACGTGTAACCAAGCGTATGGCGGTCGAGGAAGTGCTGTGCATGCGAGTGCCGTCGCACAACAGTGCCGAGAAACGCGATTTTCGGCCGACGCTTGGTTTGAGTCGGTGTTGCGGAAACCTCACTGGCCTTGAATGGTGCTGACAGGGGAGTGGCCAGCATGGCGCTGCCTAAACCAGCAGTTTTCAGAAAGCGACGACGTTCCATGGTGTGACCGTAGTGGGCGTAATGGGGGGGCGTGTGTGTGCCTGAATCAGGTAGGCAATGCGCGGCACTGCTTTACTGCACTGCTTGACTGAATTGCCAAGCCTCAGTTTACGAGTTTTGCGCGGGTGCGTGGGAATCCATCTTTTGCAGTACCGATTGTGATCTTTGCCCGCCTGTTTTGCGGTGATCCACATCACTCTACCTCCGATTGACCCTAACCTTGGCTCACTCTTCCCATGACTCACCGTTCCAGCGGATGACTCGCTGGATCAGGTCAGAAACTCCCCGTGAGAACAGGTCCAGCAAATCCTCGCCCTTGCGAGCAGATGCCTTTGCAGGTGCGCCAATGTGACCCGTTTGCGAGCGGTCCAGCATGGTCCATGCACGTTGAGCGGGCTCGAATGAGCCGCTCTGTGACACTGCCTTTACTGCATCATGTTGCTTGACGAGATCGGGTCGGAGGTGCAGGATCATCGACGTTTCCCACTCACACGCGTGTCCCATTTTATCTTGTTCCAGATCGGCAATCGAGCCTTGCGTGGGCTGTGCAAGACTCCAGTAGGTTGCGAACAAAAGCAGCAGGTCTTTTCGTTCGCGGTAATGTTGCCGAGTTTCAAACATTGCTTGACGCCCGGGAACATCGTTGCCGCCATGCCCGTTGATCACCACGATACGGCGGAATCCGTGCGTTATGAAGTTGTCTACGAGACCCATCAGCATGTCGATCCAAAGCCTTGGCTCTGCCGAAACTGTGCCGGGGAAATCGAGATGGTGGTGAGAGTTTCCGAGCCATGTCAGGGGTAGCAGTAACGCACTGTCTTTGAACGAGGGATGAGCCCGTTCGATGATGGCGTCTAGCAGCAAACTGTCGGTGAACACTGGCATGTGAAGTCCATGTTGCTCCAGTGCGGCAACAGGCACAATGACAGGGGTGTCGCGATCCAGACGGTCGACCTCTTGCCAGGTAAGTTCAGAAAGAAACATCGATCTGCCAAACTAAATGAGTGTGCGTTGTATATTGGATCAAATGGACCAAGGCTTGTTTAAAGCAGGATGTCTTTGACGGGTTTGTGTGGTTCGACACCCGTGAGCCGATAGTCGAGGCCCTGATACCGGTAGCTGAGTTTTTCGTGATTGAGTCCCATCAGGTGCAGGATGGTGGCATTGAGATCATGCACGTGAACACCGTAGCGGTCACGGTCGATGATGTTGTAGCCCCACTCATCGGTCTCACCGTAGCTCATTCCTCCACGGACTCCACCTCCTGCCATCCAGAGCGAAAAACATCGGGGATGATGATCGCGACCATAGCTGTTTTCGTTGCCGCCCTGTCGGTAAACCGTACGCCCGAATTCACCACCCCAGATGACGAGGGTGTCATCAAGCATGCCCCTTCTTTTCAAGTCCATGACCAAGGCAGCCGACCCCTGGTCCACCTCTTTCGCCAGTTTCGGGTGTCGGCCCGGAAGGCCTCCATGGTGGTCCCAACCACGATGATAGATCTGAATGAAACGCACGCCGCGTTCAGCCAGTCGTCGCGCCAGGAGACAGTTGGCAGCATGTGTCCCAGGAACCTTGGCATCGGGGCCGTACAGGTCAAGTGTTTCCTGAGATTCGTCGCTGACATTCGTCAGGTCGGGAACCGAGGTCTGCATGCGATACGCCATTTCATAAGCTGAAATGCGTGTGTCGATTTCGGGATCTCCGACGGAGTCGCGTCGCAATTGATTCATTTTGGCAATGGAATCGAGAAAACGACGGCGGTCATTCCGGTCGGCGCCCGTTGGGTCATTGAGATAAAGCACCGGATCGCCCGACGAACGCAGTTTGACCCCCTGGTGATTCGAGGGCAGCAAGGCGCTGCCCCAAAGACGGGCGTACAGAGGTTGAGCTTGGGGGTCAGTGTTCTTGTCCAGCATGACCACGAATGCCGGAAGGTCAGCGCTCTCACTTCCAAGACCGTAGCTCAACCATGCACCCAAGCTAGGTCGCCCCGGTTGTTGGTGGCCGGTCTGAAAGAATGTGATCGCTGGGTCATGGTTGATGGCTTCAGTGTACATCGACCGGATGATGCAAATGTCATCAGCGATCTTTCCATGCCATGGCAACAGGTCGCTGATCCACTGACCTGACTTACCATGTTGGCGGAACGGCATGAACGATTTTGCAACGGGAAAAGAAGACTGGCGTGAGGTCATTCCGGTCAGGCGTTGCCCATTTCTGATCGAGTCGGGCAGGTTCTGTCCGTTGAGTTTTTCGAGCGATGGCTTGTAATCAAACGTGTCGATCTGCGAAGGCGCACCCGATTGGCACAAGTAAATGACTCGCTTGGCTTTGGCTGGGAAATGAGTTGGCCCCGGTTGCCCCGGGCCATATCCCGACCCGTTGTTGGCAGCCAGAGAGGTGCCTGCTGCGGCTGACTGGGGATTCAGTAAAGATGCTAACGCTGCAGCGCCCATCCCTCCACGTGCAAAAAAATGACGCCGGTTGGTCAATAGCTGCGATTCGAGCAGTTCGTTTGATTGCAGGTGCGGGTTCATAGCTGAATTCGAAAGTTGGTAGTAAATGAGCGGCGCGAACGAGCGTCAGACTGCAGTAACGCAGCAAGCGGTGGTGGAATTGGGCGGAGAGTGTTAGGGCTTCGTTACAAATTCACTTAAATTCATCATGACCCGGGCAACCGATGTCCAGGCAGCAAGTTCAGTCGGCGGCAGGGAGGAATCAACCTCCGATTCGCCGACAGCGAGTAATTGTTCCGCTGATTCAGGAGCTGATTTGTATTGCTCTCTGCGAGCATTCAATTCCGCCAGCAACACAGTGGACTCTTGTGGGGTGGGGCGGCGTGTGTGGCAACGTTGAAATCCTTCACGAATTCTTTCCGTGTCATCGTCAGCGGATGCGATCATGCGGCCCGCTAGGTGTCGGGCAGCCTCGACGAACTGCGGGTCATGCAACATCACAAACGCTTGTAAGGGGGTATTGGTCCGCGAACGGCTGATTTGGCAGTATTCACGTTCGGGAGCATCGAAGGCGGCCATGGACGGTGGCGGGACTGTGCGTTTCCAGAAGGTATACATGCTTCGTCGGTATAGCTTTTCCCCGCTGTCTTGTTTGTACGTTCGTGAATATCCGGGGCGATTGTTTATTTCCTGCCACAGGCCCGTTGGGTGGTAGGGGAAAACACTGGGGCCACCAACACGCGTGGACAGCAGGCCGCTGGCAAATAATGCGCTGTCACGAATCACTTCCGCGTCCAAACGTAGACGCGGTCCACGGGAAAGAAAGCGGTTCTCTGGATCTTGCTCCAATGATTTTTCGCTGGTTGTACCGGATTGCCGATAGGTGGAAGACATGACGATTTGTTTTACCAAGGCTTTGATATCCCAACCGGAATCCACAAAGTTGACTGCTAGCCAGTCAAGTAAGGCAGGATGGCTTGGCCAGTCCCCCTGCGAACCAAAGTCTGCTGCTGTCTTCACAAGGCCAGTACCAAAAAACTGTTGCCAGAAACGGTTGACTGTCACGCGTGCAGTCAGTGGATGATTTGGCATCACAAGCCACTTTGCGAGTCCCAAACGGTTCCGCGGGAAGTCTGCTGGCATTGGAGGAAGCGCCTCCGGTGTTGCTGACTGGACCTCTTCGCCCAATTTGTCATATTCCCCGCGGATCAAGATATGCGTTTTTCGCGGCGTCGGTAGTTCATTCATCACCATGGTGGCTGGATAACCCGTGCTCAACTGGGTTTGCTGTTTTTCCAGTTGCTGCAATTCGGCGAGTGCTTCTCGTACTTCTGTGGAACCCTGCGTGATCAGCCACCAGTCCCTCAGTTGTCGGGTTTCAGCTTCGTTTCTCTTCTCGATGGGTTTGGCAATGATATTGGCAAGAGCGATGGGGGTGGGGGGTTTTTTGGACCGATGCAGCGCTGTTCGGAAACGTGCAATCTGGTGGGATCCACCGAATTCGTGCTTCATTCGCACGCGAAGGATAGTTCCAGCAGCAAATTCAACTGGTTCTTTGAAAGAAAATACGGCTGTGCGATCTTCGATCTTAGAATTTCCATCGACGGCCCAACCCGTGCGGTCAACCTTTCCATCGATCGCGAGGTTGATGGAGTAGTTTGCCTGAGAGTAGTCTGCGTCTGCTGTGGCGATCTGTACTTTCTGGAAGGTGTTGGGTTGGTCTGCTGAAGCAACTTCGATCTCGATCTCGCTGAGAACAAAGTTGCCGTTGCTGCCGCGCCCAGCACCGCCGTTAACAGTTGATGCGTCGCGTAAAGCTTCTATTTGAAGTGCGCTGATGGTCGTTTCATCGCTCTTGATGACAAGCTCATATGTGTCACTGGGAATGTTGGGGCCTGTAAGCAGAACACTTTTATCTTCTTTGATATTGAAATTTGCTTTGCCTTTCGATGTCATCGTGTCGGGCACCACAACCAGCCAGTGGTTTTCGATTCGAGGTGCCCGCTGTAGTTGATTCAATGTAAGGCCGGCATGCTTCGCTGCCTGTTTGAGTTTCAGATCCGCTGCGTCAATTGCTTGGTTGGTTTCCTTAAGTTGGTATGCCATGTAAGGCGATGGCACTTGAGCTTTGGGATTGAATCCGTTGAGGCCACGCTCAGAAACGTTGTTGAAAAATGCAAAGAACTGATAGAAGTCTTTTTGTGAGATGGGATCGTACTTGTGATCATGGCAACGGCCACAAGTCATGGTCAGTCCCATCCATACCGTTGCGGTGGTAGCAACGCGGTCGACCACATATTCGGTGCGGTATTCTTCGTCGATCACACCGCCTTCGATGGTGATGGGATGGTTGCGATGGAAACCAGTGGCAAGTTTCTGTTGCGCAGTTGATTCGGGGAGAAGATCCCCCGCTAGCTGTTCGATCGTGAACTGGTCAAACGGCATGTTGGTATTCAGTGCGTGAATGACCCAGTCACGCCATACCCATTGTTCGCGTTCCAAGTCGTATTGGTAGCCATTTGTGTCCGCGTACCTGGCAGCATCAAGCCAGAACCTTGCCATGTGTTCGCCGTACTGATCAGACGCCAGCAGGCGGTCAACTGCGAGTTCGTAGGCGTCTGGTGATTTGTCAGATACAAACTCTTGGATCTGTGTTTTGCTCGGCGGCAGACCAGTAAGGTCAAGAGACAGTCGCCGTAGCAGGGTGTGCCTTTCTGCTTGCTTGGTGGGCGTCAGGCCTTCCTGTTTCAAGCGTTTGAGCACGAAAAGATCAATGCTGTTTCTGGACCACTTGTCGTTGATAACTTTTTCCGGAACAGACGATTTCGGAGGCGAAAAGGCCCAGTGTCCCTCGTACTTTGCGCCCTGTTCCTGCCAACGTTTTAGCAGTTGGATTTCGTCGGCAGTCAGCGTCTTACCAGAATCCGGTGGAGGCATCTGACTGTCAGGATCAGTAGAGGTGATACGCTGATGGAATTCACTCTTCAGAACAGGAAGCGAAAAAATGTCGTGCTGCCCGGGTTCTAATTCCAAGTCCAGTCGAAGGTCCGCCTCGCGATGCTCTGCATCTGGACCGTGGCAAAACCAGCACTTCTCCGAAAGGATCGGGCGGATGTCGCGGTTGAATTGGATGGATTCACCTGCGATCGAGGTGACTGTGCTTGTTGCGAGCAAGGTCAAAGCAAGAAGTGAGAATCTCATGCAGGCCAAGGTGAGGTTTGAGCGGTGGGCGTGGATGCATCAGTTTAGCTGATCTGGCTAAGGCATGCTCTGTGTTGACACGCCGTGTGGCAGAATGAAGCATGCCGGGGCAAACACCGTGCTTCCCGATGACGCGACGTCGCCCTGCCCTTCTCTCGGCTCTTCAGTGGGAAACACTAACGCAAGTGATCAGTGACAACAGCGTCTGCTCAGTTGGTGTCAGACTTTTTCGGTGGTAACAAAGGTGCTTCGTTCACCGTCGGAATCGAACCCGCCAGATTCTTAATGACTTCGGCGTACCGTTTGTCTGTCGCCAGGTTGGTCCACTCGTGCGGGTCATTTTTATGATCGTAAAGTTCCTCAGTACCATCAGCGTATTGGATGTATCGGTGGTGCCGCGACCGCACTGCGTGGTTGTTTTGGCCCTGTGTCGTGATCGCTACCCGGTCCGAGTCTGCTGTTGGGTTCTTGAGTAAATTGACAAAGCTCTTGCCCTCAAGTTTCTGGGGCGGGGATTGAAGTTCACAGAGTTCAATCAATGTCGGATACAGGTCAAGAAGGCTGACGGGAGTATCACATTTTGTGTTTGGCTTCGTGTGTTCGGGCGATACAACGATGAGTGGTACATGCGTGGTGTTTTCCCAAAGCGCGAACTTTTCCCAGTGCTGTTTTTCACCAAGATGGTACCCGTGGTCGCCCCAAAGAATCACAGTGGTGTTGTCGGCAAGGGGGCCCTCGTCCAATGCATTTAAGAGCTCTCCGACCATGTCATCAGCGAATGAGAGCGATGCGAGATAGCCTTGGACCGCGCTTTTCCACTGGTCGTTTGCGACAATCCATTGATGCCATTCGCTTTTGGTCATTTTTTGAGCGGCTTCTGGCAGATCCTCAATATCCTGATCAAGATGTTTGGGCAGTTGGATTGACCCCAGAGGAAAACGGTCAAAGTATTTTTGGGGTGCATACCAAGGAACATGTGGCCGGTAGATGCCAACGGAAAGAAATAGCGGACGTTCATGTTTTTTGCTCAGTTGTTGCTTGGCCCATGCAACGACTTTTGCGTCAGCCATTTCCGAAGTCTTGATTTGCAGCGGGGACCAATCAAAGTGTCCCCCGTAAAATTTCTTGTTGCTGTTGACAGGCCATTTTTCGGGCATCGCCTCGGCAGGCATCTGTTGTGTCAAAGAGGGAAAGTAGTCGTCCCATGCCGTGCTATCACTGAAACCCGTTAGATACTTGGGGTCGAAGAAAGTGTGCGCATGGAACAGTTTGCCTGCACCCAGCGTTTCATAGCCGCTGTTGTTGAAATGCTTAGGCAGATGCACTGCGGAGTCGACTAGCGATGTGTTTCGCCAGTCGTGCGCGTTTTGATAGATGCCAGTGGTGGATGGTCGAAGCCCCATCAGCAAACTGGTTCGTGATGCGTTGCAACCCGGCGCCGTGCAATGTGCATTGGTGAACAGTAGCCCCCGTTGGGCAAGTTTGTCCATGTTTGGTGTGACCGCTTGTGGGTGACCACCAAGAGCTCCCACCCAGTCGTTCAAGTCATCAACCGCAATGAACAGAATGTTTCGGGGTGATGGCGGTTCTGTGGCGCGCATGCTCGTCGAAAATACCGCTGAGACAAGCGACAGCAACAGGCATGCGAAAACAGTTGTGCCAAGCCTGGGCGGGCAATGCGAAGTTTGGTTTTGCAGAGGGTGCATGTGTGTTGGTGATGGGTTGAAGCCGGTTGGGGCCTTGAGGGGGTTCAAGAGCGATGCGGATAAGACGAGGGGAAGCTGCTCAGTGATAACGTTGCGTGGTTCTTCTTCCGCTGACAAGGCTAGGACTCTGTGTCCCGTTATTCTACGTTTTGAGGGAAAACCATGCTAAGCGAAAATGAATGCCTTCCTGATTGTTTTTCTGGTGTTGCCTGTATGGCAAATGAGGCCATTGGTTCAGGCCTTGTCGCCACGGGCCTTCACGCGATTCGCATAGACACTGGCAAGCGGGTTAGCAGTGATCCCATGCAGGATAACACTCAGCAGGACAGTCCATGTCACCGCTTGTACCAGGGTCTTCGAGCCCGGTAGGTTTGCTTCATTCACCATCACAATGAATACGATGCTGGCGAGCCCGCGCGGACCAAACCATCCCATGAATAGCTTGCTATCGGTCTGAAGGCCCATTCCGGCGACGGAAAGAAAGACGGGAACAATCCGTACCACGCTAAGGCTCAGTATCGCATAGAGGATGGCTTGCCATTCAGGTTGAAGAAGGCAATCACCAATGAACAGGGCACCAAAAATAAACCAGGTGATCATGGAAAGGACGTCACCGGTTCCGTCTGCCGCCTTTAGCAATGGTTGTTTTTGCTCTCGAATCAATCCACCGAATACCAGACCACCAACGAAACAGGCGATGAAACCACTGCCGCCTAGCCACTGTGAACTTGCGAAGCAGGCCACTGCCAATGCGATCACCGGGATTTGTGTCCACGCTCCGTCAATCCAGTCTCGCTTGACGGACGCATTGATCGAAGTGCATCCAATCACAGCAGAGGCGACTCCTACCAACGCACCGATGCCAATGGCTTGCAGCGGTAGTTTTAGCATTTGTGTGAGCACCGCGCCTTGATCAAGAGAGTCTGATGAGATTGCAAGAAAAAGAAGTAGCACTGGGACGCAGATGCCATCGTTCAATCCGCTCTCTACATTCAGTCCTTCCCGTACCGAAGTTGGGACAGCCTCGTTGTTGATGACGGCTTGCCCCAGTGCCGCATCTGTGGGGGCAAGCATGGTGGCAAGTAAGGCAAGTTCAATCCAGCTTAGGTGCGTATAGATTAAGTTGCCCGTTAAAAAACCGAGTGCTATCGTCAGAGGTAATCCGATCAGAAGCAGTCGGGCAGGTAAACGCTTGATGCGAAGCAGGACTGGTAAATTTGAGCCGGCAGAGTCGGTGAACAGCACGACCGCAAGTGTGATCTCTGCCAGGGTCTTCAGCGTTTCACCATCAACGTCCATCGCGACCAGGTTCATGCAGTACGGCCCAAGGATCAAACCGCAGGCCACAAAAACGAGCGGTCCATTGAATTGTGTCCGCTCCAGTTTCGATGCTACAAGGCAGTATGAAAATACAAACGCCGCTATTACCGCAAGGATCTGATATTCCGACATTCGATCTTACTTTCCTGTCCGCTGAAGTGCCGCCAGAGAATACCACACGTCCACGTGCTTTGTCTCGCGCTGTCAATGCACGAGTTCTCGGTCTGCTTGTGCACAGTTCAGAGCAAATCGTTCGACATACCTGAGGTTACTGTGGGCGGGGAGCACATCGCGAGCGAATTTCTTCGTTTGCGACTATGATAAGGGCTGTCATGAGAACAGTTCTCCCTCGGAACCCATGTTGAACCAGTTGATGCGATTCATTTTTTTTCTTTTCGCTGCTATCGCTTTGTTAGCTCCAGCGACTCGCGCTGCCCAGCCCAATATCGTTTTCATCTTTGCCGATGACTGGGGTTGGGGAGACCTGAGTTGTCACGGGCATCCTTATGTGAAAACGCCCAACATTGATCGGTTGGCACGCGAGGGAACTGATTTTCACCGTTTTACGGTTGCCAGTGGTGTTTGTTCGCCTAGTCGTACGGCAGTGATGACGGGGCATTTTCCAGCACGCTACAACATTGATGGGCACTTTGCCTGGGTTCCCAGTAATGCGAGGCGGAACATGCCTGATTGGCTCAGTCTGGAAGCACCGTTGTTGCCTCGATTCCTGCAAAAAGCCGGTTACGCAACGGCGCACTTTGGTAAGTGGCATCTGGCCAATAATATGATTCCAGATTCGCCTTTGCCGGGCGAGTATGGATACGATGAGTACGGAGCGTTCAATTGTGCGGGTGAGCAGATGCCGGTTCACGAAGACGCACGAAATGCAGTCCAGTTTATCGAGAAAAGTCAGCAAGCGTCGAAGCCATTCTTTATCAATTTGTGGTTGCATGAACCTCACACTCCGTTTCATACCGTGCCTAAGTATCGTTGGCGGTTCCGCGACATGGAGAGTGAGCAAGATAATATTTACGCCTCGGTGCTGTCGCACGCTGATGATCGCATTGGTGAGGTGCTCGACGCACTGGACCGTTTAAAGCTGACGGACAATACGTTGGTGATCTTCAGTTCTGACAATGGCCCCGCTCGCGCCTCTCGGCCGACGGAACTTGCTTTGATGCATGACACAGCAACCGGTGCGGGCTATGGTATTGCCGCTTCGAAAGGAATCACAGGTGGCCGTAATGGGTACAAGAGTTCGTTGTTTGAGGGCGGGATCGGTGTGCCATTTATCGCTCGTTGGCCAGGGACTATTGCTGCTGATGTCGTTGACGATGTCTCCCTGATCTCAGCGGTGGACTTGCTTCCAACCTTTTGCGAAATAGCAAAGGTGAAGCTGCCCAGAAATTATCAGCCCGATGGGGTCAGTCAGTTGTCGGTGCTGATGGGTAAGGTTGCTGCCAAGCGTAACAAGCCGCTGTTCTGGAAAATGCAGTCGCCATGGCCGGCAAGGGAAAATCAGCCGTTTCACTGGGTCTCCTATGCCGTCGTGGACGGCCACTGGAAACTGGTTTGTAATAAAGATGGCAGTTACTGCGAATTGTTCGATCTGCAGACGGATCCTTTTGAAAAGCAGGATGTGAGTGCGAATCAACCTGCAGTTGTGAAGGCGATGAAGTTGCTACTTGCTGATTGGAAATCAACGCTTCCTGCCAAGCCATCAGGGAATGTTTTTTCTGTCGAACGTAGGGGACTTTGAATGCCATTTTTGTCGAGAAGTCAAAGCGTGAAGCAAAAAGGCTGGACGCTGTTGGTTTGCTTGTTGGTTTTAGGCGCAATGCGTGAGGCGCGTTGTGAAGAGAGCCAGCATTCACACCCCGAGCGGCTTGAGCATTTTGATGAGCGTCGACTTAGTCGCTCGTTTGCCGATGGCATCGATTTTTTGATCACGAGTCAACGTGCCGATGGCGGCTGGGGTGGGCCTCAGTGGACGGGAGGTGTGGACAGTGATCCTGTGCCCGGTTCTTTCAGATCATTTGACGTTGCTGTGACAGCAATGTGCCTGGAAGCATTGTTGGCAGATAACACCGGTCGGGCATCGGTAGAAAAGTGCCGCCACTGGGCGTTGCGGTTTCTGCTTGATCGAACGGGCAATATCAAACGTGCTGGGCCATCAGATCTCCCCAATGTTTGGGCTCACTGCTACTGCATTCAGACCTTCTCACGTCTGTTTCAAATTTCAACAAGTGAAGCAGAAAAGAACACACTTGTGTCAGCCATTCGCAAGCACATGAAGGGATTGGATCGTTGGCAGTCGATTCATGGAGGGTGGTTCTATTATGGCAGTGGCATGAGCCAGCCGATAAATCCATCTTGCAGTTTTGTGAATGCGGCGGTGTTGGTCGCATTGGCAAACGCGAAAAAAATCGGAGTGGAGGCGGACGCTCGGATGGTGACGCGAGCGGTTGAAGCCACCAAGCTGATGCGCAAACCGGATTCCAGTTTTATGTACACGATGAGAATTCCTGCGGACAAATCCAGAGCGATGGCTCTGATCAATCGGCCTTGTGGAAGCTTGGGGCGATCGCAGGCAGGGAATGTTGCCTTGCGATTGTGGGGTGATCAACAAATCACTGACCAAGTGTTGATGGAGTGGTTGGATCGATTGATCACTCGGCACGGTTGGCTGGACATGGGACGCAAGCGTCCGATTCCGCATGAGTCACATGCGGCGGTTGCAGGATACTTTTATTACTTTGGAATGTATTACGGTGGACTTTGTATTTCGCAACTTCCAGAGAATCAGCGTCGACTGTATCAACACCATCTCGCTGATCTGATTATCAAACGGCAGGAGCAGGATGGTTCTTGGTTTGATTATCCCTTGTACAGCTATCACAAGCCCTACGGGACGGCTTTCGCGTTGTTGACACTGGAGCAATGTCAACAGCCACGCAGCGTGCAGAATTAGTAACGCTGTTGCTGAAAACGGATCTGACTTTGCGGCGACAAAGACGTGTAGTGAGTTTTTTTAGGCAGGGTCAAGGATGTTCAACTGGGCATTCCGAATCATTGGACCTACGCGTTCGCGGTATTCAAGCATGTGCGACGCAGTTAGATGATCCTGCAGTTGTCGGAGTGTTTCCCACTTTTCGATGATCATGACACGATTCGGATCGCGATGCTGCCGTTCTAGATCGCTGGCAGAGTCGACTGCTGCCGCATATTCGATGCAGCCTGCTTCGGCCCTGACCTTGGGAACAACTTGGTTGAATTCAGCCAAGAAGGTCTTTCGGCTACCGGGAACGAGTTCAATCTGGGCAATTACATGAATCATGAGAAGATAGATGGGGAAAATAAGGCAGGAGCTTGGACGGCTCGTTGGATGGGGGGCGTAGACGGATCGGTTCTTGTTAGGCTGCTTTCGCGTTGCTGGCTCGGACAGCAGGACGCTGTTTTAGAGCGACTGTTTCCCGGATTTGTATGATGAAATAGCCAATTAGGCTGCGTTTTCGTGCCGATATTAGCAATGTATCGAGATAACGTCTTTGCCGATTCAGCGGGAAAATTCCATTCGCTTGCTTCGATTTGACTGCAGGGGATTGGCTAGGAGGTTAGACAGGAGATTGGGTAGGGGAGTTGCTGGGGGGCGTCGCTAGGTTTCTGTCACGATTTGTTCGATAGCGATTGTGATTGGCAGGAAGTGGGTATCATAGGGGCGTTGTGGAGGGGCTGGTTGGTCCTGCTGCCATGGGTGTGAGAAATTTAATTCTGGGTGTCGCATGACAACGGTACGTTTTGGTTTTGGCTTCGCTTTCTTCTTAGTCACTTGCACGATCAGCAGTCTTGTGGGCTGCAATGGCATGCCGGATGACGGCATACAGTTCATGCAGGTATCTGAATCGCAGCCGATCACGATTGATGATTTTTCGACTCTGGTCTTTTCTGATCCAGAGGGTAA
>Ga0315321_10000469_pt1 | contig 29772 bp, 26 predicted proteins | sample M180m21515metaG_FD_203464 | JGI IMG/M metagenome (GOLD analysis project Ga0315321, IMG submission 203464) | Ammonia-oxidizing marine archaeal communities from Monterey Bay, California, United States - M1 80m 21515 | ecosystem: Environmental > Aquatic > Marine > Intertidal zone | place: USA...
TTAGCGGTTTAATTATTGCTGCTTTCGCATTTTACCACCTTGCTCATTACACTTGGAAGGTGCCGCAGGTTAATGGTGTGCCTGATGATTTTGAGACATATTACGTGGAGGCGGACATGGTGACGTCAACCAAGGGTGAGGAAGGTAAAGACCCTGTAGATGTATATCGGATGGTCATCACTGGTTTCAAAGTGCCGTGGGTAACGGGTTTTTATGCCGTGGCAATCGCATTATTGTGTTTCCACCTCAGTCACGGGTTGAGTGCGATGTTTCAGTCGTTGGGCTTAAAAAATAAAATCTATGGTAAATGGATCGACTATGGAGCGAAAGGGGCGGCCGTTCTGATTTTTCTGGGATATATTACCATCCCGTTGGCCGTTATTGCAGGTATCTTAAAATAGTATGAACCTCGACGCTAAAATTCCGTCCGGACCAATGGCCCAAAAATGGGACAAACACAGGTTCGACTTGAAGCTGGTAAATCCAGCGAACAAGCGGAAGTACGATGTGATAGTGGTGGGAAGTGGATTGGCAGGGGCGTCAGCAGCAGCCTCGTTGGCGGAGCTGGGGTACAATGTAAAATGTTTCTGTTATCAGGATAGTCCGCGCCGGGCCCATTCAATTGCCGCACAAGGTGGTATTAATGCTGCAAAGAATTATCAGAACGATGGTGATTCGGTCCACCGTTTATTTTACGATACCGTTAAGGGTGGTGACTATCGTTCCCGTGAAGCAAACGTCTATCGTCTTGCGCAAGTGAGCACGAGTATCATTGATCAATGTGCCGCGCAGGGGGTGCCATTTGCACGCGAATACGGTGGACTCTTGGCGAACCGTTCCTTTGGCGGTGCGCAGGTGAGCCGTACATTCTATGCGCGTGGTCAAACTGGGCAGCAATTACTGCTCGGTGCTTATTCGGCACTAAACCGACAAATAGGCCTCGGTAAGGTCACGATGTACACCCGCACGGAGTTACTAGATGTTGTTTTGGTAGACGGCCATGCTAAAGGTGTCGTGGTCCGTGATATGGTTACCGGTGAGATCAGCCGTCATTCGGCACATGCGGTTGTGTTGGCTACCGGTGGTTATGGCAACGTGTTCTATCTCTCGACAAACGCCATGGGCTGCAACGTAACCGCGACTCATCGTGCCTATAAGCGCGGGGCGGCCTTCGCCAATCCTTGCTACACACAGATTCATCCGACATGTATTCCAGTGAGTGGTGATCACCAAAGTAAACTTACTTTGATGAGTGAATCATTGCGTAATGACGGTCGTGTGTGGGTGCCAAAAAGTGCCGAAGTGGCTGGAAAAATCAGAAACGGAGAATTGCGGCCTGGTGATTTAACTGAATCTGAGCGGGATTATTATCTGGAGCGTAAATATCCAAGTTTCGGTAATTTGGTGCCGCGGGATGTGGCCTCTAGAAATTCTAAAGAGGTTTGTGATGAAGGTCGCGGAGTTGTTTCCTCTGGATTGGGGGTTTATCTGGATTTCGCTGATTCTATTAGCCGAATGGGAGAAGATTCAGTCCGTGAACGGTATGGTAACCTTTTTGACATGTACGAAAAGATTACCGGATCGAACGCATACCAAAACCCGATGACTATATACCCTGCGGTACATTACACGATGGGTGGTCTGTGGGTGGATTACAACTTGATGAGTAATGTTCCGGGTTTATTCGTAATTGGAGAGGCTAATTTTTCAGATCACGGTGCTAATCGGTTGGGAGCCAGTGCCTTGATGCAAGGTTTGGCTGATGGGTATTTCGTGCTTCCTTACACGATTGGTCAGTATTTAGCCGAGGCAGGATTGGGTGACTGCCCGAAGACGGAGAGCGCAGAGTTTTCAGGTGCTGAAGATGAGGCGCGTGATCGTATTGATAAATTTTTATCTATCAAAGGTAAACGAACGCCCACTTCATTCCATCGCGAACTTGGGAAGATTATTTGGGAAAATTGTGGTATGTCTCGAAATAAATCTGGTTTGGAAGGTGCCATTGATAAACTTTCAGAGTTACGAGAGGAGTTTTGGAGCAACCTTAATGTGCCTGGAGAAAAAGAATCCCTAAATCAAAGTCTGGAACTTGCCGGTCGAGTGTCCGACTTCTTAGAGTTCGGCCAGTTAATGTGCCGTGATGCGCTCCAACGGGAAGAGTCATGTGGTGGTCATTTCCGTGAAGAACATTCAACACCTGAAGGGGAGGCTAAAAGGGATGACAAAAATTTTGCGTTCGTAGGAGCATGGGAGCATAAGGGTGAGGGCAATGAACCTGTGTTACATAAGGAAAAGCTCGAGTATGAAGAGGTTGAGATGACCCAGCGGAGTTACAAATAATGGGCAAATTACTTAACTTAAAATTGAAAGTCTGGCGGCAAGACGACGCTGAAGATCGAGGTCGGTTTGAGGAGTACGATGCTGATGGTGTAGATACGGACATGTCATTTCTTGAGATGCTCGATGTGGTAAATGAGAGGCTGATAGAGGATGGTAAAGAACCCATCGCTTTCGATTCTGATTGCCGTGAAGGTATTTGTGGTACTTGTTCCATGGTAATTAATGGCACCCCTCATGGTGGGCAGAAGGGTACGACTGCCTGTCAATTACATATGCGTCAATTTAGCGATGGTATGACCATTACTATTGAGCCCTGGCGGGCTTCGGCATTTCCGGTGCAGCGAGATCTCGTAGTGAACCGTTCTGCATTCGATCGCATCCAGCAGTCTGGAGGTTTTATTAGTGTGCGCACCGGGAGTGTTCCAGATGCTAATGCCACCCCAGTACCTAAAGAGGATGCTGATCTTGCTATGGATGCAGCCCAATGTATTGGCTGTGGTGCCTGTGTGGCTGCTTGTAAGAACGCCAGCGCAATGCTTTTTGTGGCGGCGAAGGTGTCGCATCTTAGTTTGGTGCCGCAGGGCCAACCCGAGCGCGAACGCCGTGCCTTGGCGATGGTGCAGCAAATGGATGATGAAGGGTTTGGTAACTGCACCGTCACCGGTTCCTGTGAGGCGGTGTGCCCCAAGGAAATCTCACTGGATTTTATCGCGCGCATGAACCGCGAGTACGGACGAGCGTTGATCAAGAGGGGCGAGGTTTAATTTTCGTTTGCCATCAGTCCGCGGGGGCGTAGCCTTGCGGCATGACTGAGCCCACTTCTGTTTCCCGCCGTCAATTTGTCGGCACCTCCGCCGTCGCTTCTCTAGCGTTTCCTTCCATTCTTAAGGCAAAAGATACGCAGAAGAAAATTGTGACCGGCGTGATTGGGCTCAGCCGCGGGATGGGCCATGTGGTGAAATATCTGGAAGCCTCCAATTGCGAGGTGGCGTACCTGTGCGATGTGGACAGCCGACGGGTGGCCAGCGGAATGAACCGCGCAAAGACTTCATTGGCGAAATTCCCCCAGACCAAAGATCCTCAGGGCATCGATGATTTCCGGCGGATTCTGGATGATAAATCAATTGATGCGGTATCGATTGCCACGCCGAACTTCTGGCATACGCCGATGGCTATTTTGGCAATGGAAGCAGGTAAGCATGTGTACGTGGAGAAGCCTGCCAGCCAGAATGCGCGTGAGGCGGAGTTGATCGTGGCCGCGGCGAAGAAATACAAGCGCAAGGTGCAGATGGGCAATCAGCGCCGCAGCCAGCCGGGTATCATTGAGGGAATCGAGCGGGTGAAGGCTGGCGAGATTGGGGCGCCGACATTTGCGCGCTGCTACTACGGTGGCAGCCGCGGTAGCATCGGCAAGGGCAAGTTTGTGAAGGCGCCCGAGTGGTTGGGCAAAAAGGGCTGGGAACTCTGGCAGGGTCCGTGTCCGGAGCGGCCGTACAAGGATAACCTCGTGCATTACAACTGGCACTGGCACTGGTTCTATGGCGGCGGCGAAATGCAGAACAACGGACCGCACTTTATGGACGTGGCCCGCTGGGGCTTGGAGGTGGATTATCCCGAACGCGTGACGATGCACGGCGCGCGCTATCATCATGATGACGATCAGGAAACGCCCGACACGGCGTATGCCACTTACGACTTCGGCAAGGTCGGTATCGGTTGGGACCAAAGCAGCTGCCATCCGCGCCGCCAAGAGAAGCGGCCGTTCTGCACCTTCTACGGCAAGGGCGGATCCCTGGAGATTCACGGTGCCGGCTACAAGCAGTTTGATCTCGGCGGCAAAGAGGTGAAGGCCAATCCCGGCAAATGGGATGACGGCTTTCACTTCGAAAATTTCCTGAACGCCATCCGTACCGATGAACCGCTCAATTCCGAAATCGGTGATGCCCAGATCAGCACGCAGCTCACGCATCTGGCGAACATCGCCTATCGCACCGGCGGCGCCATCGATGTCGATCCCAAGACCGGTAAGGTGAAGGACAATGCCGAGGCCATGGAACAATATTGGGGCCGCGAATATCGCAAGGGTTGGGAACCGAAGGTGTGACCGGCCAAGATGGAGCTTCAAGCCATACCGTCTCATTGAAGAAATGGACGAGATCGTTGTTTATGAATTCCGCCCGTGGTTCGTGTGTCTGCTGTACGCGATTCTGTTGACGATTGGCGTCGGCTATTTCACCCAGCAAAACGCGATCAGCTACACGGGCATTGACCTAATGGTGTTGTACTTATGCACGGTCACCACGCAGCACCGGAATCTGTGCAAGAAAGTCAGCCAAGCCACCGCCACGGCGGAATTTTCCGGAAGTAAATGGTCGTTCGCCAATCCGCTGCGGGTACAAATACCGCGCGAGTTTGGGTGATGCAACAGGCTATGCCACCGCGTCCATGCAGCGTGTGCAGAGTTCAGGATGGTTTTTGTATTGGCCGACCGATTCTTCCCAGCGCCAGCAACGGGTGCACTTAGTCCCTTCGGCCTTGGTGACGGAATAGGCGGCGGCCTTAGCGCTTGTGTCTTCGGTGAGTTTTAATTGGGAGATATTGATTAATTCGCGCAGTGTTTCGGCGTGGGCTCGGGCTGTTTTCAGTGCTTCAGGGTTAGCCGTTATGGTAACCCGGGCTTCGAGGGCTTTGCCGATTAGTTTTTCTTGGCGCGCTTTTTCTAGTTCCGTGAGGGAGGGCTCACGCAAGGCAAATAGATTTTCCCAATCAGCGCGTTCCTCATCGGTAAGGTTTAGGCTTTCCTCAGGCCAATCGGCAAGGTGTACAGAATCAGCTTTGTCGCCAGGGAGGAATTCCCAGGCTTCCTCGGAGGTGAACACACAGATAGGCGCGAGCATGCGAGTGAGGCCAGAACAGAGGCGTAGCAGAGTGGTTTGAGTAGCGCGCCGGCGCAGCGAATCAGCGGCATCAGCATAAAGGCGATCCTTCACACAATCGTGGTAGACTGATGAGAGTTCCACGGAAACGAACTGGCTGATGCGTTGGTATACCACGTGATATTCAAAACGTTCGTAGGCGGCGGTGACATCGCGCTGCATGGCGGTGAATTGATCGAGGATCCAGCGGTCAAGCGGCGTGAGATCAGCCTCGGCCACGGTGTGCTGGGCCGGGTCAAAATCGTACAGGTTGCTGAGCTGGTACCGTAGGGCATTGCGCAAATTGCGATAGGTCTCGGCAACCTTCTTGATTCGCTCGTTGCTGACGGTGATGTCGTTTCGAAAATCCTGCGAGGCGACCCAGAGCCGCACGATGTCCGCGCCATACTCGCCCACGTAGGCCTCGCTGGTCTGTGGTTTGGCGTAGCCACCTTGGCCCTGTTTGCTCTTGGAAATTTTTTCGCGATCGGCATCGACCATGAAACCGTGCGTCAGCACTGTCTTGAATGGCGGCGCGCCGTTGCCGGCGAGCGAAAGCAGCAGCGAGCTTTGGAACCAGCCGCGGTGTTGATCGCTACCCTCGAGATAGACATCGGCTTGCCAGTTCTCCACGCCGTCCTTTTCGGCATGATGCAGCTCAGGTCGCTGCATGATCACCGAGCGCGAGCTGGAACCGGAGTCGATCCACACATCGAGTGTGTCCATCGATTTACCGTCGGGATCGGGGCCTTCCCAGTCGTCGGGCTTCACGTCGGCCCAAAGGGCGGCTGTGTCGCGTTCGAACCAGATATTGGAGCCGTGTTCTTCAATGAGCGCGGCTGTGTTGCGCACGATGCGGGCATCGAGGATCGGCTCGGTGCCGGCATAAAACCCCGGGATCGGCACACCCCAGGTGCGTTGGCGGCTGATGCACCAATCGGGTCTACCTTCCACCGCGCCTTCGATGCGGTTCTGGCCCCAGCCGGGCACCCAGTTCACTTCGTTGATGGCGGCGAGCGCTTGTTGACGAAAATTCTTGTGATCGATCTTGATGAACCATTGATCCATCGCCCGGAAAATCACCGGCGTCTTACTGCGCCAACAGTGCGGGTAGCTGTGCGAATACTTCTCGTGATGCACCAGCCGATTGAGCCGGCGTAGGAGCGCGAGCACGGCTTCGTTGGCTTCGCTTGTACCGTTCTTTTCGAGAATGGCTTGGCCGACCAGCTCCGCAGGCATCTGTGCCTCGGCCGGCAGATCATCGGTGTGGGCGAGTTTGCCGGCGTCATCGACCGGCGAATAAATGGGCAGGCCGTTCTGGCTGCCGAGACCGTAATCCTCCAGACCGTGCCCGGGCGCGATATGTACGAACCCGGAGCCGGTGCTGTTCTCCACAAACGTATCGCCGGCCAGCACAGGGCCGGTCTTGTCGATGAACGGATGCACGTACCGCAATTCGCCCAGTTCCGCACCGGAAATTTCCCCGAGAGTCTCGACATTCTCCCAGCCGCACGTCTCGGCCACCTTGGGCTGCAGTGAGCTCTCAAGCAGATATGTTTCGGCGCCCACCTTTGCGCGCACGTAGGTGAACTGCGAATTGTATGCCACGGCTAGGTTGGCCGGCAGCGTCCACGGCGTGGTGGTCCAGATGATCAGGAACGTGTCGTCCTGTCCTTCCACCGGGCACTTCACAAAAATCGATTGGGAGACGTGATCCGCGTACTCCACTTCGGCCTCGGCCAACGCCGTACGGCAGGGGATGCTCCAGTACACGGGCTTTTTACCGCGATAGACAAAACCATTTTCAACGATATCCGCAAAGAGCCGCAGCTCATCGGCCTCATATTTTTTGTCGAGCGTGAGATACGGATTTTCCCAGTCGCCAAACACGCCGAGGCGCTTGAACTGGGTGCGTTGGTGATCGATGTACTTGCGCGCGTAGGCTTCGCATTCGCGGCGGATCTCCGCCGGGGTGGCGTCCTCACGGCCCGTCTTGCGCAGCTCCTGCACTACCTTGAATTCAATCGGTAGCCCGTGACAATCCCAGCCTGGCACGTACGGCACATTCTTGCCGCGCATGGTCTGGAACTTGAGGATGGCATCCTTGAGGATCTTGTTGAGTGCCGTGCCAATGTGCACATCTCCATTAGCAAAGGGCGGGCCGTCATGCAGCACGAAGGTCTCCTTGGACTGCGCGTGGCGCTCCCGAATGCGGCCGTGTAAATCCTCCGCATACCATTGCTCGAGCCGTTGTGGCTCACGCTCCACTAGGCCGGCTTTCATGGGAAAACCAGTCTGCGGCAGGTTTAGCGTATCTTTGTAATTCATGCCCGACAAAGGCGGGGACGCTATCAATCGCGCGGTAGCGTGTCAATGAAGCGGCAGCTCAATGCCCTCGATCCGCAGTAGGCGGACCTTCCATTTCATGCCGCCGGAAAAGCCCGTTAGGCTCCCATTGGAGCCCACCACCCGATGACAGGGCACAATCACCGGAATCAGATTGGCCCCACAAGCCCCGCCAACGGCGCGTGCGGCCTTGGGTTGATTGAGCTGATAGGCGAGATCACCATAGGTCTGCACCGTGCCGCTGGGAATGGCCAAGAGGAGATTCCAAACCGCCTGACGGAAGGCCGTGCCGGCGGTGAGATCCAACGGCGGCAGCGTGCGGGGGGTGTTGCCCTGCAACATGGTGTGCAAGACCGAGGTCGTATGGCGCAGCCACTTGGCGGGCGGTTCAATGGCGTCCGCCACCGGATCCGCCTTGGCTCGGGGAAACTGAAGCCTCGCCAGACCGGTCTCGGTAAACTGCGCGCGAAACGGTCCCAGCTCGGTTTCAATGAGGGCGGATTTCACGGCACGAAGCTATCGCGACACCAACTGGCCGCAAGCCAAACCGGTTTACAACTGCGGAATGAGCAGACTGAGGATACTCCAGAGCACAGTGATGAGCACGAGCGTGAGGAGAATAAAACGGTTACGCGCCACGCGTGTTTCCTTGCGCAGAGCGGTGTAGCCGTGGTTTCGCCCGGCCGCGAGATAGGTCACCAGCTTCTCATTGGGCGTCGGCTCCGGTGTGGTGTCCGTCTTCTTCAGGCGCAGCCACAAGCCATGCAGATCGAACTTCCGCACGCCCTGTTCATTGTATAGTCCGGGACAATCGGGTTCGGGAGGGAACAAGTCAGCTGGATTGGCATCACTTGAGAGGATGGGGTCCTTTGGCAGGGCCGAAGTTTCCTCCAGCGTGGTGCGGATCTCCGTGGCATTGCGGGAGGTGGAGACGTGTTCGAGATTGGCAATCTGCTGTTCCAGCCGCTCAATCTGGGAATTCAATTCCCGCGTGCGCGATTTCATCACATTAGATTTGCCCCCGAACCACCCCATGAACCGCTAACCTTTCATCAATAGGACTGTGAGGATGCCGGCCCCAATCAACAGCACGGGCCAAGTGAGGGCCAGTCCCCAAAGACACATTTGGGCGAAAGACCGCGGCATGGACATACCACTGGATCCGGTAGTGGTCGGTGCCGAGAACACGCCGGATTCCTCATCGCTTTCGCCGTTGAGTAGGATCCATTTCAGGCGCGCTGAATTCAACTCCATGCGGGCGTTTTCGATGGTGGTCAGATTGCGGGTGAGCAGGACCTTCCATTGTTCGTCGTGCGTGTCCACTTCCTCCAAGGCTTGCACCTTGGTCATGGCATCGCGCAAATCTTCAATCGTGCGGGCCATTTGCTCGGCCTCGCGCTGTGTGTCCATGTGCGCTTCCTCCATCAAGCCTAGGCTGCGCGTCAACTCGTGCATCATCTCCTCTCGGCCGGTTTGAAATTCCGAGAAGCGACGGCGCGATTCTTCCACGGTGGCCTTCTCGCGTTCCAGCTTCTCGCGGGCACGATTCAGCTCGGCCAGCTTCGTTTGCAGCGAAGTGGCTTGGTGATCCAATTCCTCCCGATCATCCGACATCACAGTCGTCCGTTTGGTGGTAACGGGAAAATCCTCCTCCAGTAAATCCGGCTCATCGAACGCAGCCATGGCAAAAACGCTAAAACGCCGAACAGCAAAAGTAAAGCACAGGTTGGGGTGTGCAGCGAAAAAGGCCCCAAGCGATGGGGTTAATGCTCAAAATTCCGTGCGCGCTGGAGACCATAGGCCAACGGGCCGAAGCCGACACCCAGCGAGAAGGCAAAGAACATACCGATGTAAATGGCCTGCTGTGTTTCATCGGCCCGGCCGAATATTTGCCAGGGCGATCCGAATGGCGACCCGATGCCGAGCATCATCACGGCCATGCCGATGTACACGAAGCTCACCACTAAACAAAACGTTCCGCCAAAGCCGGAGACGATTTTACTGGGGTTATCTTCCTTGAGATCGGGATACATCACGCCCATGCCCATGGCGAGGCCGTTTAAGGCCAGAGCCATCACAGAGATGCCTCCGCAGAAAAACACTTTCTGAGCCATCGGTAAGTGCAGCATGTTGCTAGAAAGCCAAATAAGCGGAATGGAGATCGCTAGGGAAATGCTGGTAGCGAGCATGAATTTCACGCCTACCACGCGGTTCAAGCCGAGCGGGGAGAGGCCGACGATCCAGAGACGTTTCCCTTCCAGCGAAAACTGTGGGTAAACGAAACGCGTGGTCAACGTGGCGAGATTCAGTGCGCACGCGGCAAGGTTCATAAAGCTCACGAGCTTGGAAAAATAATCACCGCCAAACCGGCCGCTGGCAAAGAGTGAGGTGAATTGTTCCGTGAAAAATCGGAGGTTCAAAATGTAAATACCGAGGATGCCAAACAGGATGAGCGATTGGCCCCATTGTGCGGTATCCCGCCAAAAGATTCGGATATCCTTGAGTACCACGGCACGCACATCCGGCGAGAGCAACGGCACGCGTTGCAGGGCACTGTCTAGGAAACCGGGCGTGTAATCGAAGGCCTTGCGTTTTTCCTGTTGAGCGCGATACCAGGATTGAAAGCGGGCCGTCAGCGAGGTTTGCCAGATCACACTAGTGATTTGTGCCAGAGCCGTTAGCAGAATAATCCAGGCGCCAGTGCCAATCAGTGTGAGGCGTTGCAAGGGGGCTTCGCCACCGAACGCAGTAAGCCATTGGTTGGATTGAAGGAGGAACACAAATAGCATTCCCAGAATGCCGCCAGCCGCCAGCAAATGTGCGCTTCGGGAATTCAAAACCCACGAGATCACGGCGAGTAACGGAATGATCCCCAGCCAAATGGGGCCCAGCGCCGAGATAGTTTGATGAGCTGGCACGGTGGCTTCGCGGACGGGCGTGAGCTTGGTGAGCCGCCAATGGTTGAGGTCAGTATCCGGCAGCGTGGCGGCGGGTTGCTGCCAAAGCTCCTGGGCGGTGGGGCCGCGGATGTGCTCACTGAAATTGGTGCTAGTGAAGGTGAGGCGCAGTCGGTTGGCGTCTTCGCGGGTCAGTGCGCCTTCAAAGTAATTGCCGTGATCGGTGACCATAACTGTGTCACCGGTCATTTCGTCATTTTCATCCACCTTCTCCACGGCACGACGGAAATAAAGCCGATATGTGGCGGTGGGCTCGGGCTGAGTGTCGCTGGCTAGGATGAGGAGGTGGTTAGTGCTGACGGTGGGTCGCGGTGTGTTGTGTAGGCCTTGCACCTGCAGGGTGGGCGCATCCGGCATCAGTACCGCTTCCGGTTCGGCGGCAAATTCCGCGGCTCCGCCCCGAAGATGGTTGCGTCCTCGGATGAGGTCTAGACCAGAGAGGGTGGAACGCAAATTGGAATTAATGAGGTGTTCCAAATCCGGCCCCAATTGCTGCATCTCGCCGGAGGCACTACGTTCGTAGAGCAGGCGCAGGCTGGGTTTCAAGGCGTACAAGCCATCCTGAACCAGTCGTGGTTCCAATTGCGCCACTTGGTTCGTGGTCCAGCGGGCTAGATCAATGGAGCCGATGTCCGGAGATTTTTTCTGGGCCGCATAGTTTTCGATCAGAGGCGCGAATTCGCCGTGCCAGAAATCCTTGATGCTGCTGAGATTTACTAGAGGCAGGAACCACGCGAGCAGGATGATTTGCGCGCACAGCCGTGGGGCGAAGGAAACGGCCTGGCTCCAGTCCCCAGCCAGACTACCGCGGCTGAGTGTGGCGGATAGAGACTGGTAAAAGGTTTTGCCCGTGCTGGTGAATCCGAGGAAGCCGAAGAACAGGACATTGGCCGTGAGCACGCCGATGAAAAACTGCGCCAATGTGCGAGCGCCATCCACCCAGTTGGTGAGTGTGCTGGAAAGCCAGTAGCTAGGCAGGAAGGGGAACTGCGCGAATTGGGTCTTGGCCAGCAACCGGTCTGTGAGATCCAGCACACGTGTTTCCAGGGTTTGCTCGGTGGCCGCCTCGGGTTGTAGGTACACCTTCACCATGTACACAATGGCCAGCAGTAGCAGGACGGCAGTGGTTTGAAACAAACTACGGTCTAGATAACGCGCCATGAACACCGCAATCCAGCAGCCAAACACCGATGGCAATATGATAAACAACGTCACCAAAAACGGCGTGACCATATAAAATCCCAGCGCCGCTTTTTGGTGAATTCCGTAAGCGACCACCAAAGGAGCGATTAGGAGTAGAAACGCCCAGGAAGCCACCACGGTGGTTTCCACCAGCTTCCATTGGAAGATATGGTTGGCCGAGAAAGGGAGGGTTTGTAGAAAACGCGTTTCCTGATTTCGGAACATGTTGGTGTAGCCCACCACCACGTTGGAAAACAGGAGCAGCATGAAGAGCATGGCAAAGAGCAGGAATACCAGGTGCTCAATCAACAGGTCACCCAGCCCAGGAAATTTAGAGACATAACGCAGGCCCGCCCAAAACAAGCCGGAGGCAATGAGCGGATAAAAGATCATAAACACTGCCACCATGAATGACAGCGTGCCTGAGCGCGAACCGGCCTGCGTTACACGGCGCCACGCCTGCAGTAGGTTAACCTTCAGTAACAGCAGGAACGGCGACGGAAATCGCTGGGAGGAATCGTTCATCAGCCTTGATGCAGTTGGCGTTGCACAGCCACGTCGGATTCTTCCCGGGTTAGGGCGAGGAAGGTCGCTTCCAGTTCGACATTTCCTTCGCCGCCCAGACTATGTAGCTCCTCCTCAGTACCCACGGCCACCAGCTTACCCATGTGCACAATACCAATACGGTCGGCCACTTCCTCGGCCACGCTCAGTTGGTGGGTGGAGAGAAACACCGTCATTCCTTCAGCGGCGCGTTCCTTGAGTACTTCCTTGAGAATATATTGATGATGCGGATCCAGACCGACCATCGGTTCATCCAGCACAAAGACCTCGGGGTTGTGCATCAGCGCCGAGACAATCGCGATGCGCTGGCGTGTGCCGTGTGAAAGGCTCTCGATGCTCTTGCTAAGGTAGGGTTCTAGTGAGAATCGGGGGATGAGATCGCGTGTGCGTGTCTCGATATCCTCATCGCTCATGTGAAACAGCTGCCCGGTGAAGCGAAGAAATTCCCACGGCGTAAGCTTGTCGTACAGGAACGGAAAATCCGGCACATAGGCGAGGCGTTTGCGCACCTCGATGGGCTCGGTTTGCACATCGTATCCGCATACCTTGGCCGTGCCACTGGTAGGGGCAATGAGGCCAACGAGCATCTTGATGGTGGTGGTTTTGCCGGCGGCATTCGGGCCGAGCACAGCGAAAAATTCGCCTTTGCCGACTGTGAGGCTGAGGTCATCGACGGCTTTCAAGTCGCCAAATTCCTTCACAAGATGGGTCAGTTCGATCATCGTTCACGGCGTAACCGGCCGTAAAAGTTCTGGTTACGCAGAACGATGGATTTGGGCAGGTCGAGCTTGGAGGTTTTGCTGATGGTATCAATCAGCACATCTGGGATCTCCACGCGCAGGATTTCTCCGAGCGTGTTGACGTAAATTTTCACGAGCATATCCTCCACGATCGGCACATCAATGCGGTACACCTTGATACGCGAGCGCACGCCGGGCAACAGGTCAATGTGCGCCTGCCGCGGGAGGTCCAGATTGAAATTCAATGGGCGATTGTTGAGTTCCTTGGAGTTCAGGAAATTCTTTACCATCAACGATGCCCCACTGGCCGCCAGTGCCGGCACGCCCGCCAGCTTCAATCCGGCGCCCACTAGTTTCTCCGGTTTACTCACATCTTCCAGAGGGACATCGACCCTCTGTTCTCCCCCTTCGAGATTTATCCGAAATGTGACAAAATCATTGGTCGATTGGGCATCAGCGGAAAATTTATACCGGACGTCGTTAAATGATCTTTCCAGCCTGATCTGGATGGCAGTCCATTCCTGTGAGGGGAATGGACTCAAATTTAAATTGAAATCAAACAACAAATCTTCTTGGGAACGCACTGCGTATAGGCGGCCTCTGCTAATGTCTAATGTGTATTCCCGGACATTTTCAACCATGCCAACGATGTTTCTACGTTCGTCGTCCTCAGCCTCTCGTTGTACCATGGGAGTCCATTCCAATGCTCCAAGCAAATGATTACTCCGTTCATCAACGATTTGCAGTTTAGCTTCGTCCTGGGCGTTGAGGATTTTTTCCCAGACCACCTGGATATCCACGGCCGCTCCAAGGCTTTGGCCAGCGTATTCCACCTGCCACAGGCGATAGGTCATAAACGCCCAAAAGGTGAAGAGTATGACAAGGATAACGCGTTGCATGGTCGGGGGTGCCCGGGGAGTCTACTGTCCCCGGGCCGGAATAATCAACTCCTGACCGATCTGTAGTTTGGAAGGATTCAAACCCGGATTGGCGGCATATAGTTCCGGTAGCGAAATTCCGAACTGCCGGGCGATGGCCGTGGGATTCTCTCCCGGTCGCACTTTGTGCTTACGGCGGCTGGCCGGTGGCGGTGGGGGCGTTGTGCCGCCGGGTTGAGGTAATTGAACCGTGCTATTGGGGGGCGGTCGCGGATTGGGGGTGATGCCACGGGATTGGAGCTGATGCTGTAGCGCCTGATTTTCTGCGGCCATTTGGTTGAGCTGCGTGCGAAGTTGTTGAATGGCCGTGTCGGGCGCGTGCTGGGGCGATCCGAGTATATCCCGCGCTAAATCGCCTTTGAGCGCTTCGATGTGGTTTTGCACATCCTTGCCGTTTGGAGCATCGGGCTTGAGGCTGAGATAGCGTTGGAGATGATAAATGGCCGCGGCCGGATCGGATTTGCGGGTGAGGTACAGTAGCCCAATTTCGTAATGGGCTAGTGACGAGCGGGGATTGGCTTCAAGGGCCTTGTGGAAGGAACGTTCGGCACCTTCGAAATCGCGATGTTGCATCTGGCGGCGGCCTTCGAGGAAGTGAGGCTCCTTATCTTCGGCATTCACGGCGCCGCCGGAGGGCTCGCAACCGATCCACGCCAGCGCGATGATTGCGATCAAGATGGCCAGAAATCCACGCATCAACTCCACGCTATCGCCCGCCGCCCGCACTGGCAACCGGCAGTTGTAAACAACCGCAAGCCGGTCTAGGAGAAGGGGTTACCGGGTCGGTCCTGAGGAGATTCCTCGGGCTCTTCCGCCTCAAGGTCTTCTTCAGGGGAGTCCTCATGATCAAAGGGGTTTTCGGCGGTGTGGACGGCGGGTGGCAGGAAGAAGGGGGCGAAAAAGAGAAATACCCAGCCGACCATTAAATGGAGCAGGATCAAGATCAACAAACCCATGAGCGGCAGAAACTGCAGCGCATAACACAGGCAGCTCATGGTTAACAAAGCGCCGGCCGGTAGCCAAGCGGCGGTGGTGAGTCGCCACAGTTTACTCAAGCCTCCTTCGCGATCGGCAAAAAAGGCGACCGTCTTGGCCGGCCACACGCCGATGAACCCTAATAACAGCGTCAGCAGGCAGTAGCTCACGCCCACGCCCACGCTGGCACCCAGCAGGAGAAACGGTCGGCGGGAGCCCCACCAAGGGATATGGGTCTCGCGGTTGATGCGAAATTTATCCACAGCGTACGGGAAATCCAGATAACCGAGCACCGAGCTGAGCACCCAGGAGTCGCGGCGGAATTCGATTTGAAGATCCGCTAATTGGCCGTGTTGCTGTTGGCTGTTGGGATCGATGATGATACGCAGATAGCCGTTTTCGGCGAGCACGCCGGTTTGATCAGCCGGCCAATTGAGCTGGCCCTCGTGTAGGCCGCCTTGTTCGGGCAGTTGGGCAACGGCGGCATCGAGCACGGGCGCCCAGTATTGGCCCAACACCAACATCACACTGCCGCCCAGCGCGATGGCAAGGACGGCTTGCCAAAGCAGTAACCGTCCCCAGCCGGTGGCGGCGAAGGAGGCCACACTGGAAAAACTAAAAGGGAAGCCCGAAGGAGCCGGAGCGTTTTCCTCCACCGGCGCGCATTCCTGAGCTTCAGGCGTTTCGGCGGGTGGTGCGGATTCTTCCGGCTCCATGGGGGATCAGTTTCCGGCGGCTTCAGCGGGCGGTTGTTGCGGGTCTTTTTGGGGCGGCATGAGCATGACGGGAAAGGGGTAACGCAGCTTGAGCACGTCATCTACGTTGACCTCCACATAGTACACGCCAGCCTCCTTGAATTCCACATTGCCGAAGAGGTGGACGTTGGTGCGGATGTTGTCCGGCTTATCCAGACCGTATTTCATCTTGTTTTCGCACAGGGTTGTGGAGCTGTCGGGGGAAATAATTTTAACGTGCTCGATGAATTCACCTACGCCGGCTGTCCAGCGGTTAAAGCATACAATTCTGGAAGCGGTGACAGGTAGTTGCGGCACGATCAACTGCGTGAGCACGCCGATGAGCATGGGGTTGCCGTTGGCTTCCTGGCGGATTTCCTCACAGAGCACGGAGCACTGGAGATCGGGGAGAATACGGGTATCTGACATGGTCTAAGATTCGGGGGTCTCAAGGTTGAGGCCGTTGGCGCGGGCGGCGGCGCGGACGGTGTTGCGCAGCAGCATGGCAATGGTCATGGGGCCCACGCCGCCGGGATTGGGGGTGATGCGGCCGGCGATGGGTTGTACGGCCGCAAAGTCGACATCGCCCACGAGGCGACTACCGTTTTTGGCCTCGGGGTCGGGGATGCGGTTGACGCCGACATCGATGACGACGGCGCCGGGTTTCACCATGTCCGCCTTCACAAATTCGGGCACGCCCATGGCGGCGATGAGGATATCGGCGCGGCGGCAGTGTTCGCCCATGGCGGCACTGCGGGAATGGCAAAGGGTGACGGTGGCGTTAGCGTGTTTTGATTTCTGGCAAAGGATTGCGGCCATGGGTTTGCCGACGATGTTGCCGCGGCCGAGGATCACGACCTCGGTGCCGCTGGTGGGGACGCCGCTGCGGATGAGCAGCTCATGGACGCCGGCGGGGGTGCAGGGCACAAAGCCGTCGCTATCGCCGAGGAGCAGTTTGCCGACATTCAGCGGGTGAAAGCCGTCGACATCCTTGTTGGCCGACACGGCGGCGAAGATGTTGGCTTCATTGATCTGCGATGGAAGGGGCGCCTGTACGAGGATGCCGTGCAGGGTGGGGTCGGCGTTGAGTTCGCAGATGAGCTTAAGTAGATCTTTCTCGGTGGTGTCTTCGGGCAAGATGCGGGTTTGGGACTGGATACCGAGTCGGTCGCAGGCCTTTTCCTTCATACCCACATAGACGCGGGAGGCGGGGTCTTCCCCGACCCGGACAAAGACGAGGCCCGGCGGCGTGCCGTGGGCCTTTAAGGCCTCGGCGTGCCGCCGGGTTTCCTCGTGAATCTGATCGGCGATGGCGTGGCCATCGATCAGGTTGTCGGAAGCCACGGAGCTTAGTTGGCTTCGGGTTTGTCCTCCTCCGATTGTTCGGGGGCGGATTCTTCCGGCTTGGATTCTTTTTCTTCAGCCTTGCGCTTGGCTTCCTCGGCATCCTGTTGCGCCTTCTCCACGGCCTCTTTGCGGGCTGCTGCGATCTTGGAGATGAACTCCTGAGAGAGCTCGCCCTTGAGAGTGTTGACCAGCAGCACGGGTGTATTCGCGTTACGGGCGTCGAGGGCTTCTTCGCCGCTGACAAGGACTTGTTTGCCGACAAACCAGTTCAACTTGAGAGCAACCTGTTCGTCCAGCACGAGGTAGTTGATCTTCTTGCCGGAATCAAGGTGCTCCAGCACGTAACCGGTGGGAGACTGGATATCCAGCGTGCGGCGCACGATACCTTCACGGGTCACAATACGCACGGGATTGTCGGTCTTGGGCTTGGTGAGCGTGGGCGCGGGCAGGTTTGGGTTCACCGTGGCGATCTGCACGGGCTTGGACGGAGTGGGCACCTCCGGCTTGGCGGGAGTGGCCACCTCAGGCTTGGGGGTGACGGCCACCTCGGCAGGCTGTACCGGTTTGGGATTGGTGATGGAGGGGTTCTGCTTCACCTCCACCCCGCCGGGGGTTTGGCCGTTACCTTGGCCGAGCTCCTGAATGGGCAGGGTGACTGCGGGGATATTTTGGCCGGTGGGTTTGGGTGAGGCCGGTGTCACCGGGGAGGGCACCACGGGCGTGGAGGGCACGGCCGGAATAGCCGGAACGGGTGGAACTTCCACGACGCCCACGGTGGCTTGTTGGCGCGTGACGAACTGGGAGGCGACAAACACGGAGGCGTTTTGCGGCGCGAGCACTTCCATCCATTTACCCTTGGAGGCACCCGTGAGGACGAGCTGAGAGCCGCGGGGCATTTTGGAGAGGACGGGGAATTGCTCGCCGGCACCGCCGCGAACATTGAGGCTGGTGGCGCCCACGGTGGAGACGTTGAGCGTCACCGGTTTGCCGGCGGCATCCACGCCGTTCAGAATATTGGCGGCTTCCAGGAAATCGGAGTGGGCCCACAGGCCGGCATCCGCGGGCACTTGGACGCGAAACCATTTGCGGGGCTCGCCGGCCTTGGGGGCGGCGACGTTGATCTCTTCGAGAATGTTGACCGGCTCGTTTTTGTTAAATTGAAACACGAGCGAGCTGAAGATCGTGGCGCGCCCGCGGGCGCTAACGCGGGTGCCATTCACCAAGCCAACCCCAATGGAAGGATCGGAGACCGGCTGAACGGGGGCAGCGCCGCCGGCGGGTGCTGGGGCGGCTGGAGCAGCCAGAGGCGGAACCGCTGCAGGTGCCGGTACGGCTGGGACCACCGGTACGGGAGGAACAGGCACGGCGACCGGCGGCGGGGTGACCGGGGGGAGGGGCACTGGCACCGGCGGTACTGGTGCGGGCACGGCCGGGATTCCGGGTGCGGGAGGCACGGGAGTGGTCGGCGGGGCCGGGGTGGGAAAGGGTTCGGGTTGGCCTTGAGCCACGAGTAGGGTGGTCGCGGCCAAGCTCAACGCGGGGATGGTGAGTCGGGTGAATTTCATTGTGTCCTCTGCAGTGTTCGTATTTCTGTTTCTGTCAGTGTTCGCCATTTACCGGTTGGCAATTCGCCTAGCTTGACGCTGCCAATCTGCACCCGGACCAGCCGGATGACTTTCAAATCTTGTGTCTCAAACATGCGACGGATTTCGCGATTCTTCCCCTCTGTCAGCTCCAGCTCCACGAAACTTCGCGAGCCGTTGGCGCTGATCAATGTGGCTTCGGTGGCCCGCAACGTTTCGCCGCGGTGCACCACGCCCCGCGTGAGCAGCTTGAGGGTGGGGTGAGTCACCTTCCCTTCCACTTCCACGTGGTAAATCTTGGGGAGTTCGTACCGCGGATGGGTGATCCGCAGTGCAAAGTCGCCGTCGTTTGTGGCAAAGATCAATCCTTCACTGTCGCGGTCCAGTCGTCCCACGGGTTTCAGGTCCCAGTCCGCCGGCAGCAGGTCGCCCAACAGGGCACGCTTGCGCTCGTCTTTCCGGGTACACAAAACACCACGAGGCTTGTGTGCCGCTACGTAATGATGACGAAGGGGTTGAATATGGCGGCCGTCCACAGTCACCACGTCGGCTTTTGGGTCGATTTGAACCCCTTGCCGAGTGATGCGTTGGCCGTTTACCTCCACGCGGCCTTCCCGGATGATCGTTTCGCTGGCTCGCCGCGAAGCGATCCCGGCTTGGGCCAAGAATTTCTGCAGGCGTACCATCAACTTTCCTCCGGATACAAAACACACGCTCGGTATCCAACCGGGAAAACAGAAGACGCCATCCGGGCGAAGGCCCGGGACATCGAAGTTGAAAAGTCAGAAGGAACTATTCAGCGGGCTTAGTCTTCCGTAAACCGGAGACGCGCTCGCCTTCCTTCCACTGCCCCCGCTTCCGAAGCAGCGCGACTCGTTCCCAACGTTTCAAAACGTTGCGCTTCGCACCTACGGATCCGGCGGTCTTTAAACTACGATGTCGTGACATAAATCTGTTTCCTCGTCACCTCGCCATGACAAGTTCAGAGGCCAATAGAGGCACATCTTTCCTTGGCACGGGCGAGGCCAACTATTAGTTGATGGCTCGCGCCAGCGGCAAAAGTTAGTTACTAACACTGCTAACAGCTGTTAACAACCGTTTTTTCGAATTTTTTTGTTTAAGGCGTTCGTTCGTTCGGCACGTTGATTTTATGCCTGTTTTCCGCTAGCGTATCCGTCCCTGTTGCCATGGAAACACTCCTCATCGCGCTCCTGTCCGGAATCGGCTTTATCGTCGCCTACCACACATATGGCCGTTGGTTGGGCAGTAAAATATTCCGACTCACGGCCGACGCGGTGTGCCCCAGTAAACGGTTGGAGGATGGGGTGGACTATGTGCCGACCAGCAAATCTGTTGTCTTCGGGCACCACTTCACGTCCATTGCCGGCACGGGCCCGATTGTGGGTCCTGCCATCGCCATCATGTGGGGCTGGGTGCCGGCGCTGCTTTGGGTGGTGTTCGGTTCCATCTTCATTGGCGCGGTGCACGACTTTGGCGCCCTGGTCGTCAGTCTTCGCAACAACGGCCAAACAGTTGGCGACATTGCCGGTCGTCTACTCAACAAACGTGTGCGGTTGCTGTTTCTGTTTACCTTGTTCATGGCGCTGACGGTGGTGCTGGCTATTTTCGGTTTGGTGATCGCGGCGGTGTTCAAGCAATACCCGGCGGCTATCTTCCCGTGCGTGGTACAAATTCCTATCGCGGTTATCATCGGCGTGATGCTCCATCGCAAGGGAGCCGGATTACTGATCCCGTCCTTAGTCGCGTTGGGCGTTATGTATCTCACGGTGATTATGGGGGACCGCGGTTTCCTTGGCACGTTCAATGCAGCCCTCGCCGCGTGGCCAATATGGCTGTGGGTGATTGTGTTGCTTGGTTATTCCTATGTCGCTTCCGTGTTGCCTGTTTGGACGCTGTTGCAGCCCCGCGATTACATCAACTCGTTGCAACTCATCTCTGCACTTGTGTTGATTGTACTCGGGTTGTTCGTGGCTGCCATGTTTCCCGGTGAAGGTCAGGAGCTGGCGATGGTGGCACCTGCGTGGGATTTGAATCCCAAGAACGCGCCTGTCATCTTTCCGTTCCTCTTTATCACCATCGCCTGCGGCGCCTGCAGCGGCTTTCATTGCCTTGTCTCCAGCGGCACTAGTAGCAAGCAACTGAAGGATGAGCCCGATGCCCGTTTTGTGGGGTACGGCAGCATGCTCACCGAAGGGTTTCTTGCCACCTTGGTGATCGTGGCCTGTGGCGCCGGACTGGGTTTGGGGATGATGAAGGACGGCGTCCTGCTCACCGGCGATGCGGCTTGGGCTGCGCAGTATGGCGACTGGATGGCAGCTAAGGCGCTGGGCGCTAAAGTGGGGGCTTTTGTGCAAGGTTCGGCAAATTTCCTCCAATCTCTGAGCATCGCCGCCCCGGTGGCGACTGCCTTGATGGGCGTACTAGTTGCTTCTTTCGCCGGCACTACTCTAGATACGGCCTGCCGTCTGCAACGCTATGTGGTTCAGGAATTGGCGGCTACTCTCGGGGGTAAAGTAGGCAGTGAGGGCGCGCAACCGGCCGCGCCGTTTGCCTTATTACAGAACAAACATATAGCGACGATTTTCGCGGTGGTGCTCGCCACCGCCATGGCGTCTATTCCGCAAGGCGGTGCGGAATGGAATTTAGCCAACGCCGGCAAGGGTGGGTTGACTTTATGGCCGCTCTTTGGCGCCACGAATCAATTGCTCGCCGGGTTGTCGTTTATGGTCATTGCGTTTTATCTGTGGCGACGCGGTCGGGCGATCTGGTTCATTGTCATCCCCATGCTGTTTATGTTGGTGATGCCCATGTGGGCGATGCTGCACCAGCTCTTTGTGGCGCCGGGCTGGCTCAAGGCGGGTCAGGAAAATTATCTGCTCGGCTGCATCGGGCTCGCCACGATTATGCTGGAGATCTGGATGATCATCGAGGCGGCGTATTTGTTCCCGAAAGCCAAAGGCGTGTTGGAAGAGGGTTTAGAAACGCCGAACTTAAAGCCCAAGACAGAGGGATGACCGACTCCAGCCCGCAATCCATCGCCGTGTTTGGGGGATCCTTTGATCCGGTGCACAATGGGCATGTGATGATTGCCCGGTCGGCTCTGGAGGAACTGGAACTGGACCGGCTCATCGTGATGCCCGCGGCGCAGTCGCCGTTCAAACCGAACCAACAATTAGCGCCGGCCGAAGCTCGAATGGAGTGGTTGCGGTTGGCGTTTGCCGAGGAGCCCAAGGTCGAAATCAGCTCATGGGAACTGGATCGAGGCGGGGTCTCGTATTCCATCGAAACCGTGCGTGCTTTGGCGGTGGCGTATCCGAAAGCGGAGGTGTTTTACCTGATTGGCGCCGATCATGTGGCGACTTTGACCGAATGGCGGGAAGCGGACGCGCTTGCGGCGGCGGCCACTTTTGTGGTAGTGCCTCGTCCGGGCGCGTCGGAGGTGGGTTTTCCCAAGCCGTTCCGCGGGCGTTATTTGCGGGGCGAACCGATGGCTGTTTCGGCCCGCGAAATTCGTCAACGGCTACGGTCCGGGCGGTCCGTGGCAGATTTTGTGCCGCCACCGGTTGCGCAAATGCTGAATTCGATGCAGATTTATTCGGAGAACTGATGCAGGGACTGGAATTGGCAGAGGCATGTCGTTTGTATGCCGAAGAGAAAAAGGCGGAGGATGTGATCATCCTGGACGTCCGTGAGGTGTCTAGTATCACAGATTATTTTGTGATCGCCACTGGGACCAGCGAGCCGCACGTGCGGGCGATTTGGACGGAGGTGGCCGACAGCATTAAGCAAAAGCACGGTGTGGCCGTAGGTAAGCCAGAGGGCATACGGAACAACAAGTGGGTGGTGTTGGATTATTTTGACGTGATCATGCACGTGATGGTCAAGGACATCCGCGATGAGTACGATCTCGAAGGGCTGTGGAATGATGCCCCGCAAGTGACCGCCGAAACGGTGGCTTAGGGTTTGTTTTCCATCTGATTCAACTCCGTGGCCAGGCGCCACGTGAACATGAATTGGGCCGTCAGCCCGAGCAATACCAGCAGATTGCCCACTTGCGACAGGCCGTGCAGCGGCCCGAATTGTTTCGCGGCAGCCTTTTGAGCTTCATCCGTGATGTTGAGCCCAAAGTGATCGGCGTATTTCGCATGATGCAAGGCGTCGAGCTTGGGCATGATCCAAACCATGCTGACCCCGATCAGCAGGATCACTGTGCCGAGCACCAGTGCTTGGGGCACTCGAAACCGCCGCGCATACCAGCGCCAGCCAATCACCATGGTGCCGAGAGCGATGCTGGCGCAGGCGATCTGGAAGGTAGTGAATTTCCCAATGAGATAGCGCGCAGCGATGCCATCCTCGGGCTTGGGCAGGATGGGATCCAGAGCAGGGCTGAAAAAAGCCGGTCCGGCGATGAAGGTGAAAAAGACCGCGCCACCTAACCACACGGCGGCGTTGAGGGCGGCAACCAGGGTGACGATTTTTTTTGGGTTAGATTTTTTTGGCGTCAACAGGCTTCTCCGGTTCGGCGTCCTTATCCTCCACACTCTCGGTCAACGGCGAGGAATGGTATTGCACCCGTGCGGCCACCAGCGCGCCGTACAGGATGATGAGCCACGTGAAATAAACCGCCAGCATGAACACGGGCAACAAGCCCAGGCTGCCTCCGTAGGTTTTGGTGTACAGATCGTTTTTCATCAGCACATGCGAAACGTACATGGCGCTGAGCACGTGGTTTAGTTGCCACAGGATGCCGGCTACGAGGCCGCCCCAAAAAGCCGCGCTCCAGGAGACGATCATGTTGGGGATGAGCTTGTAAAGAAACGTCAACCCGGCCATGGCAAACAGCAGGGGGACCAGCGTGTTGATGAATCCGCCCAAGCCCTGCAGCTGTTCGCTGAGGCCGCCGAAGACGCCGCCATGAGTCAGCGCCAGCGCCACGATAATGCAGCCGGGGCCCAGGATCAGGGGTAAGGAGAATTTGAGAATCTGTGCATACCAAGCGCGAGATCGGCGGATGCTGAAAAGGTCATTAAAGGTATCCTCCAGCTGCATGACCACCAGCAGGCCGAGGTAGATAAAGACTAGCGCGGTCAGGACGCCAGTTTTGTCCGGCCGAATTTGGCTGGCGAGGTTGGTGATGAAGTTGTTGATATTTTGCTCGAGGTTGGTGCGGATGGCTTGGATTTTCTCCTCCACCGCCGACTCTTTTTGACTCGCCGAAGCAGGCAACACGCTGACGACAATTTTGCTAACAAAACGCTGCACTGATTGCGATTCATCGTGAGTAGCGGCCGAGGTGATGGCCGCGGCCAGAGCCAGGACGGGCACGAGTGCGAGCAGGGAATTAAACGCCAGCGCGGCGGCTCGCATATAGCAGCGCTCCTCGTCAAACTTGCGGTAGGCCAACAGGATGAACCGCGCCACGCGCATCCAGCGCTTGGGCAGCACTTCCCGGCTTTCCTTGTCGCACACCCGTTTCAGGTCTTCCCGAAAGATCTTCCACGGGTTGGGAATGTTGGGCAGCGGATTCTTCACGAAGGGAAAATTGATACCATTTTTGGTGGGGCAATTCAATTTCCGAACCGACCACTAGCCAGTTTGAGCTTTAAAATCACCCCCATTTCTGCTGTACTGACCACACTGATGGCGCGCAAGGAGGCTCCCCAAAAGGACACAACTCAGGGAGGCGCTAACGAGGTGCTGGGTATCGGCTTATTTGCATTGGCCGTCCTGTTCTTGTTGGCCCTATTCTCGTACGACAAGGGTGACCTGTCGTTCAATGGCACGGAGGTCAATGATCCCCGACACAATCTCGTGGGCCTGATCGGCGCGTGGCTGGCGCAGGGATGTTTCCTTGCCCTAGGAGTGTCCGCTTATCTGCTGCCTCCGCTCACGCTGGTATTTGCCTTCGGTTTCCTCATTAACAAACTCGATGGCCTTCGCAAGCGCTGGCCGTGGGCGATCGCCATGATATTGACCGGTTCGGCAGGCTTGAGCTTGTACCCCAATCTCTTCGGCGGCTTGGCTGGCCAGCTCAATACCGTGGATGGCGGCGGCTACATCGGCATGTTGCTCAATAAAGCCATTTTCCAGCACGTGGGTACCGCCGGGGCCACCGTGATCCTGTTGGCTATCTATGCGGTGAGCCTGCTTTATATTACCAATTTTCAACTCAAGGATTGGGCCAGTGAGATGTGGCAGAAATGGAAGCTGCGTCGTATTGATCGATCCGCCCCCTTGGCGGACGAGGAAGTGAAACTGACCAAAAAAGAGGACGTGCTCGGTCGACGCCTAAAAGAACTAGAGGAACTTCAACGCAAACTGGAGGCTACACAAACACAGGTCGAACAAACCGCGCAAGCGGCGGAGGAAACGGTGGCAGCGCACCCAGAAGATCCGCGCATCATCGATCTCAGTCAGCCCGGTGCCCAAGCCGCACAGGCCGAGATGGATGATGATTCTGATGATGACACCGCCGCCAAACGCCAACTGGCCGCCATCATGTTTACCGATATCGCCGGCTACAGCCGATTGGCCAACCATGATGAAAAAGAGGCGCTCAAGCTAATCCGGAAACAACGTCGCCTACTCAAACCGATCGTTAAGAAATTCGAGGGCGAATGGCTTAAGGAAATCGGGGACGGGCTGCTGCTGAGTTTTGATAGTTCGCTGAATGCCGTGGATTGCGCCCTGGCCATTCAGGAGAAAGTTCGAGGGCAAGCCCATCTTGATCTTCGGATTGGTATTCATCAGGGCGATATCGTGCGGGACGGGAAGGATATTCTCGGTGACGGCGTCAACATCGCTTCCCGCATCGAACCCTACGCCCCGATCGGCGGCGTGGCTGTTTCAGAAAAAATTCAGCAAGACCTCATCAGTCAACCGCAATACGAGGTGAAACTGCTCGGCGAGTTTGCTCTCGACGGCGTGGATCAGCGCGTCGAAGTGTACACCTTGAAAACCGGAGCGGAAGAGCTGGATGAAACCCAAATCATCGAGCCCAATGACAACGCACAGGAGGATGCCGTGCTGCCACCGGATGCGCTGGAAAGCGACGAACCCGAACCTTCCGTGCCGCCCGCCACTGCCGGCGACATTTTGGGCTTGGAATCTCCGGAACCCGGAAATAGTGAAGAAGACGGTACTGAATCCTCCGTGCACATCGCCGCGCCTGTTTCCAGCACTGGCCCGTTGCAGCAACCGCCGAAGCAGAAGGCCCCCAAGGCTACGCGTGTGGATCGCGGGCCGATGATTGAAAATTATAACCTGCCCCCCGCCAGCTTCCTGCAGGCGCCCGAGTATCACGCCCCGCAGGTGGACGCCACCGAAGAACTCAAGGCGCAGGCCATCACTATCCAGAAGACGCTGAATCAATTCGGCGTAGAGGTGACACTGGGCGACATCACCAAGGGTCCGACCATCACGCGGTTTGAGCTGCACCCGGCCGCCGGCGTGAAGATGGAGAAAATCACCACGTACGCCAACAACATCACAGCCGCCCTAGAAGCCGAGCGCATCAATATCCTTGCCCCGGTGCCCGGCAAGAGCACGGTGGGTGTGGAGGTGCCCAATCGCGTGAAGACCAAGGTCATCATGCGCGATTTGCTCGAGAGCGATGAATGGAAGAAGAGCAAGGCCAAGATCCCCGTGGCCCTCGGTAAGGATGTGTACGGCAAACCGATGATTGCTGACCTAGCCGAGATGCCGCACCTACTGATCGCTGGAGCCACCGGCGCGGGCAAGAGCGTCTGCATGAACAGCATTATCGCGTCGTTGTTGTATAAATTCTCTCCGGACGAAATGCGGATGGTGATGATTGATCCCAAGGTCGTGGAGTTGCAGATGTACAACAAGCTGCCGCACCTTGTGGTGCCTGTTGTGACCGACCCAAAAAAGGTGATCCTTGCCCTACGATGGGTGGTGCAGGAGATGGAGAAACGCTACAAGATTTTCGCGCAGGAAAACGTGAAGAACATTAACGCATTCAACAAGCGGTCACCCAAGAAACCGCTACCGGAACCTGAGCCGGAGTTGCCGCTCTTTGGCGGTGCTGATGATCGGGTCGAGGCCGGCCAGGACGGCTTTGCCGTGGAGATCGATGAGGAGATCACTGTGCCGCGTGAGCAGGAATTGGAGATTCCAGACAAGCTCAGCTATATCGTCGTGGTGATTGATGAGCTGGCCGATCTCATGCTTACCGCGCCGGCTGAGGTGGAGAACGCCATCGCGCGCATCACGCAAATGGCTCGCGCCGCCGGCATTCACTGCATCGTGGCTACCCAACGCCCGAGCGTGAAGGTGATTACCGGCGTGATCAAAGCAAACATCCCAAGCCGAATCGCCTTTCAGGTCGCGTCCAAGATCGATAGCCGCGTGATTCTCGATGAGATGGGCGCGGAGAAACTGCTCGGCAAAGGCGACATGCTTTATCAACCCCCCGGCGCGCCCAAACCCATCCGCGCGCAAGGCCCTTTGGTGGAGGATCAAGAGATCGAGCAAATCGTCGACTTCATCGCCGAACAGGGCAAGCCGAGTTACGAGATGGAGATCCATCAACAGCTTTCCAAACCCACCGCCGTGTTGGATGCCGCGCCCAGCGATGAGGAGGAGGAACTTATCCAGCAATGTATCGAAGTCATTCGCAGCGAGCAAAAAGCCAGTGTGTCCAAGCTCCAACGCCGACTGCGTTTGGGCTACAACCGCGCCGCCCGTCTGATGGATGAGCTGGAAGACCGCGGCATCGTCGGGCCCGCGCAGGGCAACGAACCTCGTGAAATCCTCATCGACCTCGATGGCACCGGGGCCGATGGCCGTGGCCAGACGATGCATACGATGGTGTAATCGATCAGGGAATTGAACTAATCATCTGGTCCATGCGCTCGGTTTAACCTTTCACAATTCAAGTTTACGGCTTAGGTTGACGCTTATGGCAAACCTGCCAAGCATCCAAAGGACCTACAAGGTTTGGGCGGCGGACGATGTGGTTTACGGCCCGATCGATTTTCCGCTGCTCTCCCAATGGGTGCGCGAGGCGCGGGTGGTCCGCGATAACTGGGTGTTTACAGAGGAGACCGACAGCTGGTCGCGGGCGGCGGATCTGCCGGAGCTGGGCCTTCACTTTGAGGAAGCCAGTGGCCTACTGAAGCCCGGAACCATCAACGGCCCCATCGATCCGCTCATCCCCGGCGTGCCTGTGGGGACACTGCAGCAGGTGGATATTTTTAAGAACATGACCGATCGGCAGCGCGGCCGGTTTGCCCAATGCATGGAGGTGCAGAAGTTTACCAAGTTTGAAACACTGCTGAAGGAAGGCGATCCGGGCGGCGCGCTGTATATTGTGCTGGAAGGCATGGTGCGCGTGCGCAAGATGATCAGCGGCCGCGAGGATGTGCTGGTCACACTCGGAGTCGGCGAGATGTTTGGCGAGATGTCCCTGTTCGATGATTCCAAACGCTCGGCAGATATTGTGGCCAATAGCGACGGCGTGTTGTTGCGGCTCAGCCTCGATGTGATGCAGCGCATGGTGGATAAACAGCCGGAAGTCGTCGTGCCGTTCCTTGTGGAGATGGCCAAGAAAATGGCCGGCCGCATTCGGGCCGATAATGAACGGCACAAGAAGGACACGATCCTGATGCAGTCCCGCCGATAACCGGTGCTACAACGTGATCACGTCGCCGTCGTTCAGGAACGTATGCGGCAGATCGCCCAGAGCCGCGGCAGCTTGCGCCTGGATGCCCTCCAGATCCGCTCGGTAGGGCCGCGACAAGTGCGTGAATGCCACCTGCCCAATGTGGCCCGCCGGGTGATCCTTCAGGTACGCGAACAATTCATCCGGTTCCACATGCGCCAGTTCGCAGACCAATAAATCCACCGGCTGAGTCAGCAAAAGCTTCAAATCCTCCAGCCCGCCAATATCCGCCGAGTGCGCAATGCGGATGTCCGCATTTTCGAGCACAAAACTGAACGCCTCAAAGTCGGCCGGATATTTATCGCCAAAGCTGGCCTTGAGCTGATCCAAATGCGTCGTGGGATGGGGCGTCACCGTGATGCCGCCCACTTCGAAGGAGGTGTTACTCTGCAACGGCGCAAAATTGAGCGCGCACGCCATTAGCTCCTCAAAGATATAAGCTGCATCCAGCATGCTGCGCACTGGCTTCACACCTTCGGCCGGCAAATGTACCGTGAGATCACGCGTGCGTTGATCCAGCCAAAATCCCTGAATGAGCATGAAAACCCCCCCTACATGATCGCAGTGCAAATGGCTCAGAACAATGCCATCGAGGTCATCGGGCTGCACTCCGGCCACGCGCAGCTGTCGGCTCACCGGCTCACCGCAGTCCAGCAGCAGCGTGCTGTCCTCTAGCTTAAAGAGAAACGCCGAATGCCCCCGGCGATCGCTGGCCCAGCCGTCGCCCGTTCCGAGTGCCTGAAAGGTAGCCTTGCTCATGGCGCTGGCCGCACCCTAGCGAAAGGAGGTCGCTTTTGTAAACGCTACATCTGAGCTGTTCACAGTATAGTTGGGATAACTTTTGATCGGATCAACCGGCTGGAATTCTACTTTCGGCCTGTGGCATCCGTTGGCGATCAATTGCGTCAGGCCCGCGAATCACAGGGACTCACCGTTCCTGAGGTTGTGGATCAGACGAAAATGAAGACCGATCAGGTTCAGGCACTGGAAAGTGGCGACTGGTCGATCTTTGCCGCGCCGGTGTATACGCGCGGGTTTGTGCGCAACTACGCCACGCTGCTCAAGCTGGATTCGGAAGCGTTGCTCGACGCGCTTGATCTGGAACTGGGTCAGTCCCAGCCGGCCGCTGCCGAGGCCGATGGGGATTCTCCACTGCGCGCCGGCGTGATTGATGGGTTGATGCTTCATTTTTCCGGTGTGAAATGGCGGGCGGTCATCCCAATTTTTATGATTGTGGCCATGGCGGTGGGCGGGTTTTTCGCCGCGGATTATTGGCGCGACTATCAATCCCGCGATCATCTTGAAGGCTTGGGGTCCGGCCTTAACGATGCGCCGGTGCCCGGGAACGAGGATCAACTGCCCGTGATCACCAACGCACCGCCTTCGGCGGCCGAGGGTTCTTGATTTTCGCGGGCTGCTCCCTATGCTGTCGCGGCTGTGCCCAA
>Ga0315321_10000470_pt1 | contig 29722 bp, 29 predicted proteins | sample M180m21515metaG_FD_203464 | JGI IMG/M metagenome (GOLD analysis project Ga0315321, IMG submission 203464) | Ammonia-oxidizing marine archaeal communities from Monterey Bay, California, United States - M1 80m 21515 | ecosystem: Environmental > Aquatic > Marine > Intertidal zone | place: USA...
TGCCAAAAATCGCGGCTTTTCTACAAGACATCGGCGGCTTGTCAGCCCATGATGTTGACTGCACGACGCGAAAGCAACGACGCGAAAGCAACGACGCGAAAGCAGCGGATTGAGTCTGTCTGAATCAGACTCGATTAGCATTGCAGCAAAATCGGGCCCTTCACTAAACTCCAACTGCCCGCCCAATTACCGTGAACGAGTCTGAAATGTCTGCGAAACGCTATCTGCTGAACCCCATGCGTACGGCCAAACAGGGCGTGCATGTGAATGTGGGAAAAGATGGTGAGGAGTACAAAGAGATCACGACGACGCTATCAATACACGCTGATGATATGGCCGAGATCGGTGTGTCTGATGGAGACCGTGTGTTGGTCAGGACCGAGTTTGGTGAGGCGGAATTCGGCTGCCAAACTGCAAAAGTTCCCGAGGGCTTGATCTTTGTTCCTTACGGGCCACCGACGTGTCAGTTGATGGGGGGCAGTACCGACGGCACTGGGATGCCAACCAGTAAGGGCTGGGAAGTCGAGATAGAACCGATTACCGATCCGCAACCTGAATCAGAAACAGAGTGAAACGGAATCATGAGTCAGAACAACAATAAGATTGGTGGTGAGGATTCACCGCATTTTCAAGTGCCTTCAGAGGGTGACGAAGTGGTCGCATGGCAGGAGGTCGAAGAGGGCCGTTTCATGCCGCAACGTGTTCGTGGCAGTTGTCAGGGGCGGGCCCTAGGCTGAACGTTCACTGTTCCGTCGTCCGGTCCGGACGACAAGGTCTCAAGTGATAGCGTCTCAAGCGATCACAAAGATATTGGTGTCAACGAGAACCCCCAAGACGAAGCAACGTCCTGACACTTTTCTGCTGCCGATTCATTCGTAAATTACATTCACCTTTCGGAAAATTTGATGGATTTGAAAGTCATTGATCATGCAACGTGCACTTTCTGTGGATGCGTGTGCGATGACATCCAGTTGCACGCAGACGAAAACCGCATTCATCAGGCCAAGAAAGCCTGTGTGCTCGGTAAGGCATGGTTCTTAAATCATACCGCCGAACGAAAGTATCCTGATGCACTGATCGACGGCAAAGAAGCGACAGTGGACGAAGCGATCGAAGCTGCTGCGGAACATCTTTACCAGGCTGACATGCCGCTGGTTTATGGTATGAGCAATACCACATGCGAGGCTCAACGCGAGTGTGTCGAAATGGCCGACCATCTGGGGGCATTGCTCGATAGCCATACATCGTTGTGACACGGTCCTACTGAGATCGCTGCCCAGTTGGGTGGTAAAGTCACATGCACGTTGGGTGAAGTCAAAAATCGTGCTGATTTCATTGTTTATTGGGGAGGGAATCCTGCGGAGTGTCATCCGCGTCATTTCACCAAGTACACCCTCATGCAGAAAAGTCCTTTTCTGCCACGTGGACGAAAAGATCGTACGATGGTGTTGGTTGACATTCGCGAAACGAAGAGTGTCAAAGCATCAGATATCTTTTTGCAGGTTCGCCCCGGCAAAGATTTTGAATTGATCACTGTCTTGCGTGCGATGATCAAAGATCAGCCGATCAGTGAAGCACAGGTTGCTGAGACCGGACTGACTATCGAACAATTGCAGGACTTTGTGGCCAGAATGAAGGCCGCCAAATATGGCGTCTTTTTCTTTGGTATGGGGCTATCGATGACACGCGGCAAGCACATGAACTCGGCTGCTTTGCTGACACTTGCCGCTGAGATGAATGCATTTACGAAGTTCGTCGCCATGCCAATGCGTGGACATGGCAACGTAACGGGAGCTGACGTGATCATGCGTTGGCAAACCGGCTACCCATTCGGAATCTCATTCAATCGGGGATATCCTCGGTACAACCCAGGCGAATTTTCAACCGTTGATGTACTGGTTCGTGGTGATACCGACTGTGCCTTTATCATTGGTGCAGATCCTGGTGCGACGATGCCCCGACCGGCAATTGAGCACCTCGCAAAAGTACCGACAATCGTGCTGGATCCGCATATAACCCACACCAGCAAGTTGGCACGGGTGCATATCACGACTGCTCCCGCCGGGATCTCGGCTCCCGGCACGGCTTATCGAATGGATGAGATTCCGCTGCCACTGCGTCCAGCGCTGAAGTCACCCTATCCTTCTGATGAAGAAGTCGTTCGAAGAATCAAAGAGACGCTTTTGAAAAAACCTGATTGGATGGGAAAACGGCCTCAAATGCTTCAGAATCAGGTTTGACCCCAGTTGGGATTTCAGCTTCTTGCTGAGGTAGGAATCCAGCGTGTGATCAATCTTGTGATGCATCCCTGTGAATGTGATGACCCTCTTTGTTGGCAACCGGAGAAATTGAAAGGCTTCAAATCGCATGCTCCGAATCACTGGTGGAACTGTTTACGATCCGGCCAACGGTATCAATGGCGAGGTACGTGACCTGCATATAGAAGATGGCAAGTTTGTGTCGTCTGTTACGGGGGGCCGTACCATTGATGCGACGGGTTTGGTGATCTTTCCCGGTGGTGTAGATGTGCATACACACGTCGCGGGTGGGTCGATTAATTTTGCCCGAGCCATGACTCCTGAAGACCATCGTCGTACTCAGGCATTCATTCGCAGTCAGACCCGCCGCAGTGGATTGGGAGGAATGGCACCGACCACCTTTGCCACTGGCTATCTGTATGCGGGAATGGGTTTCACCACCGTCAACGAGGCCGCAGTACCTGTGCTTTCGGCTCGGCATACACACGAAGAGATGGCTGACATCCCCATTGTCGATAAGAGTTGCCTGGTCCTGATGGCTAACAACGAGATCATGCTCGATCTGTTGGAAGCCGGTGAGTTCGAGCGGGCAAAGCATATCGTTGCCTGGCACGTCTGGGCTGCCAAAGCTTATGGCGTCAAAGCTGTGAATCCTGGGGGAGTCGCTGCATGGAAGTGGGGTAAAGATGCCAACCATTTGTCGGAACCCGTGGAAGGTTACAAGAAAACGACGCCGGGCTCCATCGTCACCAGTCTGGCTAAGATTATCGATGAGCTGGGGTTGCCGCATCCCATTCACCTGCATTGCAACAATCTGGGAGCTCCCGGCAACATCAGCACAACACTCGAGACCATGAAGCATCTTGAGGGGCATCGAGCTCATATGGCTCACCTGCAATACCATGCATATGGTGGTGATGATTGGGATACGATGAAATCGGAGGCAGCCCAACTGGCTGAGTACTTCAATGCCCACCCCAATATGACCACCGACGCAGGTGCGGTTCTTTTTGGTGACACAGTCACGATCACTGCGGATGGCCCATGGCAGCATTTGCTGTACAAACTCACCGGGCGAAAATGGGGGAACCTCGATGTTGAGAACGAAACAGGATGTGGGATCGTTCCTTATTCGTATCGCCCCAGCAATCTGGTCAATGCGGTGCAGTGGGCGACAGGGCTCGAACTATTGCTGCTGATTGACGATCCGTGGCGGGTGTTCTTGTCGACAGATCATCCCAATGGAGCTTGTTTCTGGCGATATCCCGAAATTATCCAGTTGCTGATGTGCGCTGATTTTCGCAAGGATTGCATGGCAGGGTTGCCACCTCAAATCATGAACCGGATCACCCTGCCCGAAATCAATCGTGAGTACACGTTGTATGAGATCGCGACGATCATGTCGGCGGGGCCCGCCCGTGCATTGGGGTTGGGTCAGAAAGGAAATCTCGGCATCGGCAAGGATGCTGATATGGTCATTTATCACAGCGATAAGGACATTGCTCGGATGTTTGGTCACCCCCGTTATGTGATCAAGGGAGGTGAGGTCGTGATTGAGGAAGGTGACATTCGCGAAACTCCGGATGGAAATGAATACATCGTCAAACCCTCGTTTGATCCTGGTACCGATGAGTTCCTGCGACCTCTGTTTGAGGATCGCTACTGTATGTCGTTTGAAAATTATCCCGTCGAAATGGAGCGGATTGAGCGAGCCGAAGTCCAGCAATGCATCACAACCGAGTGACGCAGGGCTAGTGATATTTCAGGCAGGCAACGCTGCTCCAGAGAGTTTCATCTGAATGAACAAAATCAAACTCAACCTTAAGAAGGCTCCCAACGTGGTTTTGGAGGCTGAAGTGATTACGCCGGATCACTTTTTGAATCGTTCTCATCAAGAAATTTGCGCGAGCGTGGTATATCACGGAAAGCGTGAGAAAAGACTCGATGATTTCTTTGATGTTGAGGGGGAACACAGTGACTGCATTGAAATTCATGGTGATCTGAATCGCGTCCGCCATGTGGGCCGTGCAATGACACGCGGAGAAGTAACCATTCATGGTGATATTGGGATGCACTTGGGCGCACTCATGAATGGAGGAGCCATTGAAGTGTTCGGCAACGCAGGTGACTGGGTTGGCGGAGAGATGAAAAAGGGAAAGATCCACGTTCACGGTGATGTTGGGCAACAAGTCGGTGCCGCTTATCGCGGAAGCATGATGGGAATGAAAGGTGGAACCATTTTGGTTGATGGGAATGCTGGCATCGAAGTAGGAATGCGAATGAGACGAGGCATGATTGTGATTGGTGGAACCGCTCGTGACTTTGCTGGATTGCAAATGAAAGGTGGTACCATCGTGCTCTGCGGTGGTGCCGAAATTCGCACCGGCGCGTGGATGCAACGAGGCACAATCATCTCCTTGAAAGAAATTGTGCTGATGCCAACGTTTGCCGAAAGCGGAGCTTACAATCCTACTTTCATGAATGTCTACTCCAAGCATCTGGATACACTCGGCGTACAACTGCCGTTTGCGGAGACCGATGGCCGGTATCGACGTTATAGCGGTGACCGGGGAGTGCCGGGCAAAGGCGAAATCCTGATCTGGGAACCCGCCGTTTGACGGGTTGATGGATCATGTTGGCCGCCCACCAATTGTCCAAGATTCAGACGCGGCTGAAACTCAGATGCAACTGAAACTAAGATGCAACTGAAACTAAGATGCAACTGAAACTAAGATGCAACTCTGGCGCAAGCGGAGTTCCGATGCATCAGAATCTGATCGCTGTCAGTTGAGGATGCGTAGCAGTTCAACCTTGAAGTGAAGGGTCGCATTCGGGGGGATGGTGGGCGGACTGCCAGCTTCTCCGTAGCCAAGTTCTGGTGGCACTTCCAGTTCGATCATGCCACCCTCTCCTAGTAGTTGCAGCCCCTCAGTCCAGCCAGGGACAACTTTGCCCAAGGAGAAACTGACTGGCTGCCGTTGGTTATAGGAGCTGTCGAACGTGCTGCCGTCATCAAGCCAACCGCGATAATCAACTTCTACTTTGCTGCTTGGCACCGGTTTGCGATTCGTTGACTTTCTTAGAATCCGATATTTCAGACCTGACGAAGTAGTTGTGAACTCAGTCGGCGCATCTTCGTCAATCAGCATCGGTCCAGAAGGTGGCGTGCATCCCGCTGTAGCGCATGAGATCAAAGCCGTCAGTATCAGGCTGGTGCAAGTTGTCGTACGTGTCATTTCTATATCTTTGGGCTTTTTTTGATAGTGTTGGAGGGGCGATTCAGGGCACCTGATTGTTCGTGTGTTCCAGTTCGTTGATCGCCCGATTCGAAACGCGAACAATGTATTTGTTGGGTTGGTCCTTGAGGGCTTTCTTTAGTGCTGGTAACGCGGGCCGAGCTTGTTCGTCCATTTCGTCCAGAACGATGGCTGCAGCAAGGCGTCCCCATTGGTGGTCGCTGGCAAGTTCCTGTTCAAGAACACGAATCGCCTCGGGAGTATCACCGAGTTTAGCAGCTGCTCGTGCCGCTGCAATTCGCACGCTTGGTGATGTATCCGCCAATGCTTTTTTTATCTCTTGTTGTGCATCTGCTGCAGCGGTGCCAATGTTGCCAATGCCGGTTGCTGCCCAGTATCGGACGGACGGATCAGGGTCGCTCAGCCCTGCGGTAAGTTTTTGCAACGCATTGGGTCCGTTAGACGCTTCGGTTGCCATGTCGACGAGTCTTCCAAGTGCTCGGCGGCTTTTTTTGTCGCGGTTCAGGATTTCAAAGCGTGAACCATTGGATTGTTCTTGAATTTCGATTTCTGCTTCGGGGATTAAGCCGATGTCTCCGACTTCGTTTTGCCATGCGGATAGAGCAGTCCGCATTTTTTTCAGCCTTTGTTGCTGTTGGCGATCGTCAGCAAGATTGTGGATTTCCTGAGGATCGTTCTTCAGATCGTACAATTCCTCCACTGGTTTTCGAGGTGCAGAGAACAGCGCCATCGCAGGGGATAATTCACCTGCTGCTTCAGCCTTCCGAATCTCTTTCATTGTCGCACCCTTTTCTGGGGTGTTCATGTATTGGTAATACGGTTTCAGTGGTTCGAAATTGCGAATGTAGCGATAGCGTTGATCACGGACGCTGCGGATGATGTCGTAGCGTTCATCCATACGGTCTCGAGCCCCGTACACATAGGAGCGTGGCGCGGTGAGGTTCTTGCCCAGAAAAGCACGCCCCTGAGTGTGTTTGGGGACGGGCAGGCCAGCAAGGTTCAGCACGGTGGGGCCAAAATCGACTGAACTCACCAGTTCGGAATCAACACTGCCTGGTTCACCCTGGGCATCGACACGCATGCTTTTTGGGATTCTGACAATCATCGGAATATGGGTGCCCGAGTCGTATAGCCAGCGTTTTGCACGCGGCAGGCCGACGCCATGGTCTGACCAGAAAATGATGATCGTGTTCTCGTAAAGACCGGCATCTTTGATCTCCTGAATCAGTTCACCTGCCCATGCGTCCATGGCAGTGATCAACTCATAATTGCGTTTCCAATCTTCGCGTGTGATAGCGGTATCAGGATAATAGTCAGGAAGCGTTGTTAGCTTGTTGGGGTTCTGTCGTTGGTCGGGCGTAAGGTTCGTCGTCACTGTTTTGTATTTGGATTCACTGGCAATGCCGGATTCATGGCAGCCAGTGAAATTGAACACGGAAAAAAATGGTTGGCTTTTATCTTTGCGATTTTTCCAATGTCCTTTTCGACCTGAAAAATCCCAGATTTCAGAAGCAGCAGGACTCTTGAATTGGTAATCGGTCTTACTGTTGTTGGTGCAATAATAGCCAGCCTGTTTGAGATACAACGGGAATGGCTTCAGCCAGTTCGGTAGCTTGGCATTGCAACGCATGTGGTGTGTACCAATGCTGTTTTGGTACATGCCTGTGATTATCGTCGAGCGACAGGGTGCGCACACGCCGGCGGCAGTAAAAGCGTTTGAGTATCTCACGCCCTCGGTGGCCATTTGGTCTAGATTCGGAGTGATTGCGTGGGGGTCACCGTAGCATCCCAGATGTGCGCTGATGTCTTCGCATGAAATCCACAGAATATTGGGTTGTGTCTGTGCCGATTCATTGTTGGCTGCCAGCACGAAAGTCGACTGTAAAGCAATTGCCAGAAGTGTTGATAGTAGAACTAGCTGACGCACGGCATTGGGTGGCGATGCTGGTGGGATATTTGTTCGCATTTTGCAGCGTTTATTTTAAGGTGGTTTATGTGGGATTGCTTGAGCAAGGAGCTTGCAGCGGGAACGCCGCGGTACATTCCATTTCAGGGAAAAGTGGACCCTTTAGCGTTTCCTGAGTTTGTCAGAAACAAACTACCTTCGCTTGAAATACACAAACAGTATCAATGCAGGGGTGTTGCACTATATCGGTCGTCACTTGTCCACCCGCCCAGTATAGCAGCAGGACGCCCATTTTTTCCTGTGGTGCGAGGGTTCTGTTAGCGAATGTGACTGCGAAAGCTGCTTTTAGTTTTTAAGGTTCATCTGTAAAGCGAGGTGACCGCGGTTTGAGTTTCAAGTATAAACTGAATTCCATGCTGTTTAGCTATCTGGAACGGAGCAATTTCCGTGTCCATTTTTCGTTAGTAATTTCTCCTGCAATCAACCTTGGATAGATCGGTTTACCCTCATGCGTTTTTGGATTCCCTGGACTCTGCTGCTTGTCGTTTGGGCAGCTCCCGCTTCGGGGCAAATGATTGTCGCTCACCGTGGTGCCTCGTTTGATGCACCTGAGAATACACTCGCTGCTTTCAAACTCGCGTGGCAACAAGGCAGCGATGGGGTGGAAGGTGATTTTTATTTGACTCGTGATAATCAGATTGTGTGCATTCATGACCGAGGCACAACGCGTACGACAGGCGTTTCCAAAGAGGTTGAGGATTCAACTCTGTCGGAGCTCCGGGAGCTGGAGTACGGCAGTTGGAAAGGTGAAAAATGGAAAGGTGAAAAAATACCAACCTTTCAGGAAGTGTTCCAATCGGTTCCTGAGGGGGGACTGTTTGTCATTGAACTGAAGTCCAAAGCGAAAATCGTTCCTTTCTTGGCGTCACAGCTGAAAACTCTCGACAAAGGAAAAATCAAGCTTTTGATTATCAGTTTTGATGCGGCTACCGTGGCTGCTTGCCATCAACAAATTCCTGAAGTGCGTGCTCACTGGTTGACCAGTTTTAGCAAACCCAAAAACTTGAAACGATTTCAGCCCACTGCCCAAACTATCGCGCGGATCGTAAAGGAAAGTGGAGCTGCCGGCGTGGGGATGAAGGGGAACCGGGGTGTGATCGATGAGCAGTTTGTCAAACAGCTGAAAGAGTTTGGTTGCCCGGAATTCCACGTTTGGACGATCGACAAAAAAGAGGATGCGGCGTATTTCAAAAAGCTTGGTGCCTATGGGATCACAACCAACAGGCCAGCTTTGATTGGTGAGATCCGTGCTAAGGAAAGTCAGTGATTGGAAAAGTGTGGGTGGTTTGGCAGGTGTCCACCATCGCTTGCCAAACGAGTGGGTCACGGGTTCGCATTTGCACCGACAAGGGATGCAATGTGACCGGCAAGGCGATTCACACTGCCCTTGCCGTCAGGGTGCAGGCGGTTGCTTAGGAAGATCAAGACGCGATCGCTACCCGGATCAATCCACAGCACGGTCCCCGTGAATCCGCCGTGACCAAAAGCGGAATCAGAAAGATGGTCGCCGCGATTGCTTGAGTAGGGTGAGCGATGGTCCCAACCGTAAGTTCTTGATCCAAAAACTTTCGAGTCACGTCGCACGTCGCGCGGACGGGTCATGGTTTTGAATGTTGGCTGAGGGAATGGAATGGACTCTTCACCTGCCGCAATGCCTAACATCCGTTGGCCATATCGTGTCAGGTCATCAGCCGTTGAAAATAGACCTGCGTGCCCAGCGACTCCCTGCAGCAGGTGGGCACGAGGGTCATGGACCTCACCTTTGATCCACTGACCGTTGCGTTGTTCCGTTGTAGCTGCTCGCTTTTTGAGATCTTCCGGTGGGTTGAAAGTGGTTTCTTTCATTCCGAGCGGGGTAAAGATATTTCGTTGAGCATATTCATCCAAGGGTTGCTTGCTGACACGCTCAACAATCTTGCCCAGAACAATGAAACCGACATCGGTGTAGACGAACTTTTCGCCGCGACCGGCGATTGGTTTCAGATCACAGATGTTGGTCCACGATGCTTGGACTCCGTCCCGGTAATCCCTCAGCGAATTGTCCGGGATCAGCCCACCTACATGAAGCAGCAGATCTCCGACCGTGATTTCATCTTTGCCGTGTTTCCCAAACTCGGGAAGAATGTCGGAGACCTTTTGGTGCGGGGAAATCAAGCCTTGGCCCACCAGTTTCATCACAGATGTCGCTGTCGCTATTGGCTTGGTAAGGGATGCGAGGTCGAAAACAGTATCGAGTGTCATCGGCTCCGTCGTCGGTTTTTCCTGCCGTTGGCCGAAAGCGCGGCGATAAAGTACACGCTTTCGGCTAGCAATCACCACCACAGCGCCCGGCATTTGTCCGTCTTTGATGCCTTGTTCGACAATCGATTCAATCGCATCAAAGTTCGGCTTGGCAGAAGTGGTCTGTGGATCGTCGGGTCGCTCAGGGTTTGAGGCCAAGCACAAGCCCAAGCAGCAACTGTGCAAAAGAAACGCGGCCAACAGAATTCGTAAGCAATGGCTAGGATTCGAAACAGAGCTTGGCATGATACATCCGTCGGCGGCGAATAGGTTGAATTGATCGCGGGTGGGAATTCAGTGATCTACAAGCCTCTAGGATAGGGGATCAACGAGAGTGATGTGACGTTGAGATCAAGCTTGAAACATATTCCCATGGTGGGGGTTTAGTTGATTGGGAAAACACGATAAGGGCACCATTGTCCGCGTTTTAACCGAAGGATTGCGCGCAGTTGGCTGTCTTGGGTTACTGCCGCAATTTCGGTCATGTCAGTGGAGTTGCTGGATGTCTTCGAAAGATCCACTTGATCGAGGCATACTCCATGTCCAAGACGCGTTGTATCCTCATCGTTGATTTGAAGGCATGGCAGGTGCTGCACGGCGAGAGATGCTGGCAACAAATGTCGTTCCAAATCGTCTTCTTTCAGGGCATCAATGGATACTGAGTTGTTCAGTAAAAAAGGGCCAACTCCAATCCTCGATAAAAATGACATGACGGCGGTGGACTTGGCAGCAACAGCCAAGTCGATTCCTAGCGAGCGAATGTAAGTACCGGATCCGCAAATGATGTCGAGATCAATTTCCGGAAAATCATAACGGGTGATCTCCAAGTGATCGATCTGGACTTTTCGTGAAGGCATTTCAAAATCTTCGCCAGCTCGGATGCGTCGATAGGCACGCTGACCATCGACCCAGATCGCAGAGTGTGCGGGAGGAACCTGCTCGATCTCACCGGTCAACTTTTGGGTCGCCGCTGTCAACTGATCTCGTGTGGGGATCGGTAGGTCAGGGAATTCCGTGATCTCACCTTCAAGGTCTCCGGAAACACTCGATGAGCCAATGCGAAATGTAGCTTGATAATGTTTGGGTTGCTGTTGAATGTAAGGCACGAGACGCACGGCTGGTCCCACGCCTAGGACAAGAACTCCCTGCGCCAGCGGGTCGAGGGTGCCTGCGTGACCAACTTTGGTTTTGCGTGGAAGACGGCGTTGCACAACATTAACGAGATCACGCGAGGTCATTCCGGGGGGTTTGTTGCAGCAGAGAAATCCAAAGGGTGTCACTGTGGGTTCAATTCGGGTTGGAATGGCTGAATGCAAAAGACTGGGTGCTGTTGCTGGGACACTATTTTCGATAGCTTTACAGGTGATCCAATGAGACACAATCATGCTGTGCCTTGCCGCTGGCTAATCGAGTTAAAATACTCTTGCCGTGGTGCTGAAACGGCTGGGCTGAGCCAGCCCAAATGGCGGAATCGCAGAAATCTGAACACGATTTCTTTACCGCCGTACTGTGAGTAATTAATCGGAAGCGAGCGGAATTGATGGAAACCAATGAACGCCTCGTTCTGGAAGGTGAACGATTTGACGTTTACCAGATGGAATTGAATGGCAGTGATGGCAAGGTCTATCACCGGGAAGTGATTCGTCACCCGGGTGCGGTGGTTCTGTTGCCCTTAGTCGATGCAGATACTGTGGTGTTGATTCAGAATCATCGTCCAACCGTAGGAGAGACGTTGCTGGAGTTGCCTGCCGGAACGCGTGAACCCGGTGAGTCACCCGAGCAGACTGCAGCACGTGAGCTGATTGAAGAGACCGGGTATCGTGCAGGAACGTTGCAGGAAATGTGTGAGTTCTATTCCGCACCAGGGATCTGTGATGAGTTGATGCATCTTTATGTGGCGACGGATTTGATGGCCGGTCAGCACGCGCGTGAGGCAGTTGAGCAAATCGAGAATCAGTTGGTCCACCGCAATGAAGTTCGTGACTTGATTGCTCAAGGTTCGATTCGAGATGCAAAAACTCTGGTCGGTCTGTATGCCTTTCTGTTCGCCGATCGCTTGAAGGATTAAAAGTCGCCTTGTTGTTTTTCTGCTGTTAAATTTGTCTTGAATCACGATGAATGAATCACTCACCCGTCGCTGTCTTGCTGAGTTCCTGAGCACGTTCTGCCTGGTGCTTCTGGGGTGTGGTGCAATGGCCGTGGATTCACGGACACAGATGCTGACTCATGTCGGAGTGGCGATTGCTTGGGGGCTTGTCGTGATGGTGATGATTTACGCCGTTGGCGGAATCAGTGGGGCGCACATGAATCCTGCAGTAACCATTGGGTTCACCGCTTTGGGCCGTCTGCCTGTGAAGGACGCCCTCGGTTACGTGCCGGCGCAATGCTTGGGAGCGCTTGCCGGTGCGTTGGCAATCCGAGCCGTGCTCGGTGTCGATCAATCCATGTTGGGTAGCACCAATGTGCAATTGGATTTGGGGCTCACTGCGGGACTTCTCATCGAGTTTGGTTTGACCTTCATTCTGATGTTCATTGTGATCGGAGTTTCCACCGGTGCCAAAGAAGAAACCATTACGGCTGCACTTGCAGTCGGTTCGACCATCGCATTGGCCGCCATGGTCGCGGGGCCATTGACGAAAGCATCGATGAATCCAGCTCGTAGTCTTGGACCAGCGGTGATTGCAGGAGATGTCAGCGAATTGTGGTTGTATTGTGTCGGGCCGATTGCCGGCGCTATTGCTGGTGGCATTGTTGCACAGGCGTTGCATGCAGGTCGAAATCAAACGATTGATGACACCTGATTCGACCTTGCCTTCATCATCAGCTTTTTGTTCACCAGTCGCCAGCAGCCTTACTTCACCAGTCGCCAGCAACGGTGGATTCTGCGATTTCGATAATCTTCGGGAACGGTCTGTTTGGAAATCTCATGGATTTCTTTTAACGGCAAAGCCGTTTCGTCAAACTTGAAGCGGCGGAAATTCGTTGAGAAATAGATCACGCCACCAGATTTCACCAGCGGTAGCAACTCGCCTATCAACGGAATCGCGTCTTTCTGCACATTCCAATCGTTGTCCGTTCGCTTGCTGTTGGAAAACGTTGGAGGATCTAGCACAACGAGATCGTACGTTTCGACTTTCGGCTGCTCGCTGATGAATTGACCGACATCGCTAGCAACAAAACGGTGTTGATTACCCTTGAAGCCATTGAGCCGCATGTTTTCCCATGCCCAGTCGAGGTAGGCTTTGGATAAATCAACCGTTGTCGTTTGCTGGGCACCACCGGCAGCCGCATAGACGCTGAAGGAACCGGTGTAGGCAAAAAGATTCAAAAAGTTCGTGCCGCTTGCGGCGTCCTTGACCATCTGCCGTGTCACCCGATGGTCCAGGAACAAGCCTGTGTCAACGTAGTCCTGTAAATTGACCAAGAACTTGAACCCTCCCTCGTTGACTTCGATACGTTTGTTTGTCTGGGCAACTTTTTGATGTTGCGTCGTGCCTCTCTGGCGGAAGCGACTTTTGAAATGCACATGGGTAGCGGGGACATCAAGAGTTGCTCCCGCTGTTTGAACCATAAGATCCAACCAGTTGGCGTGTTGGGCAGGATCGCGGTCGTGCGGACGTTCGTATTCCGTGATGTGTAGTTGATCCTCATAACGATCAACGATGAGTGGAATTTCTGGTACGTCACGTTCGTAAATACGAAAGCAGGTGACCCCACGCTTTGTCGGCCATCGACGAAGGTGTTTGGCGCGTTTTTTTAGCCGTGACGCAAACAACTCGGCTTGCACATAAGCTCTCTCCCCAAGATGTCCAAATGCAGCGTCGCCTGCGGCGTGGATGTAGGGTTTCGGAACAGCCGAATTACTGTCAGCGTCTGACGGTGTGGCGTTGGTTTGAGTGGTCTCATCTGTCGACCCAGATTCAACGTCTTTGCGCTCGTTACCTGGTTCGTCCGTTGACGCGGGTGGCGAGTCTTCACGCGGCCAGATGCTATCACCGCTACTCGTTGTTGGTGTCGGCTCGGGACTCGTTGTTGGTGTCGGCTCGGCACTCGTTGGTGGTGCCGTTTCGAGGGTCGGTGTTGGTTTGGTTGTCTGGTCGTCTTGTTGTGGTCCTTTACCAACCACCGGTCTGGGACCGTGGTATTGAAAATAGGTGCACTCGATTCGACCGTTGTATAATTTTCGTCGCCGGTCAGCTTGCCGACCCATGGTGTGTTCGAATGCAGGAAATGCAGTCAGGAAGTAATGTGACCATGTGGGTAACTTCCTCAGTACGTTGGGGATGGTTTGATACAGAAATTCCAGATCATAATCTCGGCCAACACGTTGTCCGTACGGAGGGTTTGTGATCAGGCATCCAAAGCGTCGTTTACTGGTGACCGATTCCATCGGTGTTGCTTGAAAGTGGATGTCAGAGGCGACGCCGGCTCGCTCGGCGTTTTCGCGGGCGGCCCTGAGCACTCGTGTGTCGATGTCACTACCTTGGAGTTTTTCTTCCAGCGGCCCAAGGATCGCGGCATCGGCAGCCTCTCTTGCGTCCTGCCATGCTTCGGACGGGAATTCTGTCCACGCTTCACATGCAAATTCGCGGTCAAGTCCCGGGGCCATGTTACGGCCGATTCGTGCTGCTTCGATGGGAATGGTGCCACTTCCACAGAATGGATCCAGTAAAGGGCGCCCACTGCGCCAGTAGCTGAGCAGCACCATGGCAGAGGCTAGCGTTTCTTTCAACGGAGCTGTCGAGATGTGAGTGCGATAGCCACGACGGTGCAAGCTGCGACCGGTCGTGTCCAGCGTTAACGTGGCCACGTCTTTCAAAATAGCGACGTCGATCTTGTATTCTGGACCTGTCTCTGGCAGTTCGTTTGTCTGGTGGTCACGACGCAAAGCATCGACCATCGCCCGTTTTACCGCACGCTGACACGCAGGCACACTTGTGAGTGTTGACTTGATGGATCGGCCAGTGACGGGAAAGGCAGCATCGTTGGGAAGAAACTCAGCCCACGTGATTTGCTTCGTTGTCTCAAACAATGCGTCAAAATCAGCCGCAGGAAATTCGGCGACGCGAATTAAGATTCGGTCCGCTGTCCGAAGCCATAGATTGGCTTGGCACACCGTCGCTGCATCTCCTTTGAAATGAATGCGTCCCGATTCACCAATCGTGGAAGCAATGCCCATTCCCTCAAGTTCCCGGCGCACCACGGCTTCGAGGCCGAATGCGCATGTCGCAATCAAATCAAACGTCTGGTGTCTCAAGGGAATGCCTGACCTGCAGGATGTGGATGCGTTACAAAAACTATGCGAACTCTTATCATATCACTCAGTTGGAAATCCGCTGCGATGAGCTAGATGGATGAGCAGCCTGGCGATTGAAATGATGTCGCCGTTTCCTTTGTCATCAATCAAGTTTGCATCGGTTTCCAACCGCCAAGCCTAGTCGATCTTGCTCGCATAAGAGAGGGGATGGACCGAACGTTTAGGTCGGCGGCCAGTGGCGATGATTTGATCTGTGGTATTCGGCAATCAGCCTGTGATGGACTAGGCGTGAAAGCACCGTCAATGATTCTGACTTTGTAAGGTATGTGCCCAATAAGCGGCGGTTTGGGCCGAATACTACTCTAACTGCGGCAAGCGTTTTCGGTTCAAACAGGGACCGCAAGGGCAGTTGGCGAACGGTGGGTCACGCAGGTTTCGGCACGCGATTACGAGAATTTGGATTTTTCCATCTTCGGCATGCCGACGTTGTGCGATCGATGTCTTCGCTTCGTTTGTTGTTGATCCATTGACTACGAGTGTGTAGTGTGTCGCAGGGTAAGCAACTGAACGGGTCATGCTGAAGGTTGGATTCTGGTGAGGCTTCGTTGTCGTGTGTTGCCCATATTGATTTCTGAAGGGGAAGCGTGGTGAACCAAGTTCAATGTTTAATCGGTGTTATGGTCGCTTTGGCACTTTTGGTGGGTCCGGTTCAGGTGTTTGGGGCTGACGCCAACTTTGCGGGAGATGGTGAGTTCACGGATCCGATGCTGCGGTTCAGAGATTTGGGTTGGACCTCGGCCGGGTCAATTTGAATCAGAACGGTGAGTATGAGTTCAACTTTAGTGGTTTACCGAGCGTGGAATTCTACGCGCAAATCCTGCTCGGTATGAAACACTATTTCAACGTCAGGCCCTCGCCTGCGGAAGATAAACCGAGTTGGTTTGACGATGTAAGTGTCGATCTTGTTCTTGCCGAAAATGGTGAAAAGCTACCCGTTTTTAAATTTAGCGGAACGCTTTCGCAGTTGACGTGGACCAATGTGGCTCCAAAACCATACGCAAGTGCGTTGTATGCAAGAGGTGACAGTGGCACCGATGCAAGTTCGTTCGTTCCCAAGCCTAACGCTCAGTACAAGCTGTCGCTGAAGGTGCGGTCCAGCATAAAGAATGCGGTGCCGGCCAAACTGATGTTCATTGGCGGGGGCTGGAAAGTCGAACCTGCCAATGCAGATCACCGTTTTAATGGTCTGTTTGCAATGGCAGATTCCAATGGCGACAAACAACTCAGTGAGAAAGAGATTCCAGATGAACTGAGGGCAAGCTGGAAAGATTTTGACGCTAATGATGATGGCCGTCTATCACGAGTGGAGGCGAAGGCCATGATGTCTCCCAAAACCAAAACGCGGAGGCCACCTTTCAGCTCGTTTTCGCTTCCGAGTTTATTTGGAAATGACTGAGCTCAGGTTGTTGTAATCGCATTAACTGGTGTTCTGCAGACGTTCGCAATGGGCAGTGTGAGGGATTGCCTGCGATTATCTGCAGTGCATGATGCGGTCGCATGTTAGCCAAATTCCAACGCTCGTTCAGTATCATTGTGTTTGACCACATCTGTGGTCATTGCGATCCCCAGTTTTTCGGCGAGTGTCCGCAATGTTTCTTCGTTGTAACGCCGGCTGAATGTAAGGCAGTGTTCTTTGTCACCGCTGTTGAACTTTACTGAATGCATGATCCAGCCCAAGTGCATTTCCAAGCTGGTGTTGCACTCAATGATGTGTTCCCGTTGAGGAAGCCACCAGCGTGATTCCCGTAAAATCCACCCGGCCGATTTGTCTTCGCAGTACATCAGTCGGAGTCGGCTTTTGGCAGCGAACTTTCCCAATTCAGCGCGGTTGAAAACAACCAGTTCTGCGTTTTGCGGCTTTGCATGCGGTGGCCACAACCGAGCAAGCACAGGGTCAAGAACCATGCTGCGATAGAACAATGTACGTCGATAAATCCAGCGGAACATAATCAATGCGACGACAAAGAATGCCAAGTTGATAATGGTGGCCAAGGTGGGGCTGAATGCGTAGATCGCCATCAAACCAAGGCAAAGCGTCTTGTTGCACAATTCAAACAAGGCATCCAGAAAGGGAATCGGGGTCAGCCACGCCAGAAACTCGAAGAAAAATTTGACGCTGTTGATGATCAGAATGTTGAAGATCATCGCAATCGCCAGAAATGTATCGAAACTCATGCTAAGGACACCCATCTTTAACATTGCAACCGGTTCGTCGCCGGGGGTTTCCATGGCTGTCGTCATCTTGATCACCAGTAAAATGATGATCACCGCGTAGGCTTCCAGGCGATCCGCCGCTTGAGCAAGGGGTTTGCTGACTTTGGTGAATCGAGGCACGCTGCTGATGATGGTCAGCACCAGAAAGATGATAAAAATGGTTTCACTTCGCAGAGCACCGTTGGTACCAAGCATCGGGCTGCTGCTGGCCCACTCGGGGCCCCACAGAGAAATGGCCGAAAGACATGTCACTCCAAAAAAAGGCGATAAAGCAAGCGGCGTTAGTGGACCCAGCAACTCAGTGATTCCGCTTGCATGAATCCAGCCTGAGCTTGTTGCAATTGTTTCAGCATCGATGCCGTCGGTATCAAGCGGACCTACCAACTTCTCGATCAGGACTTGGGGATCTGCGTTCTGTTCCACGTCTGCAGTGTTTGAGGACTCTTGGATAGCAGTGTCTTGAGCAGTGTCTTGAGCTGAGGCTGTTGCTTTGCTGTTGTTGGCCCGCACGGGGTCGGCGTCCTGAGCAAAGCCGCCTCGCTGGTATGAAGGCGGAGAAATCGCGCATAGAAAAAACAAGAGGCACAGGATTCGTTTCATTTTTTCTGCCAGTGAATGCGTGTTGACAAAGGCTTGTGATTCGTGCAATTTCGGGGCGTTCAGGGTGGCGAAAAGTCTAGGTCATTTCCGGGATGCTGTCAGTCTTGTTGCAATTCAGGGGTTTGCCCGACTCGCCCGGTCGCCCAGCGACGCAAACCTTCCAGACGCTGTTTGCCTCGTGCGTAATACGCCTCGCTCAGCCCGGTTAGGTGTTGTTGTGACAATGTTTGGTCACGCTGTTGCAGAAGCAGCATGTCGCGTGGACGTGGCAGTTCTGGAAATAGCTTGTTTTGAATCATGCTGTCAGCCAATGCTCTGCCGAGTATCTGGTGCCCTCTTATTGAAGGGTGCAGGTGATCAACAAATAATTCAGGGTCAGCAATGCCATCGGGAATTCGATTGCCATTTGCATCGCGTTGATCAAAAAGAGTGGGGGTGCGAATGATTGGAATGTTTTCCTTGTTGGCAATTTGGACGACTGATTGCTCGATTTCCGTTGTTGCTCGTAATGGACAGACATCAAGATCCTTGGCCAGAATCAAATGCTTGATTGCCTCTGAGATGTTCCCCTGTTCGTGAAACAGTCGACCGGCAATATAGTGAGCACCGGCATCCAGTGGATCAAGTGACAAACAAAGGTTGCAGGCGTTCAGTCGCTGTTGTGCGGGTAATTGATCATCGTTGGCAGTCTTCCATGCCAGTTGCCATTCCGCATGTTGTGTCGCGGAAAGCTCGTTTGCCAATTCGACTTTGAATGGTGGTGTGTTGACCAGGTCACAAACTGGCATGCAGACCCACAATGGTATCTCAGCGTTTTTGATTTGTTTCACCATTGCCAGAAACACGGTGTCAAAGTGTTCCTCGACACCACGCCGCCAGGTTGGATCGCGATGATATTTTTCAAGCCCGCCAACATGGTCAAGACGCGCGTTAACCTCGGTTGGCATCGTTGATATTGATATCGCGTCAGATTGGAGGCGTTCCTGTATCCACGAGACAGTGCGAATGTTGCCCGCGATGTTTGACAGCCATGTTTGAATCGGTCCCGCATTTATCAGGGCTCCGTATTCACGGTCCTCCAGAAACTCGTTGTGTCCGGTGTACAGCACAATGGCATCCGGTTCATGTTCCAGCACTTCGTCGACTAGCTTCGATACGCGATAGCTGGCATAGGAGATGCCACCCACATTGACTACCTCGAAGTTGGATTTTGGGAACGCTGCTCTTAGTCGTGTCTCTAGCCAAATCGGAAAAGCCGTTTCCGTCGAAAATGGCCTTCCCTGCACCGTTGACCCTCCGAGGACAAAAATCCGCTTGGTCGCATCATTCTTACGGCTTGAAAATGCAGCTGGTCGAAAGAAGTTCATCCTGTGATCAGGTATTTTCCACTGTTTTGTGGAGGCGTCCAATTCAAAGAGAGGTTGCAGTTGCTGTAAATCAACATAGGGGTCAATCGCTGCGTTTTCGACCGATTGTGGTGCGAAGAACCGAAGGGCCGTTTCCAGAATCCCAAATGGCAAAAGTGCTAAGCAGATTGTTGCCACTGGCATCCACCATCGATGACGCTTTGGTGAAACCGATGCGCCATCCTCAGCAGCATCAGACGCTGCTTGACCGCCAACTTCCGGAGATCGGGTGTCTTTGGAATCCATCATGGAGTGATCAGATTTAGTTTCAGGCGATACTGATTCATTTGGTGGAGTGATGTGGCCAAGGTGTCTCTTTGCCATCACGTCGCTTCGCGACGCTGCTCGCAATCAGGGTTATCACGGGGAGTAGACGTTATCACGGGAAATAGGTTAACTATCTGTACACGGGGTGTCGGGTTCACAGGCGATCGTCGCGTGAACATTGCCAATCATTGGATTTCTGATTTCAGCATAGCTTGGTTTGTTCAAACATGGGGTGAATTGGTCAGTGGGCACGATTAACTATTCGGCGTGGCAGCTGACATCAGGTTAGCCTGTAATGAGGTCGCCTTCATGGGGAAACGCATGTCAGCGGTTTTCACCCTGGGGACCGGTCGGATCGCTATCATGGACGATTGGAAGTTGGCAATTCTCATTACAAGCAACTGCCGATGATCATAACAGTTGTTGATACATTTCTCGCCGTCGGAGTCGCAGCATGCGATCCGAGCGAGGGGACTCGCTCTTTTGCCCGCTGTCTCACAGAATGGTTTCCATGACTAATAAAGAACATATTTATCTGACGGGGTTTCGTGGCACGGGCAAGACATCCGTGGGGACTTTGCTGGCAAAGTCATTGGGACGTACCGTGATTGATTTGGATGGCGTGGTGACGGCTAACGCAGGCAAGTCAATCCGTGACATCTTTCAGGATGGTGGTGAGGTTGCGTTTCGTGACTTGGAAAGCAGTGCTTTGGAGTCCGTTTCGCAGACGGGAAATGCTGTGGTTTCGCTCGGTGGAGGAGCCATCTTGCGGGATGCTAACCGGGCACTCATTCGCTCAACAGGAATCTGCTTTTGGCTCGAATGCGATGCCGAAACCATCGCCCGGCGGCTGCAGCAGGATAAGGTTAGCATGGAGCAGAGACCAGCATTGACCACGCTTGATGAATTGCAGGAAATTCGCGAACTGCTGCAGGCTCGCCATGCCCTGTATCAGGAAGCGTCAGATTATCGTGTTGTCACCGCTGGCATGACGATTGAGCAAGTTGCCGAGCAGATCATTGAGTTGTTGTCCGGGAATGCATCCTCCTAAAAGGGTATTTGCGTCCTGAAAGCTGAGGGGGCTTGCATCCCGAAAGCGGAAAAGTCTTGCTGAAAATTGGAAAGCAACACATTCATCGTCCGGATCGGTCTGTTGCGACAGGGGGTGAAATCGGTAAGCTGTCGGAAGTTAGCAACTTAGCCCCTTTGGGCGAGATTGCAGCGGCCCCGATCAAGACGAGTGTCTGATGGGAAATGATATCATTCGGTGCAACGGAGTGGCCCAAAATCGTAGGGTCGTTGCTGTTGCCAGGGTCTGATGGATTCAAGGTAGCTAAGTAAGGATTACAACGTGTTTGTAGCAGCGTCGACTGAGTGCTGGCCCGAGATGGAATTCGAAGAGGCCATCGAGGTGCTAACTGATCTTGAATTTGCGGCCGTAGAAATAGCGGTTCACGAATCTGGCACCCTCAAGCCAAGCCAGCTCATTGGGGAACCCGATCGAGCCGTTCAGATATTGAGGCATACTCATCGTCTGGATATATCGAGTTACAGCCTGCAATTGGGCACCAAGGGCGACCAGCTTTACGAAGACTTCAAGGAGTTCTGTCGTATCGCCAAGACAACCAAAGTGGTCAATGTTACCGTACCCTCAGGTGAGCATGGCACTCCTTTCAATGAGGAGGTTGAGCATCTGCAGCAACTCGTGACGATCGGTGAAACCGAGGGAATTCGCGTTGCAGTGCGAAGTCAGTTGGGTTGCCTGAGCGAAGATCCTGACACTCTGATGGTTTTGTGTAACAACGTCGATGGCTTGGGAATTACGCTTGACCCGAGTGTTTATATCTGTGGCAGTGCGAACGGCAAAAACCTCGACAAGATTCTCAAGTTTGTCTGCAATGTGCACCTTCGTGATTCACGTCCGGATGCATTTCAGGTCAGTGTTGGTCAGGGTGAGGTGGACTACGGAAAAATAGTCACGCAGCTCGAACGCGACAAGTACGATCGTGGCTTGGTTGTCCACATGACACCTTGTGATGAGATGGATCAACGCGTTGAGTTACGAAAATTGCGACGTTTGCTTGAAACATTGATGTAAGGCATCTGTGAATCATGGGAACATGATTCATCGGCAGATGACGTGGCGGATGCATGTCGGTTTCTCGTACCGCAATTGAACGAATCAGTTCTCGCCTGTGTGACGGCAATCCTTTGCCGCGACCCAGGTTGGTACCGGAACTGTCTTATGGACGGCATCGAGGACCAGCGCGACCACAATCACGGATCGCTGCTGTGGCTGTTACGTTGTATTGCTGTCCCACGCAGGGCTGGGTGATTCCTTTGACACTGCGGCCCCAGTGTCTGCAGCATCATGCAGGCCAGATCTGTTTCCCCGGCGGACGTGTTGAAGCTGGCGAGACGATCCCTGAAGCAGCTTTCAGAGAGTTTCGGGAAGAACTGGGGGTCGATGCAAAGGTAACTACATTTTGTGGTCAGCTCTCGCCGCAATATGTGTACGCCAGTGACAATCTGGTGCATCCCGTGGTCGCCATCATTGAGCATCCTGGCCCGTGGAATCCTGATCCAGTGGAGGTCGCGCAAGTCATTACCTTGCCGCTGGCACGACTGACGCAAATCGCAAACTCTGGGGACCCCAGCAATACGCGACTCCGGCACGAGGTTGTTACAGAGGAAGATCCAGTTTCCGATTTAAACTGCCAGCAGCACCGATTGATCAAGCACCGCCCATTGATCAAGCACCGCCCATTGATCAAGCACCGCGGGGTGGTGGCAGAGACTGGCGAGGTTGATCAATTGCGATTTCGAGTTCCTGCGGTCACTCATCAGGGGCACCAAATTTGGGGTGCCACGGCGTTGATTTTGGACCAATTGGCCCAGGTCTTGCATGAGGTGGGGTAAGAACGAAGGGCTTGCCTGCCAATCGGTCAGTCTTTCTGGATTCCCTGTTGCGAATCGTGACCTGGGCCGTGAATTACTTCCCCGATTGCAAAAAAACGCAGCTCTGATGACTATTTTCATGATGCGGACGGTTTTGCATCAAATTGACACCGTCGCCGCGGTTCCTACAATCTTGATCGTAGTACGAGTGATGGCTGTCGCTGTCTCTTGACGCGTTGACAGGTAGTAAAGTGACCTGAACGACGATTTACCAGTAAATGAAGGAAAGAAGACGATGGCTTCTGATGCCGTAAAAGAATTCACTGATGACAATTTCGATGCCGATGTACTGCAGGCCGATGGGGCAGTCCTGGTTGACTTTTGGGCACCTTGGTGTGGCCCGTGTCGTCAAATCGCTCCGATGATTGACGAACTGGCCAGCGAGAATCCATCTGCCAGCATCGGTAAGGTAAACATTGACGATAACCCCGGCGTTGCCCAACGCTTTGGTATCACCAGCATCCCCACACTGCTTCTCTTCAAAGGCGGTGAGCCTGTTGAGAGTTTTGTTGGGGTTCGACCTAAGACGGCTTTGCAGGAAGCAATTGACTCGGCTTCTGCCTGAGGATTGAGTTTGGCAGAGTGCGTATGGCTCAGCCAGCGAACACCTAGGTGTCGTTGGCTGCGTTGTCGCCGTTTGAGATGCGCTCACTTGAGTGCTTTGGAACCCGAGCGGCCGATCCCAGTAACCTTCCACGCATAGTATTCACACCACCGTCTCTGAGAAGAGTCAGCGAGTGAGATGCCAATTCGTGGAACTTTGTTAACAGGCTGTCATCTGACAGCCTGTTTTCATAGCCACCTCTCCTCCGGTTTCTCCTGCAGCGGGTGGAGGATCGCCTGCTTCTATTTAACCGTCGTAACAGCGACACTTGGTGCTGGGCGGAACATTCTGTTGTTTGACTATCGAGAGAGGCCATTTTGAATAAGACAACCGTTCACAACATCGGCGATCGAAGTGTGGCTGCATTCGAGCGGGCTCGAAAGCTGATGCCAGGCGGAGTCAACAGTCCGGCACGGGCTTTCGGAGCCGTCGGCGGCACACCTCTGTTCATCGAGCATGCGAACGGACCCTATCTTTATGACATCGATGGTCGGCGGTTTCTCGACTATATCGGTTCTTGGGGGCCCATGATTCTGGGGCATGCTCATCCGGAGGTGATCGAGGCGATCACACAAGCCGCGCAGCGTGGCACAAGTTATGGCGCTCCGACGGAAGCTGAGTCAGGCTTGGCGGAGCAAATCATTGAGGCGGTCGAGAGTGTCGAAAAGGTTCGTCTGGTCAATAGTGGCACCGAAGCCACTATGAGTGCAATCCGTGTGGCACGTGGCGCAACCGGACGAGACAAAATCATCAAGTTCGCTGGCAACTACCATGGCCACGTCGACAGCCTGCTGGTCGCTGCTGGCAGTGCGGCGGCCACGCTTGGTGTGCCCGATTCACCCGGCGTCACGACAGGTGCCGGGCAGGACACGATCGTGCTCTCGTATAACAGTTGCGAAGAAGTGGTCGCGGCATTTGCAGAATTTTCTGGGCAGATCGCAGCGATCATCCTCGAGCCCGTCGTGGGCAATATGGGATGCGTCCCAGCGACTCCTGAGTTCATGGCATGTTTGAGAAGTGAAACCGAGAAAGATGGCGCGATCCTGATCTTTGACGAGGTGATGACCGGTTTCCGCTTGGCGTTCGGCGGAGCACAGGAACGTTATGGAATTCGACCTGACATGACCACTCTCGGAAAAATTGTCGGTGGTGGTATGCCATTGGGGGCCTATGGTGGCCGGGCTGACATCATGGATCAGGTGTTACCGGCGGGCAAGGTTTTTCAGGCCGGCACGTTGAGTGGTAATCCCGTTGCTGTCGCCGCTGGGAGTGCAACCTTGCGGCTGTTGAGGGATGATCCCCCGTACGAACAACTGGAAGAGCGGGGCAAGCAGTTGGCCGCAGGTCTCGATCATGCTGCGACTGAAGCGGGCATCCCACATCAGGTACGGCAGGTCGGAAGTATGATAACCCTGTTCTTTAACCCTGATCCGGTTCATGATTGGCAAGGTGCTGATCGTTGTGATCGAGAGGCATTTGGTCGCTACTTCTGGGGATTGATTAATGAGGGTATTTACATGCCTTGTAGTCAGTTCGAATCGCTGTTCTTCAGCCGACTACACACTGAGGCGATGATCGAGGAAACGATTGATGCGGCTTCAAAAGTGCTGAAAACAATCGCTTGATTCACACGGCATTTGTCCGCTGCCGGTATAGCACGCAACACGCCTGCTGGATCAGGTCGCGTTGTTCGTGCTGTCTGTGAACCGTTTCACCTGCCTGTTCGAAACTCGTAAGCGAAAGCTTTTGAGTCAACATCAGCCAGCGTTGGGAGTTCGAATCACAAGGTTGCGGATCTCTGTCATGTCTTCCATGGCAAAGCGAATTCCTTCGCGACCCAGCCCACTGTCTTTGACACCCCCATAAGGCATGTTGTCGACTCTCCACGATGGGACGTCGCCAATCACAACGCCACCCACTTCCAGTTCATCCCACGCCTTCTGCATCTTGTACAGGTCTCGCGTGAAAATGCCTGCCTGCAAGCCAAACTCACTGTTGTTGACTTCTCGCAGAGCCTCGTCAAATGAGCTGAAGCGGCTCAGAACTGCCACAGGCCCGAATGCTTCGCTAGCGCAAATTGGTTCTTCCGTCGGAACTTGCTCCAGAAGTGTCGCCTCAAGCATGGCACCCTGCCGCTGGCCTCCGCAAAGAAGTTGACCCCCTGCATCAATCGCCGACTTGATCCAGTTCTCGAGACGCTCAGCTTCAGATTCTGAAATCATGGGACCAATGAAGGTGTGTTCCTGCTTGGGGTCACCTGCAACCAACTGTTGGGTCGCGGCTACCAGCTTGTCCCGTAGTGTTTCGTAAATGCTGTCGTGAACGATGATGCGTTGGACGCCAATGCAACTTTGGCCAGACTGATAAAAAGCGCCGATTACCAGTCGAGCAACCGCATCGTCTAGGTCTGAATCGTGGTCAACAATGCATGCAGCGTTGCCACCCAGTTCCAGCACGACGGGTTTCTTGCCAGCTTTGGCTTTCAATTTCCAGCCCACTTCTGGTGAGCCTGTAAAACTGAGAAGTTTGAGCCGGTCGTCGGTTGTGAATAGGTCAGCACCATCGCGGCTGCAGGGTAAGATTGAAAATGCACCGGATGGAAGGTCTGTTTCTGCCAAAATCTCTCCTATCATCAACGCCCCAATCGGGGTGCGACTGGCCGGCTTGAGTACGAAAGGGCACCCCACGGCCAATGCCGGTGCGATTTTGTGCGCTGCCAAATTCAACGGAAAGTTGAAGGGTGAGATGAAAGAACAGGGACCGATCGGCACACGCTGGAACATCCCGCGATAGCCCTTGGCACGGGGAGATATTTCCAGGTTCATGACTTCACCGCTGAGCCGCACCGATTCCTCGGCAGCAATCCGAAACGTATCTATCAGACGTGTCACCTCACCACGCGCATCATTGATTGGCTTGCCAGCCTCAATGCAGAGTGACATTGCCAATTCATCGAATCGCTGTTCAAACCTTGTGACGCAATGCTGCAAGATTGACTGCCGCGCATAGGGTGGCATCCGACGCATCTCGTCGTTCGCGTCGACGGCTGCCTGAATACCTGCATCAATCGCCGTGGTATCTGCAACAGCCACACGTGTCGCTACTTTGCCCGTGTACTTGTCAGTGACGGCCAAATCTTGATTCGGGGCGAAGGCCTTTCCGCCCAAGTAATAAGGGTAGCTAGGGTTGAGCATGGCGGTGACTCCAAAGAGGCGGCGTGTGGGTACCGTGATCCACGGTTTCATGCGATGAGCTGCCGGTGATCAATTCCCCGTCATACTAAGCTTGGTTGATGTTTGTTCAATGCCCGCATTTTGGTGCATTGGTAAGATTGGTGCATTGGTAACAACGGCATCTGGGTGATCCGGCAGCAACGTTCGGGGACCACAACAACCACGCGTGTTCAAATCCAAACCTCCGCATCGCCAAAATCTTGGCGAACCAGTCTTTCAGCGCGTCTGCCCCTGGAAAAAACGACCCCGCCGTCACTAAGCCGTTCTCGAGCATCCGGCTACAAAGAAACGCGATGTCGGCATGTGAATGCTGGCAGGCGAGAATGTTGCATCAGTGTGCATGAATCGCCTAGGACTGTCAGTCTTTGACTTGAGGGGGAGTTTTCGCCTCTGGAGGCACGAAGACTTCACGAATCCGAATCCCAAATTTGTCACCAATCTTGACTGTTTCACCCGTTGCGATGGGCGATCCACCAGCTTCCAGCGTGAGTGGTTCGTCGCAATGCACGTCAAAAGTCAGCATTGCACCGGGAACCAAATTCACGATGTTTTCCAAAGAGACACTCTTGCGAGCCAACGTCACACAAACTGGCGTTTGGATCGAAAGGACAGCGCGAGTGTAGTTTGTGTTCGAATCAACACTCATAAGGGCGTCTTACTTTTCCTAGTAGGGTTGGCAATTTGGGGGATTTGGAGTGTTCCCTAATCGCTATTATCGGTCCGCGGACGCCCAAAGCTTGCCCAGACTCCTCTAATCGGTACCAAAAACCCCGCGAAAGCAAGCATTTCACGTGCAATCCCCCCACTAGAGGGTATGGAAGGGCCAGTTGCGGGGATACATTATGCCCTGCCTGAAGTGTGGGTTCATTTCACACACACACTTCAGCAACGCATTTTGATTATCACTGTTCTTTTGAAATAGAAAGCTGCGAGATGTGCCTACTGGCTGTTCAGTACCGCTTGGTCCCCGAAAGTCCCATTCTCGTCGCAGCGAACCGCGAGGAGTACGTCGACAGACCAAGTCTGCCTCCGTCTATCCAATCCGGTAAACCACGAGTCCTGTGTGGAATCGATCAAAAAGCAGGGGGCTCCTGGCTTGGTGTCAATCAGAACGGACTGTTCGTCGGATTGTGCAACCGAGCGACCGCAACGCCGCTCTTTGGGCAACGCTCACGCGGTTTGCTAGCTTTAGACTTGCTTCGTTGCACTTCCGCCAGTCGTGCCCTCGAGAAAGCTGAAACGGAATTTGCGAAGACTCGTTATGACGGTTGCAATATCCTGATCGCGGATGCCAAGAACGGATACGCGATCCATGCCGATGAACGTCAGGAAGTCGTTGAGCTAAAAGATGGCCTGAATATCATTGGGGCTCGCAACTTGAATGATCCTGACGACCAGCGTGTCCAGATGGCGAGACGCTTATTAACGCTCCAAACTCTCGATTCGCCTGTCAAATTTTTGGCGGTCGCAAGTAAAGTTTTCGCTAGAGCACCTGTCGGGCCCGGGCGTCCGAGCATGGTTGTTCGAAATGGTGACTATGGCACTGTCAGCAGCACGTTGATCGCTTTGGGAGTCAAACCCCGCGATGCGATTTATCAGTTCAGCAACGGAGCTCCTGATCAGTCCAAGTACGAGGATTTTTCGCCCATGTTGCGTGATATCCTCAGCCGCGGACTCCGCGAGGCTCGCACCAAGGCCAAAGCCCAAAGTTAACAAACCCCAAGGGCTAACAAACGCCGAGGCTTAACAAAAGTCGATGTGAGCATCGGCGAGGGTTAGCAAATTGCGGCTGATAGCCGCAGACGATTCGAGCAGCGGCACGCTTACCACGTCGATTCCGCTGTACGCACCAGTGCAGCGATCTCTAGGCACCAGTGCAGCGATCTCTAGGCACCAGTGCAGCGATCTCGGGTTGCCCCACCAAAATTTTGGATTTGTGCAACAGGTGAGGTTTCAAGCTCGCCAACGCGTGCCCTTGAGAAAGAATTCCCGAGTGATTTTTTGCGCATGAGAATGGCTTCGCCATCCTTGGTATGCTGTTTTACTGACAGTTCTACTCCCTTGAAATTGCTGCATTTGTGCTGAGAGCTGGAGCATTCACGTTTTTTTAGCACGTCCCACCGGGGTGCTTCTGGTCTGTTTTCGGGCGGTTGTCGAATATCTTTCCGGCTAGTTTGATCCAATGTAGCGGGATCAACACTTGCATCTTGTGGGGTTTCAGCCATTGTTAACAAGGTGGATCAATCGTTACGCAACGTTGTGGCACAATCATTCTCTACAGGTTTTCTTTTTAGTCTGGATTCTGATGTCATCTGATGTAACGCGTTCGATTGAGGGTTCACGTTGTTTAGTTACCGGTGGCGCGGGTTTCATCGGTTCTCATTTGGTGGACGGCTTGTTGGAGGCGGGCGGCGCAGTCCGGGTTTTAGATAACTTTAGCACCGGATTTCGCCGTAACCTTGAACATCTTGAGTCAGGCCAGGTCGAGATATTTGAGGGTGACGCGTCTGATATTGAAGTTGCCACGCAGGCCGTGGTCGACGTCGATTTTGTGTTTCATGCGGCGGCGATGGCGAGCGTGCCCCGAAGCATGCGGGAACCAGATTTGTGCCATGCGTGGTGCACAACTAGCACCGTGAATCTGTTACAGGCCTCAGCGGCAGCCGGTGTTCGTCGTCTGGTGTTAGCTTCGACCAGCGCGGCCTATGGTGATTCCACTTTTGTGTCCAAACGCGAGACCGACCCATCGGCACCACTGTCGCCGTATGCTGCGGCAAAGCTAGCGGCAGAAGCTTATTGTCAGGCCTTCCAGCGGGGCTTTGATGTTGAGACCGTTGTGCTGCGTTACTTCAATGTATTTGGACCCCGGCAGGATCCGCAAAGCGAGTACAGCGCTGTGATTCCGAAATTCGTCTCGATGATTCTTTCCGGTGAACGTCCTGTCATTTACGGTGATGGACAGCAGTCACGCGATTTTGTCTTCGTCAAAGATGTGGTCAAGGCCAATCTACTTGCAGCGACAGCGGCAGATGCGTCAGGCGGGATCTTCAACATTGCACGTGGTGAGCGAACCACACTGTTGGAATTGCTTACCAATCTGCGCGATATTCTCGCTCAGCACATTGAGCCCATTCACGAACCGCCTCGAGCTGGCGACGTGCGTGATTCGCTCGCAGATATTTCCCAAGCTCGGAATCGATTGAAATTCGAGCCGGGAACGACGATCGCCGAGGGACTACGACAGAGCGTTGAGTACTATCGCAGTATCGTTGAATGACTGCGTTGTTGAGTGCTGTGTTGTGCAGTAGCCCGTGTCATGGGGGGCAAGTGGGAACTCACGCCACTGGTGGTTCAGCACTGGT
>Ga0315321_10000474_pt1 | contig 29606 bp, 31 predicted proteins | sample M180m21515metaG_FD_203464 | JGI IMG/M metagenome (GOLD analysis project Ga0315321, IMG submission 203464) | Ammonia-oxidizing marine archaeal communities from Monterey Bay, California, United States - M1 80m 21515 | ecosystem: Environmental > Aquatic > Marine > Intertidal zone | place: USA...
ATCAACATGGCAGCGACATTAAGAGCAAGCTTCAGTCCTTGGGACGTGCCGTTGGCCAAAGCGTCAATGGGGTTCCGACCAATGCTTTCCCGGGAAACCGATAGATCTTTACTGACCTCTTGAGTCTCGGGTAAGAGGATCTTTGCAATCAGAAGAGCAGCCGGAGCATTCATGACCGAAGCACAGAGAAGGAACTCGCCAAAATCGATTTTGGATTGTTCGTCCGCGCCTCCCAGCATAAGAATGTACAATCCAAAAACCGACCCAGCAATCGTTGCCATTCCACCAACCATAAGAGCAAGAATTTCAGAGCGGGTCATCTTGGACACATAGGGTTTCACAATCAAGGGCGCCTCGGTTTGGCCGACAAAAACATTAGCGGCCGCTGCCAAACTTTCCGCCCCTGACAAACGCATGAACCGGCTCATCACCCACGCCATCCTCTTGACCACGAACTGCAAGACACCGAAGTAGTAGAGGAGCGAGGAGAGGGCCGAGAAGAAAAGGATGCTGGGCAAGGCCATGAAGGCGAACACGAACCCTTTCTTTTCCCCAAAAACCCCATCCATCTTCTTACCATCGGAAAGGGGGCCAAAGACGAAGCCTGCCGCTTCCACGGATGTCTCCAGGAGTGTGGTAAATATTTGCGCAATAAACTTGAAAAGATCTCCGACGAGAGGAATCTCCAAAAGGACACCAGCAGCTATGCATGTCTGCAGGAGCAAGCCTCCATAAACAACGCGCCAATTGACGTTTTTTCGATCGGAACTAAGGAAATAGGCTATTCCAAGAATCCCGGAGACTCCAATTAAAGCACGAAAAACATAACCCAAGGATTCCATGGATAAAAGCTAAGGGACTATTCCCTGTCGGTCAATAGCCCTCGTGAGTCCGGAAGCTGTAACCCAAGTCAAAAGATTCTTTCATGCAGTGGGTTTGCAGATATTTTGTTTGGCAAACATCGGGCAAAATACGATAAACGTGCAGATGAAATCTTTGGAAGGAAAAAACATTCTGGTAATCGGAGGTGGCTCAGGAATGGGGGCAGCCACCGCACTCCTTTTTTGCGAGCATGGAGCAAAAGTAGCCATAGCAGGAAGAAAGATCGACAGTCTGCGAGAAACGGAAGGACTTAGCCAAGAAGAACAGTCCTTGTCATGCAAAACGGCAGACGTGGGCAACCGGCAAAGCTTGGAAGAGCTTTTTGCTTGGTTCGATAAAGAACTGGGGCAACTGGATATCCTCATTAATGCGGCGGGGATCAACATACCCCAAAGAGAAATGTCTCAACTGTCAGGAGAGGATTGGGATAATGTGCTCAAAACTAATCTTACCGGAGCATTTGACTCACTCAGGCTTGCCCTCGAGAGAATGAGACCGCGCCGAGACGGCTTGATTGTGATGATCAACTCTATCTCAGGAAAAAGATCAAATCCTTTGGGAGGTGTTGCCTACAACGCCTCGAAGTTCGGCATGACTGCTTTGGGGGCATGCGTATCCGAAGAAGAAAGAGAGCATGGGGTCAGGATAACCAACCTCTTCCCCGGAGAAGTCAATACGCCCATTTTGGACAAGCGCCCCACCCCGCCGCCTGCCGAACACCGGGCAAAAATCCTTCAACCCGAAGACATAGCCCAGGCCATCCTTCTACTTGCCCAACTCCCGCCCCGGGCTCATGTCCCGGAATTAATTATCAAGCCGACCATCCAGAGCTACCTGTAGGCAGTAAAAAACTTTAGATCAAAGGCTTAGGTTTTCCTTGATCGAACGGATCGCCCGCTCAACATTTTCACGATGGCCGAAGGCACTGAGGCGGAAGAAGCCCTCCCCTGCCGGCCCGAAGCCCGACCCGGGCGTGCCGACCACATGGCATTCGTTAAGCAACTTGTCAAAAAAGTCCCACGAACTCAAACCGCCCGGGGCCTTCATCCATACATAGGGAGCGTTTCCGCCTCCGTAAGTGCTTATGCCAAGAGACTGAAGACCCTCATTGATTATCCTCGCGTTCTCGAGATAAAAGGAAACCTGCTCCCCCGTTTCCCGCCTTCCGTCTTCGGTCAAGGCCGCAAGCCCTCCCGCCTGAACAATATTCGAAGCACCATTGAAAAAAGTGTTTTGGCGACGGGTCCACAAGGAATGAAGCTTGCCTGGCTCCGCATCTTCGGCCTGGCAAGCCTTGGGGACGATCGTCCACGCTAAGCGGACGCCGGTAAAGCCTGCGGTTTTGGAGAAACTGTTGATTTCAATGGCGCATTTCTCCGCTCCTTCGACTTCATAAATAGAGCGAGGCAGAGATGGGTCGGTAATGAAGGAGGAGTAAGCCGAATCAAAGAAAATGACTGCCTTGTGTTCGATCGCATAGTCTACGAATGTTTTCAACTGCTCGTGCGTAGCCACGGAACCGGTCGGATTGTTTGGGCTGCAAAGATAAATCAAGTCTACCTTTCCTTCGGGCAAATCAGGGAAAAAACCATTGTCTTCGGTACAAGGCATATAAACGAGACCGTCATACCCGGAGTCGGATGCATTCCCGGTCCGACCGAAGATCACGTTGCTATCGACGTAAACCGGATAAGCCGGATCTTGTACGGCAACGATGCAATCTTCGGAAAAAATGCTCTGAATGTTTGCCGAGTCGGACTTGGCTCCATCCCCAACAAAAAATTCGTCAGGTGACAAATCGAGTCCGTATTCCGAATAAAGCCCGGCCAAAGACTTGCGGAGAGAGGAAATCCCTTCGGAAGGACCGTAACCCGAATAAGTTTCAACCTTACCAAGAGAGTCAACCCCCAGATGGAGTCCTTTCAGTACTGCAGGAACAATGGGTTCGGTCGTATCGCCAATCCCAAGTCGGAGAACTTCGGTTCCCGGTTGACCCTCAAGAAAGGCATTCGTTCGACGTGCAATCTCAGGGAACAAATAACCTGCCCCCAATTTATCGTAGTTTGTATTGATTCTAGCCATGATGAAAATTGTTTATTGAAAAATAATATTTGTACGCAAGTAGGCTTTTGGACAAAGACAACTTACTCTCCCGATTGCAAAAGAATTCCCTGGTTTCGCGCCGAGTTGAAAGCCCAAAAGAAGACTCCGACTCCGACAATAAAATAGAATAGATTGAGAAAAAAGGCAGTATAAAGAAGGTCGGCCCGCCATACTTCATCAAGCAAGAGTGCTCGCATCCCTTCAAAAACATAGGACGTGGGAATGAATTCCGCGACTGACCTCATCCATTCGGGAAGGGTATCAAGAGGATAGTAAATGCATGAAAACGGAGCGATAAGGAAAGGCAGGACCCAAGTCAGACTTTCCGCACCCAACCCATATCGAATCAGGATGCCCGTCACGAATTGAGAAATTGCCCATCCCGTGAAGACAAGATTCAAAAAGAAGGCAAGCAAAGGAAAGCCGATTTCGAAAACGGAAACTCCAAAAAAAGGTATCGCCAAGAGAGCGGCCGGAATCATGCCGATTAGTGTTCTCATCATGCTGATCGAAGCAAGGGAGACGATCAACTCGAAGGGACGCAGAGGGGACACAAAAAGGTTCCCCAGGTTGCGAGACCATAATTCCTCAAGAAAAGAAAGGGTGTAACTAATGTGAGAGCGAAAAAGAGAGTCCCAGACCAAAACGACCGAGATGAGAATTCCTCCCGTGGTCAGTTCGGGACTGGATGAAGAAAAATACTGTGACACAAACCCCCAAATGATCATTTGCATGGTCGGCCAGTAAGCGATCTCGATAATCCTAGGCCAGGAGCTACGCAATAGGTAGGCATAGCGGAGGAGCAAAGCGCAAATCCTGCCCATGGAAGCAGGGATGTTCATTCGTTTCCCTCTGACCTGCTGACCTGAAGAAATACTTCCTCAAGTGTTTTGTGGCCATATTTTTCCAGGAGTGACTGGGGACTTCCGCGCTCAACCAACTTGCCCTGACGAAGAAGGATCGCTTCATCGCACAAAAGCTCGACTTCCCTCATGTCGTGACTGGCAAACAAAATGGTAGCCCCACTCTCCCTGCGGTATGAATCCAGCAATTCACGAATCCAAGAAGTGGTATCGGGATCCAAGCTCGCCGTCGGCTCATCCAAAAGAAGGAATTCCGGCCGATTGATCATTGCTTTTGCGAGGGAAACCCTTGTCTTCTGGCCAGAAGAAAGCTTGCGGAGTCTTCGGTCGATAAAAGATTCAAGGCGAAATTCCTTCACGACTTCAGTAATCCTGGTCGAGACGTGCTTAACACCGTAAAGCCTCGCGTAAACGGAAAGGTTTTCCCTGACCGTCAGACGCTGTGGCAAGTCTACGTAAGGGGAGGAAAAGTTCATCCGGGAAAGAACGGCAAAGCGATTGGCTATGAAATCATGCCCGAAAAGCTCGATCTTCCCAGAGGTGGGCTTGAGTAACCCCAAAAGCATGGACAAAGTTGTCGTCTTCCCAGCCCCGTTCCCGCCAAGCAAAGCGGTGATCGACCCCTCCTGTAAAAGCATGTTCAATCCATCCACAGCAAGGATGCTGGCAAACCTCTTGGTCAAGTCTTGGGTTCGAAGGACTACGCTCATAGGGAATTCGGAAGGAAATGCAGATATGGCAAGCCGGGCAAGATGATTCGCGGAGGAAACCGAACAAAAGCTTCAGTCCTTGGTCATTTCCGTCAATAGACATTGAGTAAATTCTGTAGCCTCGTCGAGATCTCTGTCTCCGAAAATATCCTCAAAACCAAGATACCTGTAGTTTGCAATTACCTTGGAAAAGGGAAAAGGCACGACAAACCTGTCCCAAGACTTGAGTTTGAGCGACCACCCGAATTCGAAGGACAGGAAGAGAATCGGTGTCTTGGTCAAACGGGCTACCAAAAGAGCACCCGACTTTGCCTCATAGCAAGGCCCCCTCGATCCGTCCGGTGTTACGCCGATGTCGTGACCTTTACGCATGACGCGAACCAACTCACGGACGGCCTGCGCTCCCCGCCGGTTACGGGAACCACGAACAGCCCGAATGCCCGCCCACCCGTAAAAGGTTTCCAGCAAGGCACCGTCCTTGCTGGCACTAATCAGCCCGTAACAGGTCTTGTCTTTGCGGATGCGACGATGCCATTCCCCGGCTAGAAAAAGGCGGTTATGCCATAACATCAAAATACAGGGCTGCTTCCTCAAGTTATCTGTATCATCGCCAGATGAATCGACATTCTCAATGCGGATCGAAGCAGTCCACAACCGGTAAAGGAGTCCGACCGGCCACAAGAAAAACCTCGCGACAGGCCCCTGCTTATGGGGAACCTCCAGGGGCTCCTCTCCGACCTTGCTCATCAAGAGCTAGAACTCAAAGCCCAGACCCAATTCAGCCAAGTGGGCAGGAACTTCATCTTCATGAAAGTACCTGTATCCCAGGCGAAGGGCGATGAGATCGGAGAAATTGTAAGCCAAGCCGATTGCCCCAGTGGCAAAGAAACCGTCTTCAGTCCGCTCATGGGGATCCTCGATATAGGAACGGTAGTAACCCAAGCCCAAGCCCACATAGCCATCGAGCGATCCTACAAGCCCGAACTCATACCCCAAATCAAGGTAGACTGCGAAAGTTTCGCTCTCTTGCGTAAGAGCCCTACCCGCATCCCTTGAACTGGGATCAAAATCGTTTCTTTTGTAAATGCCACCCAAGCCAATGCGAAAGTCATCGTTCTTGATTCCACTGGCCAAGGAAACTGCAATACCCGGATCATACTTGCGGCGGGAATTAACACCTACATGCGTTTTGTAAGGGATGGCAACCCCGGGAGTCAGGATCAGGTAGCCTCCTAGTCCGCCGGAACCAGAACTTGACGGAGCAAAAGTGCTGACCACTTGGTCATCCTTCTTGAATTGACCGGGTGAATCGACATTAAAAGCAAGTTGATCAGGGCCGGGGGCAAAAACCGGTTCGGTTTCCCGAGGCACGTGCGAAAGAGCGTTTTGAGCCCCACTGAGGGAACCCCCGGAAGTCGGATTGCTCTCGAAGCGGGTTGCACGGGATGGGCGGACAGGCTGATTGGAAACATCGAATGGGGTCTTGAAGGAATGATCCGCCGACAAGCCATAGAATATTTGGTCGAATCTTTTCTGCAGGTTGTGGAGTTTTTCCGAGTAATTATTAAGCTCGCCTTTCATCCCGTGAATTCTTCTTTGGTGAAAGTAAGTCTTGTCGTCCAAGTTCTCATAGTAGCTGAGAACAGGCTTTTCTTTTTCAAAAAAGTTTTCGTTCTGGGCATGAACCTCCATTGTCCCAAGGAAGAGAACGGGGAGAAGGCGCAGATAAGTTGTTTTTCTATTCATAATTGGAAGCATCTGCCTGACTATGGAAAAACTATGACGCGGTTAAGCAACCCAAAAGAACGAGAATTTTCAACTTGCCCTATTTTTTGCCGCCGCACGATAGGCATTCGTGAAGTAGGAAAACAAAACATGGAAAAGAACAAAATAAAGCCCATTCACCACGAACCCACCTACAAACGCAACCCTCAGCCCATCCTCCTGCCTGGCGGCCAACCGGTAGGCGACAAGGTTTCTTCTTTTTGCCTCACCATCGGTCATGGGAAGACGGGCATCATAAAGTTCGGGCTTCAGTCCGAGAATGCCCTTCGGCACGACGGGCTCGACTCCCTTTATGATTTCCCAGTAAGGCCGCTTGGGCATTCCCCGAAAAGGACCGTACTGAATTTCATGGTAAAACGTCAGCTGAATGATGCAGGCGGTAAGAATCAGCACCCCTTGGGAGACAAGCCACATTTTCGTCTTGAGTTTCATTGATACCCTTTTTGCGCGAAAGCGAAGCTATTGCAAAACCCAATGGTTCGAAAAAAGCAGTTCTCGGCAACTTCGTGGTTGCCATGATTCGGGCTTTTAAAAATAACCGAAGGTGGTAGATGAGGATTTTATTTCTGTTTTCACTCGCATTGGCGATCGTTCCCTTGTTGGCGGGAGAGGTGACTCATGTGGTTCAAAAGAACGAGACATTGGGTGGCATTGCCCGCAAATACGGGGTTTCCACTGCAGCCATCCAGTCCTTCAACGGAATCTCGAACCCCAATCTTCTATTCGCAGGAAAAAAACTCAAGATCCCCTCTGCCACGGCCAGTCAGATAGAGTATGTAATCAAAACGGGAGACAGTCTTGGTGGTATCGCATCCCGGTTCGGAGTCAAGACGTCCGACCTCATTGAGGTCAACGGCATCAATCAACCCAATTTGATCAAGGTGGGCCAAAAAATCACGATCCCATTGGGGAAAACCAAGAAGCCTCCCGCCACTCCCATGCTGCCGGCTTCAATACTAAAGACGCTGAAATCAATCACAAATTCTTCGAGATGGAAAAGAATCGTCATCCATCATTCAGCCACCCCGGTAGACGACGCCATGAACATGCACAATGTGCACAAAAACCAAAGGGGCATGAAAAACGGATTGGCCTACCATTTCGTTATTTCGAATGGTTCGCGTAAGGCAAGTGATGGGGAAATCCACATAGGAGGTCGATGGAAAGGTCAGCTTGACGGGGGGCACATGAAGCAATTGTCCCTGAACAAAACCAGTGTCGGGATCTGCCTGATCGGCAACTTCGAGCTTCAACGGCCGACATCCAAGCAACTCAAGAGCCTTGAGGCTTTGTGCAAGCATCTAATGAAAAGTTGCCGAATCTCTCATTCGAGCGTAACGACCCACAAGCTTCTTCACCCTAACCATACCAAGTGTCCTGGGAAGCATTTTTCACTCCCTTCCCTCCTCAAGAAAATCAAGCCCTGAAAGGAATTGACTAACCGGAAGTCTCTTTCTGGCGAACGAGAAGCACCTTCCCCATTCTTGACTCTCCATTCCTGGCAAGAGCTTGATCGAATTCATCTAACCCGAAAACCTTGTCCACGGGGTGACGGATCTCGGTAAGGGCCAACGGCTGAAGAACCTCCTCTACCCCATTCCTCAGGCTAGCGGGGGTTTGCTTTTTTTTCCATTTGTCCAACCAGAAACCAACGAACCGAACATCATCGAAAATCAGGCTCCTTGTCGGGAAGCGAACGGGGGAACTATCCATGGCTCCAAAGGTAACATGGACACCGCCCTGCCCCAATGACCTTGCGAGCCTCAAGGCACTCCGCCCGCCAACTGAATTCAAACCGAGGGCACAGCCCTTTCCTTTGGTCAATTCTTTCGTTCGGTCCGGAACCTCGTCGTTATCAATCCAAACTTCGCCCGCACCGAAATCAATGAGCTCCAGTCTTCTTTCCTCGCTTCGCACCAAGCTTATCAAGGTAAGCCCCATCTTCTTGGCAAACTGAACAACGGACAGTCCCACGGCTGAATTGCCCGCATTCTGGATAACGAAATCACCCTCGTTCAGATATTCGAAATCATTGAGCAAACGCCAGGCTGTAAGTGGATTCAGGATGGATATCGCCAACTGGTCAAAGGGAACCAAAGCAGGCAGAAGGATCAAATTACCCGACTGCATCTTCACATAATCCTGCCAGGCCCCCTCATCATCGGGCATTGCGACCGGGCGACCGACAACCTTTTCATCAACTCCCGAACCGACGCAAACGACCGTCCCCACGCCTTCCCGTCCGGCCACCGCAGGTAAGTCGCGCAAGCGACCGTAGGAACCATTGATCAATCCGAGGTCCGAAGGGTGGATAGTTGTCGCTTGCATTTCCACAAGAACCTCGCCTGCCCCTATTTCCGGAACCGGAATCTCCTCAAGTTTGAGAACCGACCCTGGTTCCCCATGTTCGTGATAACGGACCGCGCGACCGATGGTAGGGAGACTCACTTCTTCAACCATCCCATGGCTTTCATCCATGCCCCTGCCCTCGCAGGCCAAGTGACAACCGGATGATCGGATGGTCTCATCCCGTACCCATGACCACCGAACGGATAAACGTGAAGCTCGTTTCCCTTCACTCCCAACTTTTCGAGCTCTAAATACATGAGGACGCTGCCTTCCGCAGGAACCCCGTCGTCTCCCGTGTGAGCGAAGAAACAAGGAGGGGTGTCTTGGGTTATCTTGATCTCCGGGAAAAGCTTGTCCCGCTTTTTTCGATCCACGAGATAGGCTGGGTAAATCAGAATGCCGAAATCAGGCCGACAGGATAATTTATCCGCCTCGTCTACCTTCGGATAGGATCGGGCCTGATGAGAGGTCAACGCCATTACGGAAAGGTTGCCTCCAGCTGAAAAACCGAGAATCCCCAGGCGGTCGGGATCGATATTCCACTTCTTGGCACTCTGGCGAATCAGGCCGATGGCACGCTGAGCATCCTGCAAGGGAGCCTCATGCTTGAGCCTGTTTTTTCTCCGGGGCACCCGGTACTTGAGCAGAAACCCGGTCACTCCCATTGAGTTGAGCCACTCGCAAATTGCAGACCCCTCGTGTTCGTAAGCGAGAATATTGTACCCGCCGCCCGGGCAAACTAGCACACTCGTCCCATTCGCATTTTTGGGGCTTGCGGGAAAGATCGTCAAACTGGGCTTGGAAACGTTGGATACCCGAAGGATTCCACCCTTGGTCTCACCCTGTTCATTCGCAATCTCCCCGGGTGCTTCACCGGGCACTTTGGCGGGCCAAAGAAAAATCGTTTCGCTCTTGGCATTGGCCCTGAGAGAAAAAAGAAACGCAAGGATCGAGAAGACGAACGGGTAAAAGCTCATTTTTTTCATGCCCGCACCTTTCCGAAGGAAGGAGCACTTGGAAAGCAAAAAGATCATCATTGCACTTTTTTTACTTTCCGAAACAGATAATAATCTTCAAAAACAAATGTCATGAAGATTACCCATGTCCCCATCGCCATCTTGACCCTAGGAACGTTTCTGATTTCCGACTTGCCCGGTCAGGAGAAGGAATTGATCGATGCATTGATCCAAGTCGATGCCAAAGGGAAGGGGAACGATCAAGCAGTCCGTGCCTGGCCCTCGGTCACCAAACTCGACGCCTCCTCGGTGCCCAATCTTTTGGAAGCCATGAACAAGGCCAATGATTTGGGAGACAATTGGATTCGATCTGCAATCTCGGAAATTCTCGCTCGTGACAAATCCGGTTTTCCGGTGAAACAAATACTCGCTTATTTGAAGGACGATCAAAACACCGGAAGCTCAAGAAAACTTGCCTTCGAACTCGTTCGCCAGCACAAGCCCAAGCTCAGTCATTCCTTGACCCCCAAGTTCATCGACGATCGAGAACCGACCCTTCGACGCCTTGCCGTGGAAAAACTTCTTGAATCCGCCCGCAGAACTCCAAAACCCGAGGAAGCAAAAGCTCTTTTCGAAAAAGTCCTGAGCAAAGGACGAGAGGTCGACCAAATCAAGGAAGCAAAGGAGGCTTTGGAAAAAGCCGGACAAAAAATCGATGTCCAGACCCTGATGGGATTCCTTGTCGACTGGCATACGATCGGACCTTTCGACAACACGGGAAGACAGGGTTTCGGAGTGGAATACCCACCGGAGATGAAGATTGACCTGAAAGCCAGTTACGAAGGGAAGAACGAAAAGGCAAAATGGAGTGCCTTTACTACGCCCGATCCATTCGGGATGCTGAACATCAACTTGCAATACGGTGAAATCAAGGAGGTTCTGGCTTACGCCCACACCAATTTCGTTTCGGATTCCGAACGCCCCGCACAATTCCGCATTGGATCCAAAAATGCCTGGAAGCTCTGGCTGAACGGTGAACTGCTCTTCGCCCGTGACGAATACCACCGGGGCGGAACTCGCGTCGATCAGTTTATCATCGACGGAAAACTGTTGAAGGGCACGAACGAAATCCTCGTAAAGGTGTGTCAAAACGAACAAACCCAACCGTGGACCAAGCAGTGGGAATTGTGCCTGCGGGTCACGGATCCCAGTGGGACGGCTCTAACCTCCGTTAAAACCGCCAACTAAGGACAACGATCATGAAGTACGCGACCATTACAACCTTTATCCTTTGCTTTCCTCTCTCATTACTCGCGAATTGGCTCTCCTTTCGCGGAGACAGCGGAAACGGCATCATTGACCACGACTTGTCTCCGGACATCGGGGTCAAGTCCGAATCCGCATGGAAGGTGGAACTTCCCGGTCGTGGTTTGTCCAGCCCCATCGTCGTGGGCGACCGTGTATACCTTACGGCCTCGAGCGGCCCCAAGCAGGAAACCCTTCACATCATTGCATATGATGGAAAGACCGGCAAGACGGACTGGGAAAAAACCTTCAAGGCTACGGGGCGAACGGTTTGCCATAACAAAACCTGTGTTGCCGCCCCAACGATGGTGAGCGACGGAAAAGTCGTGGTGGCCCAGTTCTCATCCAATGATGTCTTTTGCCTGGACTTGAAGGGCAACTTGAAATGGTTGCGTGGACTCACCCATGATTACCCGAACGCGGCCAATGGCTTGGGCATGTCTTCTTCGCCGGTCATTGCCAACGGCGTACTCGTCGCGCAAGTGGAAAACGATGCCGAATCATTTACTGCCGGACTAAGCTTGAGCAATGGAACGACCCTTTGGAAAAAGGACCGGCCAAGAGGAGCAAACTGGACTTCCCCAACCGTCTTGGGTAAAGGAAAGGATCAACAAGTCGCCCTGCAATCGATGAAGGGGATCGCAGTGATCGACCCAAAGTCAGGAAAAGACCAATGGATCTATGAGGATGGAGCGGCCACTATTCCCTCGAGCACGATCTTAGGAAGTACAATTCTCGTGCCATCCAATGGATTGACCGCCCTGCAAGCGCGCCCTGACGGAAAATCCCATACCCAACTTTGGCAGGACAACAAACTGGGCCCAGGAACCGGCAGCCCTTCCATTTCCGGATACAATTTCTATGTCATCAACAAGGCAAATGTCCTTACCTGTGCGGAAATCAAGACCGGAAAGATCATTTGGCGGATGCGCCTGAAAGGTCCCGTGAGTAGTTCGCCCGTATCAACCAAGACGCACCTTTTTGTTTTTAACGAAGAGGGATTGGGCCAAGTCGTGCAACTCGGCGGTGAGGAAGGCAAGACCGTCAGGTCGATTGACCTGAAGGAAACCATCCTTTGCACCCCGGCCGTTTCCAAGGGTGCCTTGTACGTGCGTTCGGACAGCACCCTTTGGAAGTTGTCCGACTGAGGCTCCAGCAACGGGTTACTCGGAATCGAGGATCTTCGCTATCCGACGTTCCCCTTCCGGGCTTACCCGACTGCCCCACAGGTAAACTTGACGCAGCGACTTAAAGTTCTTCAGCCACTCCAACCCCTTGTCCGAAACCTCGGTCTGGCAAAGGTTCAAGATTCGCAAACCATCCAACCGGGAAACCTTGGATAGTCCGGAGTCACGAATTTTGGTCCCGCGCAAGTTAAGCTCGGCGAGCTTGGAAAAGCTTGCAATCTCAACAAGCGAGCGTTCGGTAATCACCGTATTGCGCAAGTCAAGCTTGGCCAAATGGCCGGCGAGCGGACGAAGTTTATCGATCTCGGCATCACCAACTTGAAAAGGGTTGGTAACCACACGAGCTTCGACCAAGGGGCTCCCTATGCCAACTGGGCGGACCATCAACCCGGTCTCTTTGGCGACTCGAGCCAGTTCGGTTTCTGGCAGAGGCTTTAGTCCAGCGGAGAGTTTGTCGTAAAACTTAATGTGATCCGGCACGAAAGCCGAACTTTCTTCTTTTTTCTTTCGAACAAGTTCTTCCACCCCGTCGGTCTGCCCAACCCATTTGCCGAAATCCAGTCCCTGAGCGATCCATTTCCTCAGAACCTCCTTCTGGCGAAGGGTCAACGGATCGCCCTTCGGCGGCATGTGGTCCGAGTCATCCTCAGGCAAAATGACCCGTTGATAAAGTGGGCTTTGACTCGGATGATTAGCCACTACCACAGGACCGTCATCCCCTCCATGCATAAGGTAAGCAGCTCCATCCATGCGCAAGCCGGCCTTGGGTTCCTTGAGTTTGCCGTTTAGCTCATAGGGTGCCTTATGGCATTCCACGCAACGCTCCTCAAGGATGGGCCAGACTTCCTTTTCGAAGTCAACGACCCCATTCATCGACTGAACGCAGGCAACAAAGGCAACAAAGGCAAAACGTATCATTGGCATATATTCTAACGGAAATCGGATTCTTTTCTAGCTCATTGAACGAAGCTTTGCGAAAAAAGTTTCCGGACTAAGGTTCGTTTTCACTTGGAAACAAAAGAAAAAAGCGGTTTCCTCGTACCATAATGAAATCATTCATACTCGCCACCCTTCTTCTCGCGTCCCCATGCCTTTCCTTACTAGCCAAGCATCACGGCTATTCCTGGAAAGACGAACCGGGCAAGCACCTTGATCTCATGAAGGGCGACAAGAAAATCGCCCGCTATGTCTACGAGCGAATGGCCCCCAAGGACCGGGAGCGTACCTACAAACCCTTTCACCATGTCTACCAAGCGGACGGAGAAGGCTTTCTTACCAAGGGCCCTGGTGGCAAGTTCACCCATCACCGGGGAATTTACTATGGGTTCTCCAGATGCTCGGCGGCCAATGCCGAAGGGAAAAAGGTCCGCGTAGACACATGGCATTGCAAGGGTGGGTACCAAACCCATGAGAAAATCGTTAAGTCACATGCCGACGGGAACGGAGCCGGGCATACCGTGGAAATTGCTTGGCGGGTGGACGATGGCTCGATCTTCGCAACCGAGCAAAGAACCCTCACTTTTTCGCACCGCAAGGACGGAAGCCTTCAAGTCGACTTCAGTTCGGTTTTGTCGACCAAACAGGAATCAGTAACTCTGGACGGTGACCCTCAGCATGCCGGCTTTCAATTCAGAGCCTCCAACGATGTGGCTGCGAAAAACGCCAAGCAGACCTATTACGTCCGCCCCAAGGACGGAAAAGACGCACAGGGCAAAACCAAAAACTGGCCTGCGAACAAGGACATGACCAACTTGCCTTGGAAGGCCCAGAGCGTGGTGGTGGAAGACCAACGCTACTTTACCGTCTACCTGGACCATCCGGACAACCCCAAGCCGTCCTTCTACAGCGAACGCGACTACGGACGATTCGGCTCCTACTTCAAGTCGCAGGCCACGCCGAAAAAGCCGGTCAAGATCAAGTATCGCCTGGTTATAGGGATCAAGGAACAGGACTCCACCTACTGCGAAAGCCTGAGCAAGGAATTCACCGGAAAGTAAGACAACTCGCTCGGAAACTCCGACTTGCCAAGCAACCTCGCTCCCTACCTCTTTGCCCTCTCGGCGGGCTTCGTGTATACCATAAGCGCCCTGCTGGCCAAGCGGGGACTTGAGCTTGGGGCGGGAACTTTCCGTTCGCTCGTCTACTCGAACTGGGTAATGGCGCTGTTCTTCATCCCCTACCCCATGCTCGCAGAGGCTCCCTTGGGAATGGAAGACCTCAAGGCCGGCGGAATGATCGGAATTCTATTCTTCGCCGCCCAGTCCTGTTGCTTTGTCGCGCTGCGTTCGGGGGACGCCTCCATGGTCACCCCGATCATGGGCTCGAAGTCGGTATTCGTCGCCCTCTTCCTCTTCATCCTGAATCTTTCCCCGACTTCGCTCGGACCCGCAACCTGGACGGCTGCGATCCTCGCGGCTATTGCAGTCGCCCTCATCGGATGGCCCGCCCGAGGAGCAAACCCCTCCCTCATGGGTCTGGGTTTTGCCCTTGCCACAGCAGCTGGATTTGGCCTGGTCGATGCCCTAGTGGGGAGTCGGGATGATCAAATACCCTACTTCAGCAATCTCTCCGACCCCTACAATGTTCTCTTTTCCATGTTTGCCACAGTGGGCTTACTCTCTTTCCTTCTCATCCCCTTGTCGAGGGGGAAGTTTCTCGCCTTTCGCGGTCGGGCCGACCGATGGATGTGGGCCTCTTGCTTCCCCATGGGGGCCCAAGCCGTTCTGATGTCCATTGCGATTGGCTTCCACCATGTTCCCACCGAGGCAAATGTGTTTTATTCCTGCCGGGGCTTTTGGACCATCCTCTTGGTCGCCTGGTTCGGAAAAAGGATTGGTCTGGAGGAAGGGACAATACCCAAGGCAACGCAAATAAGGAGACTGCTCGGAGCCTGCCTTCTGCTCGGCGGCATATACTTGGCCCCTCTCGGGGCTTCTTGACAGACAAGGTCACTTTGTTTTTGCCAACCGAAAGAATTTCCATCTAATCGTTAGCCCATGAAAACCAGTTCCCTTCTCATTCTATGCCTCACCTGTGTCGGAACCTTAGCTCTGGCCGCTCCGCGATCCAAAACCAATGCCGTCAAGGATCCAACCGTTGCCGCCAAAGACCCCGGCTTCGCCATTCAGGGCGAATATGCCTCCACGGCCGAGATCGGGTCCAAAGGAAAAAAGGGTCAGTACGGTCTACAAGTGGTAGCCTTGGGAGACGGAAACTTTCAAGCCGCCCTTTACGCAGGAGGCCTCCCCGGAAGCGGAGCTGAAAACAACGAGTTTGTATTATTGACCGGTTCGACAGAAGGGGGCAAAACCACCCTCAAAGCAAAGAGCGGAGAAACCGTCACCATCAAAGGCGACACGGCCACCGGAACCGAGGGGGACAAGAAATTGTTCGTCTACGACCGGGTGAATCGCAAGAGCCCAACTCTCGGCAAGAAACCACCCAAAGGAGCCAAGGTTCTTTTCGCAGGGGTCGAGATGGATCGTTTTTCAGGGGGAGTCAAGCTAGACGGAGACCTCCTCAGGGAAGGGGTCGTTTCGCTCGATTCCTTTGGCGACTTCTCCCTTCACCTCGAATTTCGTACCCCTTTCAAGCCAAAGGTCAAGCCTGGCAACCAGGACCGGGGAAACAGCGGAGTCTATATCTTCAACAACTACGAGACTCAAATCCTCGACTCCTTTGGGATCAAGGGAGAGTTCAATTTCTGCGGCGCCCTCTACCGCAAGAAACCGCCTATGGTGAACATGTGCCTCCCTCCCCTTTCTTGGCAAACCTATGACATCGAATTCACTACCCCGCGTTTCAAGGACGGCAAGAAGGTCAAGAACGCCCGTATCACCACCCGCCACAACGGGGTCGTGATTCATGACGACTACGAACTCGACAAAGGAACGGGAGCCGGCGGTGGGCGCCCCGAAAAGGAAAAGGGCCAAATCCACCTCCAGGGCCACGGCAACCCAGTCCGCTTTCAGAACATCTGGCTAGTGGAAAAGTAAGCAGGCGAACTCCACCGGAGCTTCATCGACTCAGGGCAATTTCAGGTAGTCCGTTCCTTCAGTCTGTTGACTGATCTCTCTGAATTCGTTCCAAAAGGATCTCAAGGACCGAAGGGTGAGTCCCCAAAAGGTCGGTTCGGACGAGACGGCGAGAAGGAGACGAATCGGCGAACGATCTACATATCCGGTCCAAATCCCCGCCCTCCCCGGCATGACGTCCGGGAGAAAGAAAGAGTTGAGCGACTAGCATTTCCTCGAATCCTTCTTTCTTTTCGGCCAGAAGATTTTCGAGCAAGGGTTCGTTGAAATCGTATTCCTCCCCATCCCTGCGTTCCATCGAGCAGGTGGAAAAACCGGAAATGTGAGCCGCCATTCTTTCCTTGAGCCCCTCTCCGACCTCTTCGCGTACCCGGTGGACGTCGAATACGGGGGTGCCATGATCAACCAGGGCAAGGAATGGTTTTTTCAATTCGTTCCGGTTGATCGCCCGGAGGCAAAGATCTTCCAGGGCGACCGCCAGGCGATCGTCCCCAGATTGATGAAGGCAACCCAGGATACGGAAGCTTCGTCTATCCCTTTCGCTCTTCCATTGCTCGAGTTTTTCGGGCAACCATTCGGTCAAGGCCCGGCTCGGACCGAAGAAAAAAGGAAGGATCCGCAAATCGTCAGAAGATCGCCCAATGGGCCCTGACAGGAAATCTCCCATGGTCTCCGCGTTGATGCCGCCTAGCAAAGAAGGGTCGATCTTGGAGGAATGGAGTAAACTGACGGGATGAAAGTCTACACCTGCAAGAAGACCCAAGATATGGGCTGATTTCCGCAAGCTCAGGGTCGCCTCGGCTTCGAGGGATCCGTTGTCGGCAAGCAAGTAAATTGGATTTTCCAAGCTTTTCCCATTGACTAGGGTGATCCCGCGCGCAAGAAAATTATCAATAATCGATCAATTTGGGAATTTTGATCTTCAATAAAAAGCGGGAATAACATTATGAAAAATTCAATGTGGATGGCAGTGGCGTGTGCTTTGGCAACGCTGTTTACTAGTTGCTCAAAAAACAAGGGGTTGGCTCCGGAGGACACGGCTCTGATCAAGGGAACCGACCGAGGCACGTTCATCGGGTCGCCCGATGACCTCGCAGCCTTGAGTGAACAGGGAGACTTGTCCCCCTTGGGCTCAGCCATAAACGGTCTGGGCGGTGAGGACGGTCTTTTTCCGCAGAATGACTTTTGGTCTGACCCCGACTTAGGACCGGGCGAGCGACCCTTTGATCCTATCTTCTTTGGTTTTGACCAATACAACATTGGCACCGAGGAGAGAGCGAAGCTTCAAGGCATAGCCTCCTTTATGAACGATAATCCAGCCGCAAAAATCCTGGTCGAAGGATATTGCGACTGGAAAGGCACCCCGGCCTACAACAAATCCCTTGGTGACCGAAGGGCCACAAGCGTTAGAGACTACTTGATCGACTTGGGCATAGAAAGCGCTCGAATCGAAATCTTATCGATGGGTGACGAGCTTGCCACTCCCGACGCAGACGTAACAACAGCTGGCCTCGAGAGGAAAGCTCAATTGATCGTACTTAGGGATTCCTGATCATGAAGACATTTTCATTTCACATAACTTCCTTTCTTGTTCTCTTCACTGTTTTTCTTGGTGGCTGCGCCAAGAAAAACGGTCCTGAAACGACCCTCAATCGAGACTCTGACGGAAAGGATCTGGCGTCGTCCGCCAACGGGTTCAATCAGGGAGACGAATTCTCCGAACCAGGAACTCCCGTGCGGGGGGATTTTGGTGACGAAGACTTGCTTGCACCTAGAGATTCCGCACTCATAGGTTTTTCCGACCCCCCCAATACCATCCGCCCATTCGGTCCTGTGTTGTTCGGCTTCGATCAGTACAATTTGGAGGCGGAGGAACGCCCGAAGCTTCAAGAGATTTCGGAGTTCATGAAAGACAATCCCCAAGCCCTTCTTCTAGTCGAGGGTTATTGCGACTGGAAGGGAACGCCCGAGTACAACAAGTCACTCGGAGATCGACGGGCTACGACAGTCAAGGATTACCTGATCGAACTGGGTGGCGACTCAAACAGGATTGAAACCGTTTCAATTGGGGATGAATCCGCCATCCCCAATGCTGACACTACACAGGCTCGTCTCGATCGCAGGGCCGCTTTCGTTGTTACCAAAGGGTCTTGATTTCTTTTGTGCCGGTTTGAATTTCGGTAATTCAGCTGGCGAGCTTTTTGAAAAAAGATTCGAATGAGTTAATCGCTTTTTCCATAATCTCCAAGTTGAAGCTCTCGTTGGGCGCATGCAGGTTGTCTTCGTTGGTAAATAGCCCGATCATTAGGGATTCCAGACCCGCAACTTCTTTGAGATCTCTGATGATTGGGATGCTTCCTCCCTCCCTCAGATAGATCGGTTTTGTTCCAAAACCATCTTCAATGCATTCCTCGGCAAGGGAAAACGCTTTTTTCATCAAATCCGTCTCTTGGCCCGATGATCCTGGCTTTCCGGGAGGCACGACAACATAAGGATCACCGCCGCCCTTGATCTCTACCTCGCAGCGGACTGCAGAAGGACAGGCTTCGATAATAGCCCGCTTGACCTTTTCGGCAATGTCTTCTGAATTTTGATTGGGAACGAGGCGACAGGTAATTTTGGCAAAAGCTTCCGCTGGAATCACAGTCTTAGATCCTTCGCCTTGGTATCCGCCCCCAACCCCATTGAATTCCAGGGTTGGACAGAAGCGAATAGCCTCGAGCGGAGAGTATCCGGTGGCAGAGAAAAACTCGGACACACCAAGAAATTCCGCATATTTGTCCTCAGTCAAAGGCAAGCGCTTCAATTCATCGCGCTCCCACTGCTCCGGAGGAATGACATCCTCATAGAAACCGGGCACCACCACATTCCCCTTTTCGTCGTGGAGGGATGTGCAAACCCTCATCAGGGCTTGCAGTGGGTTAAGCAAAGCTCCCCCGTGAACACCCGAATGCAAATCTTGCCCCGGGCCAAAGACCTTGACCTCCATGGCAGCCAATCCTCTGAGTCCAGTGGTCACGGCCAGTTGATCCGGCCCCGGACTCCCGGTATCGGAAACGAGCAACAGGTCACCACGAAGGGAATCTTTCCGCTCTTCAAGGAATCCCCTGAAACTAGGGCTTCCGATCTCTTCTTCACCTTCAATCAGATAGGTAATGCGCAAGGGCAAGTCGGGGTTTTCCTTGAGCACCCGATGCAGAGCAGTCATATGAACAATCTGAGGACCCTTGTTGTCGGCAGCTCCCCGGCCAAAAAGCCTGCCTTCCCGAACCGTCGCCTCAAAGGGCTTGGTCGTCCAAAGATCAAGCGGGTCGGGCGGTTGCACATCGTAATGACCATAAATGACCAGATGAGGCCAGGATTCTTCACCCCGGGTGGCCAGGATCACCGGATTGATCGGGGTTTCGACAAGCTCGGTCGAAAAGCCAAGCTCCCTTAGCCGTTCGCAGGCGAAGTTCCGGGCTCCGTCAATGCCAATGGAAAAACTGGGGTCTGCGGAGACACTTGGGTGGGAAACATATTCGACCAGTGCCTTTGTCGGGTCATCGAGCAGGGAACTCATGGGTTTGGCTTCTCCCCTCGGGCTTGCTTGGCTTGCCTGTAAAGAGCCATGGCGTGATCCATGTGCGACTCCAGGAATTCTATCCTCTTTCCGGAGTCAGGATGAGTGGACAAGAACTCCGGGACTTTCGCTCCTCCCGCCTTTTGCATCTTTTTCCAAAAACTGATGGACGCCCGGGGATCGTACCCTGCCATGGCGGCATAATAAAGTCCTCGATGATCAGCTTCCCGTTCCTGGGTGCGAGAGAACGGGAGAGCAAGACCGACCGCCGTGCCTGCGCTATAAGCTCCTCTTGCAAGAATCCGATTGGTATCGCTCTTGTTGCGCATTGCAGTTTCCAAAATCACTCCCCCCAAGCCAATTCCGATTGCCTGGGACATCCGCTTATTACTGTGGCGAAAGGCAACGTGTGCAATTTCGTGCCCTATGACTGCTGCAACTTCGTCTTCGTTTCCACGAGCAAGGGTGATCAAGCCGCTATTGACACCGACTTTTCCGCCGGGCATGGCAAAGGCATTGGGCTCATTTTTCTCAAAGACCACAAATTCCCATTCGGTTCCGGGGAGGTCGACTTGAGCAACGCCCGAAATTCGATTCCCGATCCGGTTGATCATGACCTTGTGGGAAGCATTGTTGGATAGCTTCTCTGACCTTTTCATTTGAGAAAATTGGCTTTTCGACTGTTTCGCCAGGTGTTCGTCGGAGAGCATCGCCGATCCGCATCCACTTCCAAATACGGAGAGTGCAAGAAGAACAAGGAAGATAGGAAGACTTGAATTTTTCATTTTCAAAAACAAAAGGCGTCAAAACCAAAAACGCAAATCAATCCACTTCCGGAAGACGAATTGGGCACGCAAGAATAACGGTTCCTAGTGCTTGAAATGCCTGCTGCCGGTAAAAACCATGGTCATGCCTTTGTCGTTGGCCGCGGCGATAACGTCTTCGTCCCGGACGCTTCCCCCGGGTTGTATGGCAGCCGTCGCACCGGCGTCTGCTGCGGCAATCAAGCCATCCGCAAAAGGAAAGAACGCATCGGATGCAACGGATGAACCCTCAAGGCATAGACCTGCTTCGCCTGCTTTCCACACCGCAATGCGGGAACTGTCAACCCGTGACATTTGGCCAGCCCCTACTCCCAATGTGCGCTCATCGCCTGCATAAACGATCGCATTACTCTTTACGTGGCGTACGACCTTCCAACCAAAAAGCATGGACCGCCATTCCACATCGGTTGGCTGACGTTCAGTGACGACTTCGAATTCCTTCGGGTTGATTCTTTTCTGGTCACGGTCCTGGGCAAGAAGGCCACCCGGTACAGTCCTGTATTCTTGGAGGGTTTCGGCACCGAAACCGGATTTGGAAACGAGCAGACGAAGGTTTTTCTTGTGCTCAAAAACACTCATCGCTGATTCAGTGAACCCAGGTGCAATAATGACTTCGCAAAATATCTCGCCGATCTTCTCGGCAAGCGGAACGTCGATGGTGTTGTTCACAACGATAATTCCGCCAAAAGGAGCCTGCCGGTCAGTCTCGAAAGCCCGCTCCCAGGCAACCTCCAGATTTTCCGCGCTTGAAACGCCACATGGATTCGTATGCTTGAGGATAGCGACGGTCGGACGCTCGAATTCACCGATCAAGTATGCGGAAGCCGAAATATCCAGGATATTATTATAGCTCAACTCCTTGCCTTGAAGTTGAGTAAAATGATCAAGTAAATCGCCATAGAGGGAAGCCTGTTGGTGGGGGTTTTCCCCGTAACGCAGGATCATCGATTTTTTTGCCTTAAGATCAAGGTTCTCGGGGAATCCGGAAATTTCACCAAGATCAGGAGTCGAGCGGTATTGGGAATCCAAATAGGCAGAGATCGCTCCGTCATAGGCGGAGGTTTTGAGAAAAACCTTGAGAGCCAGTTCTTTTCTCAAGGAGGCCAAGCCTTCCCCTGACTTCATTGAGTCAAGGACGCGTTCGTAGTCACTCGGGTCACATACTACGGTGACGTCTTTGTGGTTTTTGGCGGCACTTCGAAGCATGGACGGACCTCCAATATCAATTTGCTCGATCGCCTCCTCCAACGAAACACCGGGTTTGACCACCGTGTCTTCGAATGGGTAAAGGTTGACGACCACTAGGTCGATCATCTTGAGGTTGTGATCTGCCGCAGCTTCACGATGCTGATCATTGTCCCGCAAGCAAAGAAGTCCTCCGTGGATTTTCGGGTGCAGCGTCTTGACCCGACCGTCCATCATTTCAGGAAAACCCGTATGCTCGCTGACGTCGGTAACCGGAATGCCGTTGTCCCTCAGCAAACCTGCCGTTCCTCCCGTTGAAAGTAGCGTAAACCCGGACTCGTCGACCAAAGATTGAGCGAAGTGAACGATTCCTGTTTTGTCACTTACCGATAATAGCGCGAATTTTTCCATACCTTCTCTTGTGTTTAGTCACGAAGGTGAGCAAGCGTATTCATTCGTTTGACCTGCTTTTCCTCAATTATTGCGAAAAGAATTGGTCTTTCAAGCAACCGTGCTATTGTTCTTGTGACAATTAGAACCAACCGAAGTGAACGAAAATAGCAAACAACTGGACGGTCTGCATGCCACACTTGACAAACTCGTCCATCACAAGGAAAAATCAACCGTCAAAGGAGCAAACCTGCACGCTTTCATCTACTTCATCAGCATAAATAATCTCAGCGACCGGAAGATCACCCTTCTCGGCAGAAAATGGATCCTTTCGAACAGTGACGGAACGACTACTGTCGTAGAGGGGGAAAAAATAGTCGGAGAGACCCCGACCATTGATCCCGGAGACACTTTTTCGTACAACAGTTATCATGTGACTCACTTGTCTGCGGTTGCTTCGGGCTCTTTTCATGGTGTTGATGAATCAGGAAATAAAATCCATGTCAAAATGCCTCCGTTCCAATTGGATGTCCCCGAAGAGGAAAAGGAAACGGAAGGGTTGTCATGAAGTTCATCGACTTGAATCCTCATGGCGGAATCGGAGCGAATTGTTCCTTTTGCGAAATCAATGGCTTTCGTTTTGCAATCGATTCGGGGTTACACCCGAAGTTTGCCGGAGCAGAGTCCTTGCCGGATCATTCGCTGATCGAGAGAAACTCTCTTGATTTTATCATTCTTACACACTGTCATCTGGATCACTTGGGTACCCTGCCGTTGCTTTCCCGCGAACATCCGGACGCCCCTGTTTTCCTTAGTTACGGAAGTTCCGTCATCTCCCGCCGCATGCTCTCCAATAGCATATCGGTCATGCGTCGCCAACGCTCGGAACTCAACTTACCCGAACTCCCTCTCTACGGAAGAGGAGACCTTTCGGCCCTGTACTCCCGAATGAAACCTTTGTCCACGGACGAACCACTGACTCTGGAGAAAGACGGGCGGTCAATTGAAGTTACCTTGCACCATGCCGGTCACGTGGCAGGAGCTGTTTCCGTGACCATTCGTTCCGAAACAGAACGGGTTTTCTTTACCGGGGATATCCTGTTCAACGATCAACACACACTAAACGGAGCAAGGCCCCCGCTCGCTGAGGTCGACGTTCTGGTCACCGAAACCACGAGAGGTCATACTTCTCGGGACCCGAATTGCCAAAGGGAAGCAGAGATCGTCAACCTGCTAGAGGCAACGCGCAAAACCCTCTCCAACGGTGGTTCGGTCCTGCTGCCCATCTTTGCTCTTGGCCGGATGCAGGAAATGCTTCTCATTCTTGACGAAGCCTTTCGCCGCAAGGCCATTCCTACTGTTCCGGTATTTTGCTCGGGACTGGGCATGGACTTGGTCAACCATTTCCACGAGATTTCCAGGAACTCCAATGATTTGTGCTTTAACCGGAAGGTGCTCAAGTCAGTGGGTGCCCGCCCCCTCCCAAGAAAACTCATTCCCGGACGGGATCTGCCGATGCAGGGGATTTATCTAGTTAGCAGCGGAATGATGGTGGAGAACACACCCTCGTATGTGCTCGCCACTTCCATGCTTGGCAAGGATCGCAACTCGATCCTTTTCGTCGGGTATTGCGACCCGTCTACACCGGGAGGCAAGCTTCTCGAGACACAACCGGACGAACCTTTCGAGTTCAAGGAAATCGATTGGGTCGAACCTGTCCGGGCAAAGATTCATCAATTCGACTTGAGCGGTCATGCTGACCGCGAGGAATTGGTTGCTTTAGCTAAAAAGCTTTCGCCAAAGACGATCATCCTCCACCATGGCGACCCCGAGTCAAGGGACTGGTTTTCATCTTCACTCTCCCCTCTCGGAGCAAAAATAATAGACCCCGAACCCCTTGTTACATATGAAACCTGACGACTCCGAAAAATCCGCTCTCGCTCAACAGCTTGATCAAGTTTTCACAAGGCCTTCCGGCCGAACCGAGGACGAAATGAGGGATGTCTCTTTCAAAGTAGGCATAGCTCCGCATGCCAACGGTTCGGTATTGTGCTCATTCGGAAATACTCAGGTTATCTGCACGGCCATGGTCGAAGACAGGATCCCCGGATGGATGCGGCAACAAAAAGTTGCGGGCGGATGGCTCACCGCCGAATACAACATGCTGCCCTACTCGACCTTGACTCGAAAGGACCGCCCATCAAGCAAGGGCAAACAGGACGGAAGAAACATAGAGATCCAAAGATTGATCGGGCGCTCTTTGAGAGCTGTGCTGGACCTCAAAAAACTCCATGAGAAAACACTTTGGATTGACTGCGACGTTTTGCGAGCCGATGGCGGAACCCGCACGGCATCGATTACCGGAGCTTGGCTTGCCACCAGAATTGCAATCACGGACCTTTTGGACCGGGGAAAAATTGACGAGGACCCAATACTGGATCATCTTGCCGCAATCAGTGTGGGCGTTTACAATGAAAGGTGCCTGCTTGACTTGGACTACCCGGAGGACCGGGATGCGACGGTTGATGCAAACGTGGTGATGACTGGTTCCGGTCAATACGTTGAAGTTCAATCTTCGGGCGAGGAAGCAACCTTTTCAAGACTGCAGATGAATGAACTTCTAGACTTGGCGGAAAAAGGCATCCGGGAACTCGTCACCCATCAAAAAGATCACCTTTGAATAACCGGGGTGGCGAGGCACTGACTCAAGTTGCCTAGGAATATCCTTTCGCATTGCTCCGGATCCGAGCCAACGCTCCACCATGGAGGTCAAAAGCATCCTTCCCTCCATGCAGACGGAGTCGTTCCACGACGGAAGGATTGAGGGGGCGGGGGTAGGACAGGAGAACGCTATCGAGTCCCTGTGGGCAAAGATCGCTGTGCGAACTCACGAAAAAGGCATCCGACTTGAGGGTTCGCTCGATTTCCCGCTCGACCTTCAGCTTGTAATCGGCTCCCGGCAGAATGCAGTCTTCGATCCCGCAAGTAACGATACAAAGAAGGTCATCCGGTTCATCCGTCAGATAATCAAGCATATCCTGACCGGACACCTTGTAGGGAATCCGGGATACGATTCCGGAATTCTCTTTGACAAAGGATTGGACGGATATCGCCTGGATGTCCGAATAGTATGGCTCGACTGCGACAAAATTTTTCGCCTGACAGGCAGCGGCAAGGGCATATCCGTAGGGCATCATGCCAGCACCCAGCTCAACGACCCGTTGGCCATACAGTAAGGATCTCAAGGCACTGCCTTCTTCCGTAAGGGCCCACTCATAAAGGGCTCTCGTGAATTCACCTCCCGGTGCAGCAAACCCTTTTCCCCTTTCCCTGGAATGCGATAAGCGTGTCCTCCAGTCTTTCGAGAAAGCCCCGTCCCGTTCGTTCATCACGTGCCGCGCTTGAGCATATGAGAAAGCAACTCGAGCAGGAAGGTGTTTTCTCCCCCAATCTTCTCAACGAACCGAGCGGCTCTTTCCGTATGCCCGGAAGCGAGCATTCGGGCTTTGTCCAAACCCACGTGATTGACCCAGGTGACCTTGCCTGCCGCTTGATCATGACTGGCATCCTTCCCTAATTCCTTGCTGCTGCGCGTAACGTCCAAAAGATCGTCGACGGCCTGAAAGGCCAAGCCAAGGGACTCGCCTGCTTGAGCCATAAGTTCAATCGTTGTAGGGTCACTACCCTTGGAACCGATCTTGAAACCCAGCAAAAGAGACGCCTGAATCATGGCTGCCGTCTTGTTTGCATGAATATAGGAAAGCGTTTCCTCCGTAGGCTTCGTGCCTTCGGACAGAAGGTCTTGCATCTGCCCTCCGACCAATCTTTCGCTGCCGGCAGTCGACGAGAGAATCGACACCAACTCAAGCGCAAGGGATGGTTCACCCGAATAACCACGGGCAATAATTTCAAAAGCAAGAGGCTGCAGGGCATCGCCGGCAAGAATGGCGGTGGCCTCGTCAAAGGCCTTGTGACAGGTGGGTTGCCCTCTCCTCAGGTCCGAATTGTCCATTGCGGGCAGGTCATCATGAATCAAACTGTAGGTGTGAATGCATTCGATCGCCAAGGCAGCGGGGATGGGATCGATGGAACTGGGGAACAACTCATGGGCAGCCAGGACAAGAATGGGTCGAAGCCGCTTCCCTCCGGCCTGCATGCTATGACGCATGGCTTGGTGAAGGCGAACGGGGTGGGTCTCGGATTCAGGCAAGTATTGATCTAGGCTTTGGTTGATCAAATCCTGCCATTGATTGAGTTTTTGGGTAAAATTCATGACTTGCGAATTTATTGAAGAATGTCATATTAATTTCCTTATGCCAAGTTTGGAAGCCGTATGCGGAAGGCTTTTCGGTCACTCGGGCTGGATACCCAAGGTTTTGTGGGGAGGGGCTCTTTCCTTTATCCCGATTATCAACATCTTTTCACTGGGATATCTGCTCGAGTACACGATTCGTCTCCGTCAATCCCGTCAATGGGAATTACCCGATTGGAGAGACATGGAAATACCCTCCCTTTTTTCCGGCGGTCTAAAGATGTTCATTCTGCTGGTTGGCTACGGCGGGATCCCTCTTCTCGGCGGTTGGTTGGCTAGTGAGCTCGTGGATTTCCTTTCTTTCGGACTTCTCGGAATCGTCAGTTATTTCCCGCTCGCATTAGCCGCTTTTCTCTGCCCGTTTCTCATTCTTTCATCAGTAAACAACTATCTTCAAAGCAGCTTGTTTTCCGATTGCTGGGACATTCGAGCGGTCTTTGTTTCCGCTCGGTCAATGTGGCCGGGACTAATCCTGCCAGTCATTGCTTTTTGGGGCGTCTTCCTCCTAGCCCTCCCCTTGTACGGACTGTCTTTCTTCGTCGGAGCTTGGGTATTGCTCGCCTATTCAAGTGCCATGTATTTCGGCGAAACCGGCAACCAGTCGTCCATTCGCTAAAGTTCATTATGCCAACTTACGACTACGAATGCCAAGCATGCGGACATGGATGGGAATTGTTCCAGTCAATGAATGATTCTCCCGTCAAATCCTGCCCGAAATGCAATAAACGCAAAGCCAAACGCTTGCTCGGCATAGGTGCAGGAGTTATTTTCAAAGGTACGGGTTTCTATGAAACTGATTATAAGAAAAAAAGTGGGGGCGAAAAAAAGGGTGAATCAAATGATCCTGGATCAGGTGAGCCTTCAGGTTCCGAGAAGTCAACCAAAGACACTACCTCTAGTTCAGACTCTCCCGCTAAAAAGGAATCCACCAAAAGCAAGGAACCCAAGAAGGGCAAAACCAAGGCTTCCTCTTAATTTCTTCCCTTTTATTTATGTCTGTTTCAGTCCTTGTTTTGCTTGCTGATGGATTCGAGGAAATCGAGACGACCTGTCCGGTTGACTTGCTTCGCCGCGCTGGGGCAACAGTGGTCATGGCTTCTTGCCAACACGCCCTTGAGATCACGGGGCGTTCAAGCATATGCATGCGGGCTGACCGCTTACTGTCTGAGCTCGAGAACCCCATGGATTTTGACCTTCTGGTTCTTCCCGGTGGCCCAGCCGTATTCGAACTTCGCAAACGGACCGACATAATCTCCTTGGTATCCGATTTCGCAGGTTCGGGAAAACCAATTGGGGCAATATGCGCAGCTCCTCTACTTTTACTGGATGCTCAATTGCTCGACAAAGGAAAACCGTACACAGCTCATATTTCAACGATTGACGAACTGCCTCTTTTGATCAAAACGCAAGCCGTAGTCGAAGATGTTCAATTCATTACATCCCAGGGAGCAGGCACCGCCCTGGAGTTTGGGTTGCGTTTGATCAGACGACTCTTTGGCCATGGGAAAGAAGAGGGAATACGGAAATCGATCCATGCCTGCCCCGTACTCCTCTGACAAACACCTAGACCAATGAAAGCCTTTCGTAGATTCGCCAGGGAGGAACGAGCTGCCCGCTTGGTCGACTTACCTATTCCCGAACCTACCGAAAGCGAAGTACTTCTCAAGGTTTCCCATTGCGGAATTTGCGGGTCCGATCTTCACGCTTGGCTCAACCACAAGGGATACGAGTCCGTATTGCCGGAGGTTACCTTTGGCCATGAGCTTTCCGGCATAGTGAAAAAGGTCGGGACAAAGGCAAATGAATGGAAGGTCGGCGACCAGGCCGTAATGATCGCCTTGCAGACCCCCCACGACCCCGACGACAGGTATTGCCGGGACAACCTCCCTCAACTTTCGTCTCGACGGCGTGTGCAGGGCCTGCATCTTGACGGAGGCATGGCAGAGTATGTCAGTGTCGACGCAGAATTCCTGATTCCAGTACCTGACGGTCTGCCGCTTCAGTTAGCCGCCCTGACCGAGCCCCTTTCCGTGGCCGAGCATTGCATCGGAAACCGAACGGACATTGAAGATGAATCAAATGTCGTGGTCAGTGGCCCTGGAATAATTGGGTTGCTCTGTGCCATCTCCGCACGCAGTCGTGGTGCGAACGTTTTGCTTTCCGGTACCGAGCGCGATGAGCCAACCCGATTGCGGGCAGCTCGAAAAATCGGTTTCGAGACTCTCACCGTCGGCCCCGGGAAGGCGAACTTGGAGGAACAGGTTCTCCACTATTTCCCCAAAGGAGCGGATGCTCTCGTTGAAGCATCCGGAGCGACTCCAGCCTTGTCCGAATCATGGAAATCCGTTCGACCTGACGGAATTGTGACTGCCGTCGCCCTCTATTCCCGCTCCATCGACATCGACCTTACCCAGTTTCTCCGCAAACAAATCGACCTGCGCACCAGTTATGCATCATCGAAAGACGACTACCTCCGGGCCTTCGATCTTCTGCTTTCTCAAAAGGTCGATTCAGGGGTTTTGACAAAAGAGTATTCGCTCAAGGACGCCGAGCAAGGGTTCATTGACAGTGAGCAACTCAAGGTTACCAAGGTGCTACTTGATTGCTCCCTTGGTGAATGAGGGTAAGTTCCTCATCCCGGCTCAGGGACGAATAGCCCGAATCCGATTGGTGTTGGTGTCGCCCACGTAAACCGATCCGTCCGCATCAACAAAAATTCCATGCAGGCGATCCATTCGGCACTTCGTCGGGTCATCCCCCTCCGGCCCGTCTCCGGCCTTTCCGTTCCCGGCAATCAATTCCAGTTTTCCGGTCGCCCGGTCGATCATGCGAACGGAATGACTCTCCGTATCCGCAAGGTAGACATTCCCCATTGGCCCGACAGAGATACCCTTGGGGCCTGACAGAGTCGCCAGTTTAGCCGGTCCACCGTTGCCTGAAAAGCCACGCTTCCCGGTTCCGGCCTCGTGATGAATCGTTCCCTTTTTTAAGTCCAAACGATAGACTGCGTTTCCTTCTCTCAAGGCTAACCACATCTGATCACCCGAAACGTCAATCGCCCGTGGCCCATTCAAATCAACTTGATCAATTCGTCCACCATCTACTGTCATTCCTTTTTTTCCCGTTCCTGAAAACGTGGTAACAAGACCAGTTTCCATC
>Ga0315321_10000475_pt1 | contig 29582 bp, 20 predicted proteins | sample M180m21515metaG_FD_203464 | JGI IMG/M metagenome (GOLD analysis project Ga0315321, IMG submission 203464) | Ammonia-oxidizing marine archaeal communities from Monterey Bay, California, United States - M1 80m 21515 | ecosystem: Environmental > Aquatic > Marine > Intertidal zone | place: USA...
GATGTAGGTAAAGAAAAGTGTGCTCTACTCGCTAAAGAAAGAGGAGTTATGGTTCACTATGAAGTGGATGATTTAGCAATCCGTGATTTTTCAAAACAAGAATACGATTTGATTGCATGTTCTTGGTTCCATGTACCTTGGACTGTTTTCTGCGAACATTATCCGCGAATGCTTTCTTCACTGAAACCAGGTGGGGAGTTCATTTGTGAAGGATATCATACAAGTCAAATGGAAATGACAAGTGGTGGTCCTAAGAGTCTTGATTTACTTTGGGATCTCGATGAAGTGATGGAAGTAATTGGTGATGGTTTCACAATAATTAACGCTAAAGTTGAAACTGTTGAATTGGATGAGTCCGACTTACATCGTGGCTCTGCTCATGTAGTTAGATTGCATCTGATTAAGAGATGAATTTCTAAACCTATTTTATGAATAATAAACCTGAGGCAAAGGCACCGATATAGAACCCAACTCCAGTCAGGTCATACATTGACCAAGAGCCTAAAATTCCAACATCAATTGTCCCGATTAAAGCTACAACTAGGAAGATAAGGCCGTATGACATATGCAATACGCCAATTGCTTTGGGAGATTTGCCTAAAAGAAGAACAAGTGCTGAAGTAATTGCACTTATTATGAAAATAATGGGGCTAAAGCCGACCATCAAAGCTGCAATTCCAAAGAATACGAATTCCACAGGGAGATCTACATCACTGCTCCCTGAATCACTATCTGAATCACTACTTCCATCATCAGATAAATCACCCATATTTTCTCCAACCATTCCCATCAGTTCAAAACCGCTAACATGCTCACCCATAAAAGAAAGGTAAGGCATGAATAATGAAACTAAAATTATGGCGACCCCGATCCAAGGAACTACTTTGTTTGAAGATTTATCTTGTGTCACATATACTACTTTTTGGGCTGGAATTTGCTGCATAGGTTGTCCTTGTTGCACATATTGAACCGGTTGAGGTTGGACATACTGTGCAGCAGGTTGTGCATACTGATTCGGAGCAGGATATTGCCCCGGCTGAGTATATTGGACCGGCTGGGTGTACTCGCTTGGTTGTGGCTGCATATTTTAGCAGACAACTCATTCACAGATATACATTTCACTTCAGTTTGCAGTATAATGTCAACAGCAACCCTCTTGCCTCATAGGCGCTGAAACAAATACCACCCTATCGATATCTTGAGTATTACGCAGGCCCGATACTACTTCTTTCAATGATTTCACATCGCCATTAATTTGCATAGTATCTACACATGTATGGCTTTCAGTTAGACAATTATGATGATATGAGGAAACCGAAATTGAATGTGAATGCCGCAACTCAGACAGTTTACTCTCTACTCCGTGTTGATAGTAAATTACCAATGTACCTTCTATGGTTTCGCTACTTTTCATGGTTGATAAATCGCCTTTTTGAGTTACTTCGGCAAAATACATGCTAGCATCTCTAAGAAACATACTCCTGTTTTTGTATCCTGAACTCTCAATCAGGCTATCCAATAATTTGGCAAATTCATTGTCGGTGCTAAAGGACATTATACGGGACATGTTTTCCCGTTTGCATCGGAATTAATAACATTTGTTAAATACCTATTATCTGACGAATGACTATGTCGACAACGGCTCTGATGTATGCCCTTATCGCACTGGCCATCGGCTTAGTATGCGGTTTAGCCCCTATTTTTACGAAGATGAAAGATGACCCTAAACGGCTGAAAATGCTAACTGGGATAGCCGCTGGAATTATTATTGCCTCTGCTTTATTAGTAGTGATACCTGAAGGATACGAACTAGCTACTACTGATGATCATGCTGCAGAAGAGACCCTTGCTGGGTCAACTGCGTTAGTAATTCTCGAAGTTAACGATGGTGATATCACCGCCGAGGAAGGTATTGAAGAAATTGAAGAATTGCTTGGCGGTCATGATGATCATGAGGACGAAGAGAGTGATGAACATGACGATCATGGTGATGAAGAAGAACATGGAGAAGGTCTGTCTGCTGAGATTAAACATGTTATCGAAGAAGTTGAAGATGGAGATATTGATGCTTCAACTGGGATTTCAGAGATTACAGAATTAATTGCAGCGCATTCTCATGATGATGAACATGAAGAGCAAATTAGTGGATTACTTCTGGGAGGCGCTATTTTGGGTGGCTTCGTATTAATGTTGATTTTGGAAGGGTCCGGAATAGGACATGCTGTGCATGAAGAACATCATGAGCACTCAAATGAACACGGTCATGACCATGTTCACCATGGAGCATCGGGATGGATGTTGGTTTTCGGATTAACTCTTCACGCGGCTACTGACGGTCTTGCCGTTGGAGCTGCTGCGGCCACGGGTAGTATTTCGTTAACCGCCGCCGTTGTCTTTGCAGTATTGATTCACAAAGGTCCAGCCGCATTCAGCCTGGGAGTGTTTTCTATGCATGAGAGAAGTGAGAAGAAAGATTCAATCAAAGATGTGGTAATTTTCTCCTTAGCAACTCCAATCATGATCATGGTTGCATATTTCGCATTAGAGGGGTTAGAGACCTCAATTATCGGACTGACTATGCTATTCTCCGCTGGTACTTTCCTTTATGTCGCAACTGTTGACACCTTACCTGATATTCACAATGCAGAAACTGGAAAGAAATCTATGATGTATGTCGTTGCAGGAATTGTAATTATGATTGCACTACTGCTTTTGGCAGATGTTATGGGTTTGGGCCATTCCCACTGAGGGTATGGACTGTAACAATTTCAAACTCTTGAAACACGCATTGCAACTGCATTTCCGCCACCTAGGCAAAGAGATACAATTCCACTCTTAGCCTCAAGTCGGCGCATTACTCCAATCATTGTGATTAGACAGCGAGTTCCACTGCTTCCAAGCGGATGACCTAGAGCAACGGCTCCACCATGAAGATTGAATCTTTCATCTGGAATCCCTACATCCTGGGCAACCGCACATGATGCACTTGCAAATGCTTCATTGTGTTCGTAAATATCAATGTCCATGACATCCATGCTCGCTCTTTCAAGTAACATCTTGATCGCAGGAACTGGAGCATACATGACACGGCTAGGCTCAACCCCTGCTGTGCAGTAATCTTCGATTGTTGCAATTATTTCCCAACCGTTTTCTTTAGCGAAATCTTCGTCGGCAACTAGGATAGCAGAAGCACCATCATTGAGTGTAGAAGCATTTCCTGCAGTTACCATACCATCGTCCTGAAACACCGGCCTTAATCCAGCAAGTTTCTCTGCTGTAGTTCCTACACGGACTCCTTCATCGGTCGAAAGTTCAGGCATACCGAACCTCTCCCAATCAAACCAACCGTTAGCTTCTGCCTCTGCGGCTTTATTTTGAGAACGTGCAGCGAAAGCATCCATTTGTTCTCTAGAAATATTACATTCATTTGCTACAATTTCTCCAGTATTGCCCATGTGAACATCATTGTAAACGTCCCATAGTCCATCGTGAACCATGGTTGATACCATTTCTTTGTCTTCACCATTACGCTTCTCAAATTTAGGAGCATTTGTCATGCTCTCCATTCCTCCGGCAATAATCGCTTTGTATTCACCTGCTTTGATACTGTTAGCAGCCATCATTGCTGCCTTAAGAGAAGATCCACAAACTTTGTTGATAGTAGTAGCCGCTGTGGAATTAGGAAGTCCTGCTCCTAAAGCAACTTGGCGTGCAGGTGCTTGGCCTGCCCCTGCTTGAAGAACCTGTCCAAATAACACCTCGTCAATTACCCCACTTGATGCTTCGATTTTACAACGGTTTAGTAATTCAGTAACTGTTCTGACTCCTAATTCAACTGCACTAAGACTCGAGAGACTGCCACGGTATTTTCCTATTGGAGTACGTGCGACACCGCAGATTACAACTCTTGGCATGAATGGCCCAATGGGACTCGATTCTTCAACCTGCGCGCGAACGGAAGTGTTCTTGAGTAGTGGTTGCTCGCCGATGCATGGCCAAGTTCAAGACCGACATAGAGACTGACCGCCCAAAAAACGAAATGCGAAACATAGAGGTTGAAATCGATTTCACACCTAATGCTCTTGCAAGTATTCTTTATCGCCAAGGAAATACTCATGTTCTTTGTTGCGTTACTAAGGAAGCAAGACTTCCCGGATGGTTTCCAAGAGATGCAACCAAAGGTTGGGTTCATGCAGAGTATTCACTACTTCCTGGCTCTACTGATTCTCGTTTCCGCCGTGAGCGTAGAGGTGCAAAAGGCCGTACTCAAGAAATCGAGCGACTAGTTGCTCGCTCGCTTAGAGGCGCAATTGACCTAGAAGCTCTGGGTCCTGTAGCACTAACTGTTGATTGTGATATTCTTAATGCAGATGGTGGTACTCGCTGTGCTTCTATTACAGCGGCAAATATTGCGCTTAGATTGGCTGTACGACGCCTAATCGCAAGTGGAGATTGTCTACCAATAGATCTTCGACCTTCTCGAGAAGATAGAGAGAATGGTTGGACTCCACCTCAATTATCTGAAACAGAAGCACGAAACCACGAAAACAAAGTTATCCCACACGACCTATCTGCAATCTCTGTTGGACTGATTGGCGATGATGTATTCCTCGACTTGGATTATATCCTAGATTCAAATGCTGATGTTGACATGAATGTTGTCGGAACTTCAGATGGTAAATTTGTTGAAGTTCAAGGCACTGGAGAGGAGTCGACTTTCTCATATGATGAACTTCAAGCCTTGCTTGACATGTCAAGACATGGACTCGCACAATTAGCTGAAGTCCAAGCGGCAGTCCTTGATGACATCGAGTGATTGAGCCGTAAGGCTTGAAATGCTGATGCGTGTGGCGAGGTTATCCCGGGTTAGTAGCTTAGTTGGGAGAGCGCGGCACTGAAGATGCCGAGGTCGCTGGTTCAAGTCCGGCCTAACCCACCACAAATGTTCTGTTTGATGTATATTTGAATTAAAAATAAAATTCCAAAATATTGGTCTATTATCGCAAAATCAGCATAGCCTTCATGTGCCTGTGCCCCGTAGGGGCAAAAATGGGGTCGAAAAACATTGATATGGATGTCGACACCACTTCAGAAGAAGCGATTGAGACTAAACCTGTAGATAAGGTCTCGAAAGAACTCTCTGCAATAAGAAAACGACGAAATTCAGATTCAAAAAGACGATTTCCTTCCGCTATTGAGGATTGGACTTTATTGGCAGGACTCGGTTATGGTGCTGTATTTGCAGTCCTCTTATTTGGTATGTCAGGAGGAGTATTTGGTGAGTCTACAAGCCTTGATCACTGGGCTAGCGATACTTCCCTAGATAGTGGTGAACAATGTGAAGAGATTTTGGATACCCCTTGGTTTCACGCTTACCCTGATAATGATGCAGGTACCCTGAAAGTATCAGGTCGCAATTTAGCAGAAGGCCATTATGTACTAACTTGGTCGGTTACGGAAGAGGGGGATGAAGAGCCCCTCGCTGAAGGCGAAGTCAATAAAAAATCTGTGAAAATAAACTACATCGATTGGGGTACTGGAACATATGATTTGGCCGTACATATTGACATATATAATCCAGAAGCCACTAACCTTTCTAACTTATCAGAAGATGACCGGGTTAATGGAACAGAACCATTAGAGGACAGTTTTGAATTTGAAATTAGTACATCTGAAAATGCTTTGTCGTTCCTTCCATTCATAGATTCTGAAGTCAAGCGAGAAGCTGACTTTGTAGAGGATGGTCCTCGTTCTTGTTGGTCGGTTACCGACCTTGGAAACTGGGGCTTTGTATTGATGGGAGCTGAATTGGGAGGCGGCCGTGAAACCGCAATGCTTACTGGAGGAGCAGCGGGTATTCCAGCTTGGTGGATGGCGTTTATTTCTCTTTCATTATCGGTCATTTCATTGTTTTTAGCTTATCCAGTCATGTACAAACTATACCATCAGGAAACTGACGATATGTTGTCAAGAACTCATATCCGCAAGGTCGTGGTTGATGTGCTAAGAAATACTGAAAGAAGACTTCACATCCAAATTGATTGGGACCTGTATAAAATTGAAGTCAGAGACTTGTCAATCGATATTATGGTTCCTTATTCCAATACAGAAGGTACATTCTCTGACCTAGCAGATGTACGTTCAGAGGTTCTCAAAGAAATCCTTGAGGAATTCGCCCTATTCCGTGTATTCAAGCCAGTTCAACTAACTGTTCGCTCGATAGGTGACAACCAGGCTATTGATTTCGAAACTGGCGTTGGTGTTGGCAGTGGAATGGTTGACGGAGAAGAAATGGAAGATCAGGACTACACCGCATTTTTCCGTGACCTCCACATGCTTTCAAAGGTCGAGGATGAAGTAAGAGAATCGGTAAAAGGTTTCTTCCGTACAAATAAAGATTTGAATCCTCAAATTGCTACAGTCACCAGCGAAGATTCAATTATTTTCGTCCGTGTTGCTTACCGTCCAAACCAAAGATTTGCTTTCTTCCGGTTCAAGAATTCAAATTTGGATATTGAAAAGGATTTAAGAAAATATATCTCGAGAGAAAACCCTGAATTAATTGGAAGTCAAGAGTTGATAGTAAAGGCTAGGAACTTGGTATCTACTTTAGCAGACCGCTCGGGAGCAGGTCGGGTTGAAACGCTTTCTAGCAAAAATAGTAATGATTCAAGAGTGGCAGCTGTTGCAAAACAGGATGGCTTAGGTGGCAGGGTTCTACAGACCAAATTATTCGGAGATATCCTTTCAACTGTAGAGTATACCGCCAATGAAAAACGTGAAATGATTAACAAATGGGGATTCTGGGGATTGATTGTGTTCGTTTGGATTCCATTCATGGCATCAGGTGTTCTAGTAGGTGCAATGCTTGGACTATTGTCTAGAATGAAGTTTATGCGTGTACTTTGGGCGACATTCGTAGGAGGAGCGATCGCATCTCTCACATGGGCCTATACGGCCGAAGGAATCGTCACTGTAATGCACAAATACAAACTTGAAGCAGCAATACCTATTGCGATTATTGCTTTTATTGGGATGGCTGTATTACACATGCGTTCAACAAAAACTCGTAGACAAGCTGAATTGTTTGAAGATACACTTCTCGATTCATTCCATGCAGATATTCGTGATAAATACGGAAACCAGTGAGGCTTTTCCATGGTAGGCGAAGCTGCTATTTTTGGTATCTTGACTGTGTCAGACCGGGCGCATTCTGGTGAGTATGAGGATAAGGGAGGTCCTGCAATTATTGGATTTTTTGAAGAATCTATCAATTCTTCTTGGACTCATCATTACCGCATAGTTCCTGATGAATTAGATACGATCTCAAATACACTAATTGAGATGGTTGACGACTTAGGTTGCAATGTTATTGTCACAACAGGTGGAACTGGTCCTGCTGTAAGAGATGTCACTCCCGAAGCGACTGAAGCGGTGTGTGAAAGGATATTACCTGGTTTTGGAGAGCAAATGAGAGCGATTTCATTGCAATATGTTCCAACTGCTATTCTTTCGAGGCAGATTGGGGGGGTACGTGCTAGTAGTCTGATTTTCAACTTACCAGGCCAACCAAAAGCAATCAGAGAAACTATCGATGAAATATGGAAAGCGGTTCCATATTGTGTCGATTTACTGGGTGGTCCTTACATAGATATGAACGACGAAGTGTGTAACGCCTTTCGTCCTAAAAGTGCAAGAAGAAGGTGAATAAATGAATGGAAATATTTTGATTACAGGAGCGAATATGGTCTTACCTACAGGGACCAAAACTGGAGATTTACGTATTTCTTCCGGAGTGATAAGTGAGATATCAATCGATAAACATCTCGAACCCCTAGAAGATGAAATGGTTCACGATGCAAGCGGTATGTACTTGCTACCGGGAGGCATCGACCCTCAAGTTCACTTTAGAGAGCCTGGTCACGAATTCAAAGAAGATTTGGCAAGTGGTTCCGCTGCTGCAGCAAGTGGTGGCATCACAAGTTTCCTAGATATGCCAAATAACAAGCCTCCAGCAACTACATTGGAATCGATTAATGATAAAATCGCGTCTGCTAACAAAAAGTGTATCACAAATTTTGGATTTTTCATTGGAGCAACGCCAGATAATTTAGAAGAACTTCAGAAGACGGTTGGCACTCCAGGGCACGGTATCGCTCACCCAGGAATTTGTGGAATCAAGATATTCATGGGCTCCTCTACCGGTGATCTTCTGGTTCATGAAACCGCTCACCTTGAGAATATTTTTGCTAATACCGCTGGTCTAATTGCAGTTCATGCAGAAGATGAGAATAGATTGAACGAACGCTTTGAAGAAGTGAAGCATAGAACCGATATCGCTGCACATGCGGAATGGCGTGACGATATTACTGCACTAAATGCAACTGATTTAGCAGTTAATATGGCTAAGCAAACCAACCATCGGTTGCACGTGTTACACCTTACTAGTGGCGCTGAAGCAGATTACTTATCCGAATTAACTCCAGAGGAACGAAAGCAGATCACTACTGAAGTTTTGCCACAACATCTAACATTTGACGAAACCGATGTCGAAGTTCAAGGTGTTCGTTTGAAAATGAACCCTCCAATCAGATATGCCAAGGACCTTCAAACTCTTTGGAAAAGATTACTCGATGGTACAATTACCTGTATCGCCACTGATCACGCCCCTCATTTACTTGAGGATAAGGCCAAGGGTTGGCCAGATGCACCATCGGGGATGCCTGGTGTTGAAACATCAATGCCTGCAATGCTAACTCATGCTAAAGATGGCCGCTGTACCATTGAACAGGTAGTAGCGTGGATGAGTTCGAATGTTGCTGAAGCATACCAAATGGTTGGCAAAGGACATCTTGAAGTCGGATATGATGGAGATATTGTAGTGGTGGATATGGAGAATAAAATAACTGTAGATGATGCTAATTCTTGGACAACTGTGGGATGGAACCCCTTCCATGGCCGTGAACTTGTAGGTTGGTCAACTTTGACTGTCGTTGCGGGCATCCCTGTTTTTGAACGTAATCAAGCCACAGGCCCTAAAGGGCAGTGTCTCGTAGAGCCAGGGCAAGTTGGAAAGCCTCTGGTAATGATGCCTTGGAATTGATATTCATCAATTTATGGTAATTTTCTCCGCTAGGATTTTAACTAAGACTAATATCTTCGAAGCGGGGAACACTATGAGTGGACTAGAAGAAAAACTTGGACCGGGACATCAACAGATAATACTTGGACTGCTAATTTTTGCAGCAGGCGCCCTTTGGGGAGTAATGTTAGGGAACGAAGATCCTATTGAATTAGGAAAATTGTTTACATCTGCGGTCATCATGTTATCTGGTGCAATGATTACTCTATTGGGAGTATCATTCGGTACAGATAATGAAGATGACAGAACAAATGATTTGCAAGACGCAATCAGTGAATTGACAGGGATGCTTAACACCCTTCAATCAAAGGTATCAGGCGGCAAAGACGACGATGCTGAAGAGTGATTTAACATCACAATCTGTATAACTTGGAATATTTTATTTCAACATAATTGAGAAAAGCCTCCGGGCTTGGCGCTCTACCAGTAGCTGATTCTATCAATTGAGATGGAGTCATTAACGAACCATTTTGATGAATTCGTGTACGTAGCCACGTAAGCATGCTGGACCAATCCCCCGATGAAATAATTTCACCGATATCCCCTAATTCATCTGACATTGATTGAAGTAATTGAGCCGCATACAAGTTACCCAATGTGTAGGTCGGGAAATATCCGAATGCACCCATTGACCAATGAATATCTTGTAGACATCCGAGAGAATCGTTTGGTACTTCTATACCAAACCAATCTTTCATCATCTTATTCCAAGTTTCAGGAATATCCTCTACAGCTAATCCTTCATTGAATATCATTTTCTCGATTTCATATCTAATCATGATATGCAAATTGTAAGTTACCTCATCTGCCTCCACCCGAATGAAGTCTGGTTTTACCTCATTGGCCACTAGGTCTAGCGTCTCACTGTCCCAATCTGGACATCCTGGGAATTGTTCGCGGAACCATGGCATTGCTATATCCCAAAATTCAGAAGTTCTACCGATTTGATTTTCCCAAAAACGACTCTGTGATTCATGCACACCCAATGATACAGCCATTCCAACTGGGGAGTAGTTGTGGTCACGTGGCAAACCTTGTTCATACAAACCATGTCCAGACTCATGCATTACAGCATACAGGCATGAAAATGGATCTTTTTCATCAAATCTAGTTGTGAATCGGGTATCATCTGGCCATAACCCTGCACAAAATGGATGCGTTGAGATATCCATTCTTCCTGCTTCGAAATCAAAGCCCATTGCTTTGCTAACTCGATTACAAAATTCTTCTTGAGCCTTTACTGAAAAACTCATTTCTTCTGGTAAACTAGGAATTTTCACATCGGACTTCATGATTTTTGCTAGCAATGGTACTAACCTTTTTTTCAGTCCTGCGAAAAGAGGATCATAATCCGCAACGGTCATTCCAACTTCATATTCATCTAACAGAACATCATAAGGGGTATTGTCAGTTCCAAGATATTCGACTTTTTGACGAGTTAGCAGAACCATGTTTTCTAAATGCGGAGCGAAAAGTGAAAAATCATTATCGCTACGAGCTTTCTGCCATGCGATTAAGGCTTCACTGCGAGACTTGGTAAAGTTTGAAACAAATTCATTCGGTAACTTCACCGCCTCATCGTATTTACGCCTCATTTCGCGTACATTTGCTGCAAGATGGTCATCCATTTCCGTATCTTCTAGACGAGAAATAAGTTGCCCCAACTCCGGCTCAATCAAACGACTATGACGTTGCCCCGCTAACCAAGCAAGTATTTCGCCGCGTGCTTTGGCTCCTTTCGAAGGCATAATTGTCTCTTGATCCCAGCCAAGATGGCCTTGAATCGCTTCAAAACGAAATAAATCGTTTACTCTAGACATGAATTCTTCTTGGTCGCCCATATACAGTCGAATACTGATTTAACCTTCAAGATTTCACAAAGTTTCGGGCACAATTTGAAGTTATAGTCGTGTCTGCGCTATGCATGGTCGCACCCTTCAGCCGTAAATCGAAGGGTAAGACTCCCGAAATTGAGGATGATGATGAAATTATTGAGGTCATCGAAGCAGAGGAGCCTGAAACAGATGTTTTAGTTGATTCTAATGATGAAAAAATTGACCTTGAACTAGCATTAGTAGAATCGGCAAAACGAGTTACTAACATCTGTATGGACATTCGAAGAGGAGAGAATGTACTGATTGTTTGCGACCCAACTACTGGCGAGATCGGGCAAGCCATTCATCGCGCTGCTACAGAACGTTCAGACCGAGTTCTACTGATTGTAATGCCCAAAAGTCGGCACCACGGAGAAGAGCCGCCCGCTCCAGTTGCAAATTTGATGCGACAACAACAAATTGTTATCGTTCCAACTCGATATTCTTTAACTCATACTCGTGCAATTCGTAGTGCCGTAAAAGAAGGAGCAAGGGTTGCAACAATGCCAGGAATGACGCTTGAAATGTTCATCAATGGTGGCATGACTGCAGATTTTAATAAAATCAAAAAGAACCTCTCAGAATTATCCTCAATACTCCGACGTAAGCGGTTAATTCATGTCAAAGATTCAAATGGCACTGATCTTGAATTCGAAGTTTCTTGGCGTGATTGGGAATTAGATGATAATGGAATTTGTAATCGTCCTAGAATGATTACAAATCTACCTGCTGGTAAAGCATTTGTTTTGCCAAAGGAAGGAACGATGAATGGAACTATAGTTATCGATGGAACATGGGAATCCACTCTTCTAGAGGAGCCTCTTGAATTGATTGTTGAAAACGGAATTGTGATTGATATCAAGGGTGATTCTACTGCCGCCCAGATAAGACAACAATTTGGTGAAGCGGCTTCTAGATTGAGATCTAAAGATCGTGAATTAGTATGGACTGTTGCCGAATTCGGGTTTGGTATGAACCCTAATGCCAGAATGACAGGACACGTTTTGGAAGATGAAAAACAACTTGGGACATGCTATTTTGCAATCGGAGATAATTCAAGCCTAGGTGGCAACGCTTCTGTTGGAATCCATATCCCTGGTGTAATCACAAAACCATCGGTTTGGTTAGATGATACCCAAATCTTAGATGATGGGGTATTCGTAGCTTGATCAACGGTTTTGAGTACCACAGATAGGACAGAATCTCCAATTCAGATCTACACCAATTCGGCAACCCCTACACGTTAGTCCTGAACGAATTGTTGGTTGCATGGGCTGTGCTTGTTGACCAATTCCCTGCTGCTGTTGAGCCCAAGCCTGCTGCTGTTGTTGCTGCTGTTGCTGTTGAGCCCAAGCCTGCTGCTGCTGTTGCTGCTGTTGCTGCTGAGCCCAAGCCTGCTGCTGTTGTTGCTGCTGTTGCTGTTGAGCCCAAGCCTGCTGCTGCTGTTGCTGCTGTTGCTGCTGTTGTGCTGGATTAGCAGCTTGAGTTTTTTGTATACCTGCACGTATTGGTTTAACCGGTTTCGGTAAGGCCATCTTTTCAATGACTTCTGGTTTAGATTTCAGTTCTTCAAGCGTAACTTGTCCATCACCATCTACATCCGCTTCTGCGTGTAATTTTGCTGCTTCATCTAGTCCTAGTCCTGTTGCTTGTGCAACCTCTTCAATAGAGAGGCCTCCGCTACTATCAAGGTCTGCTGCAGCAAATGCTTCACCGAGTTCATCTTCAGGTTCTACCTGTGGTTCTGGTTCTGCTACTTCAGATTCTATCTCGGGCTCTAATACTTCTTCTGGTTCAACCTCTGGTGTTACGACCTCAGGCTCTTCCTCAACCATTCCGAAAGCTCCTGCAAATGCATCTTCTGTCTTTTCTGATTCTTTACGTACATCTAATTCCACGACAGGTTCGTCAATACTTGGGAGTGGGATTGCCTCTTCGGTAGGCAGTGGTACTGATTCTTCTATTTCCGGAAGTGGTACCGATTCTTCTACTGCTGGAAGCGGCACTGATTCTTCTGTAGTTGGGAGTGATTCCGAAATAGACTCCGGTTCAGCCTCTTTAGTAACTGATTTCGGAATTGATTGTTCCACGACTGGGGCTGGAGGAACATATGCAGTTTCTACTTCGCTAGCTGCTGCACTACTACTCGCTAGGCTTGTGATTGGAGTTACATGACCTGCAACATCAAACGCTGCTTGAACCTCTTTCGCTAGGGAAAGTAAAGCGTCTTTATTTGCAGCAGGATTAGACATCAAGGATTCAACACCTTTGAGATATTTTACCGCTTCACCTTCTCCGCCGGTTTGTTGAGCGATTGCAAATAATTTGAGCAAACGCATCGGATCTGCAAGATCTTGTAATTTAGTAGAATCACTATCTGAGAATTGACCCTCGCTAATTGCTAACGCTAATTGTTCAGGAAGTGACATTATTCCAAGATGTCCTGCAACCAAGAAATAAATCTCCCCACCTTCACAAGATAACCGTTGACTTGCCAATTCAAAATCAAAGTCTCCCGGGCTAAGAACAAGGTCGGACAATAATGAGAAAAACTTCTCAAAAGCATTCTCACGAGACATTTCCATCATTTGATGGAGGGTGTCTGAAGACTCGAAAACACCGAAATATGCAGCGGCCTCATCGACCTCAATGCCATCTGGCATTGATACATTTGCAGTATCTTCACTCATGGTTTATCCCTCCTCTTCTAATCCCAATGGTCTGTACTTATTGAGCCTGATGCCTTAGAATATTCCTCACTTCTTTGACAATTCGATAATTGCTCTGGATTGAGGTGCCGACCATCCGGTTGTTTGGAGTTGCATTAGAATTGTTCTTTCAGATTCACCATCTTGTAATGCACCTTTGGTCCAGTCTACGGCAGCGACCCTATCTCCGAGTTCTTGTTGAGTGAATAAATCTGGATCTATTGTTACCTTAGCCTTACGAACCTTGCCATCATCACTGATTGGTTTACGCTTAGCAACTTTCTTTCCACGTGCTGGACCTCTTGGGTCTGGTGAAGAATTTGGTCCTCCGGGGCCTCTTGCTCCTGGACCTTGACTTGGCCCTCTGCTAGGACCTCCGGGACCTCTTGCCCCTGGACCTTGACTTGGCCCTCTGCTAGGACCTCCTGGACCTCTAGCTCCTGGACCTTGACTTGGCCCTCTGCTAGGACCTCCGGGGCCTCTTGCCCCTGGACCTTGACTTGGCCCTCCAGGTCCGGCAGGTCCTCGTCCAGCAGATGGTGGACCTCTCCCCGGGCCACGAGCAGGTGCTGCACTTGGACCCCGTGATTGTGAGTTGCCTAATACACTAGACATGAAGTCGTCATCATCATCATCATCGTCTTCGTCTTCATCGTCATTCCAATCATCATCGAAGTTGAAATCATCTCCACCGCGTGATTTTGAAATAATGAATACTAGCAATATTACGAAAATTAAGCCGCCGCCTCCTATTGCTCCAAAGAAAATAAGCGGCTCCATACCCATGATTAAATCGGTGCCAGTATCATCGGTTTCTTCGATAGGAACCGGACAGCCAGGACTGGTACTTTCCTTTGCATATACATCCGCTCCAACATTTGTATTAGGGCAAATATCCCAAAAGTCGTTTACGCCATCATTATCAGAATCAAATTGCTTATCTGAACAACCGAAGTTGATTCTAGCTTGAGCTGTACTGTCTCCTGCGTAACCTGTATTCAGACATTGGTCTGGATCATTGCCATCGGGATTATCTCCCCAATTATCTAAATCTGCATCTTCCCATTGGGTTCCATCGGCAGGAAATTTATCATCTCCAAGATAATCATGGTAACCATCACCATCTGAATCAAGGCATCCTAGACGTGATTTCATTGAGGAATTACCCCATTCTTCAGGGCAATCATCAGAATTGTTGGCTCCAGATATTTGTGAATCCCCGTACCCATCGCCATCCATATCATGCCATTGAGTGGAATCTAATGGGAACGCATCTCCTTGATGTGTTTCATTGTCAGGATTGTAAGAGTAAGGTCCTTTGTAGCCATCGCCATCGATATCCTCGGCTAATGCGGCTTCATCTAAGCAACCATTACTAGGAAGTACTGGAATTCCTAATTCTGTACCTGGGCACATGTCCATCAAGTCATTAACGCCATCACCATCAGTATCTTTCTGAGCAAGATTACATCCATCATCATCAATTGTTAATTCAGGGTTTGAACCCGGACATAAATCGAATGGGTCGAAAACTCCATCCTCATCTGAATCTACTTCTTTCTGACTATCTGAACATCCAATGCTATCGACTGTTTCTCCGATTGGAGTATCTGGACACATGTCCTCTGCATCAGAGACAAAGTCCTGATCACCATCTTTTTGATTCGCTGAACATCCAATTGTATCCACCTCTTCACCAATCTGAGTATTAGCACAATCATCAAATTCATCTGCAACCCCATCTTGGTCAGAATCTTCTGCTTGACCTACGATTGGGCAACCAATTCCATTAGTGCCATTGATTACTCCAAATTCATATGGGCAATAATCAGGGTCTGTCCCCGATAGACTATCTCCCCATCCATCACCATCTGAATCTGCAATTTGAGTTGGATCTTCGGGGAAAGCATCGGTTGAATCTTCTCTACCGTCATTATCGGTGTCTGTGCATCCATAATATGGTACTACAGCACCTAAATTATTTACTGATGAAGTCGAAGTACCTGCTTTATCAGGACAATTGTCTAGAGATAGTCCCGCACGATTTGTGCCATTTTCAAGTGCAGTCCAATTATTTGGGTAGCCATCTCCATCGGTATCATTTGCGGCTGATGGATTTGTAGGATATTTATCAGGTAGAGTCGCATTATCTGATGAGTTGTCGCCATAGCCGTCACCGTCAGAATCAGCCCATTGGGTTCCATCCTCTGGCCATAAATCCGCACCATCATCAACATTCCATTCGCGACTTGTTCCTATTTCAGATGGATCGGAAACACCATCGCCATCGGTATCTACACAACCTAATCGGTCGACCCAAGAGAATCCTTGAACCCACCAACACTTGTCACCAAATTCCAAATCTGATTCATTATCACCATAACCATCATTGTCAACATCTTCCCACTGCTTACGGTTGTATGGGAATACATCTGGCGTATTCGTTTCCAGTTCCCCTAATACCGTAACATCACAGCAATCTGGTCCATGATTATCTCCAAAAGAATCCCTGTCTGAATCTAAAGCTTGCTTCCAATTTGTAGGATATCTATCCCCGTATACCCCATCATCAATCCAGCCATCTTGGTCCAAATCATCACAGCCATACCGTCCCCACCATGAAGTTCCATCATCGTTGACACAGTCATCTATCAAATCGGACCAGCCATCTGCGTCGTAATCATCACAGCCATTTCTATCATAGATTGAATATCCAATTTCTGAAGGGCATGCATCTGGTGAAGGTCCTAACGGATTATCTCCGAACCCATCAAAATCTGAGTCGGCCCACTGGTTTCCAAGCTGTGGTTTATCGTCATGAGAGTCTGGAACTAAATCCCTATCTTGATCACTAACAAACCTCATTGCATAGAAATCATTGGTCGAGGATTGTGAATAAGCAAACATCAATTTGCCATCTGCACCCATATCTAGAGGAACTGGAGAATTAGTGATAATTGCTGGGAATGTTGTGGAAACAACCGGTGTATGCATAATACTAGTATTGTTAATCGTTCCTGAAGTCCATACCAACTGATTCAATTCATTTGTACTGGTGGCATGCCAGCGAGAACCGGTAGTAAAAACATCATAACTAGAATTGGTATCTGGTATGTCCATTGAGTAATGAACCCAAGAACCGGCTCCATCCTCGATTAGTAGTCCCTGCACCGTATCATTTGCATCGAACAGAATTAACTGGCCATGAATCGCTAAATTGTGTCCTTCTGTCTCGCCTAATAGCCACAATTCTTTTGCTATTGACCAATTTCCTCCAGAGGCTAGTCTTTCAAAGACTGTTAGTTTATCAGAATCCATAATGGATACTATCAATAAATCATCTAACTCTGTGATTTCAAAAGACGAACTCAGATTTGCATGGACTAAATCGGTAATGGTAGTAGTATTGTTTTTGTATTCGACTATCTGAAGCATAGTAGAATTATTTGAAACTGCGATTTGTGCAAATATAAGTGTATCATCACCATCCCAAATCGTATCAAAATCATCCCCAATAGTTGTATTTAGAATTGAAACCTCGTCCCAAGTTCCATTCAATGTAGCGAGTCTTACCATATGGTCATCATCATCAACATATACCATTCTCGATAGATCATTTGAATCCACATGCATACCTATTGGATGCAATAAATCGATATTTGTACGTACTGTTGTTGTTAAAAAATCAGTTCCTGTTTCTTCAGTATAGAAAATCGAAGAATAAGTCGTTGATGCGTGTCCTAAGCGCTGATTCCCGTTTGAATCGATTGCTGAATTCATCATCATTCCCAGCCCTGTACCTGCATTCAATTGTGATTCTATTGCAGTATTTCCAGTTAGGCTCAAAGTCATTAGATTGCTAGAGGAATGGTACAGAATCAGTGGCTTTCCAGCATTTGAAATCCCCATCTTTGCAACATCTGCGTTAGCCAGACCACGACTGACCCAGCGGCCAGACGGAGTGCCATCAGGTGTATTTTCTAAGAGAATTAGACTGGAATCAGAAAGCATAGCCATTATACAAGGACTTCCTCTTAGAGGAGTGCTCATGTCAATTCCAATCACTGACTGATCAAAATCAAAATCGATAAATTCCCAATCCCGCTCTGACATTATAGTCAAGACCGGACCGAAATTCTCACCACGAGTCAAATCTCTAGACGAATAAAGAATTTCATCCATACCATCTCCATTGAGGTCAATTCCAGCTAGAATATTCAATCCTACATACTCATTAGTTGCTCCCTGAGCAAATAGTTGTGTATCAATACGTGGACCTGTTGCAGAACCGAGATACAGGTCTACTTTACCAGATTTTGAACTGGAAGGAGCCATCATCAAGAAGTCATCAAATCCATCTTCATTGATATCGCCAGCAGCAGAAATCGTTTGCCCAAGTAATGCATTTGCATATCCTCCAGTAGTGGTCCAATTTGCTATTGGTCCATTCATTGAGCCATCCCACATGTGAACTTTACCGGATTGATATGGCGTGGTTGAGGCAAATAATTCGCTAATCAAAACATCATCATAGCCATCACCATGGACATCGCCCACGAAAGCCATTTCAAATCCATATAATCTACCCTGTGTTGAAACGCTATGAGTATCAGAAGGTGTCGTTGACATACCAGTTATATCACCAAGGAAGAACTCAACTGACGAATATCCTGTTGGGCTGAGTTTATCTCCAGTATTCGAAATTACCATATCGGAATATCCATCGCCATTGATATCACCATTTCCAATGATTTGACGGCCAAACATTGTCCCTGCTTCTGTTTGAGTAATATTTGCATGATGAATCATCGCTGTTTGATTTCCAGAATATATTGTCACCATACCATTCTTTGACAAAGTAGGTTGTGCTACATTTTCTTCAATCATCTTATCCGATACAACTGCTAAGTCATCACATCCATCAGATTCTACATCACCAAGAGATGTAATAGACATGCCCAAATTATCATCATCACTTCCATTCATCTCCCACCAAACATTGGTAGAGATGCCCGAATTGGCTCCAAGTCTAATTGAGATATAACCCGAATTGTTGATTCCAAGTCCAGGTTCACTAGATGCAATGTCATCTAAGCCATCACAATTGAAATCACCAATTGCTAATGCAGTGCCTAGCATCGAATCGCTCAATGATCCCACTAAAATTCTGTCAGCTAAATCGCCAGGACCATCAGGGGTCCCATAATGAATCGAAATTGTCCCATTGCCATCTGGATCGGAATAAATTAAATCATCTTTACCATCTCCATTCAGGTCACCGCTCGTCACAATTCCCTCAACTGAATCATCATCATAAGTGATAATCCATTTAGCATCTGGATCGATTCTACCTGTATCCTTACCAGCAAGGCTTCGCAGGAGAGAAATTGTATTGTTGCCTAAACCATCAGATTTGGAATATGTAATTTGTTCAATTCCATTTGAATCCAAATCCATACCTATTGCAGAACCAACCGTACTTCCTCTAGTTAGGATTTGGCGGGTTTCCATAGTTTCATTGAATTTGATTAAGCGAACCTCGCCTTCTGCAGAATTAGTATACACTACGTGAACCATATCATCGCTATCGATAACAACCTCGATGTCGTTACCGATTGGACCATCATCTAAGATTGTATGATTCCAGTATGCTTTATTGAACCAAACATGGTGAAGTGCCATGTCAAGATCCTGATAAATAATATTTGTATGAGATTCTGAATCCAATGAGATCGTTAGTCCGCTATTGAAAGAATCCTCAACAATAGTTCGTAAATGCCAAGTTCTCTGTTGGTAAACTGCATTTATTTCTGCTAAGCGGGCAAGACGTAAATCATCTCCAACATTGTATACAATTTGAATTCGGTCTTGATTTGTAATTCCGATTGCACAATCTGAAACCGTTGACCCATTTGGCAAAGTTTCGATTAGCAGTGTGTCAAATGAACCATCAAGATGGATTGTATGCATACTGATACTTGTGCCATTAATCGAACAAGAATGTCCAACACCCTCTTCGGTAACTAACATATCCACTAATCCATCTGAAATTTCGGAGTGGACGTTTGTTTCCCAATAATCCAAAATCGATTCTCCTCTGACAGTCCAACTTTTGCCGTCAACGGTGATAGAATCACCTTCTAAGTCATGACCCGATCCACTCGTAAAACCGATTGATTGTGCTTCCAATGCATCGTTTGAAGATAATTCTTCTGTTGGAAATGACACCATTGGAGCCGATATTTGGAAGATAAAAATAGCGAAAATTACGAGTGGGACACCCTTGCTTCGCCATGACATAATATCCATGACATCTCAAGTCCTACATTACTATTCCCAAAGATTGATTGTACGGCCCCCTTAAGGGGGCCGGAAGAATGAATCAAAGCGAACCGCTTGAAATGGTGAATATTGTCCCCGTGACATGGCCGAGATGGTACTGGTAGTTGCTAACGGAGATTGGCCCGATTCAGCATTGATAGAGACACTACTCGAAACTGCAAAATTCACAATCGCATTGGATGGTGCAGCAGACCGATTTGATTCATGGGATACTGTAGTTGGAGACCTAGATTCAATTTCAAATCCACAAGATTTCAAAGCAGATTCAAATCCAAATAATACAGATCTGGCTAAAGCTCTAATGATGTATGATGTAGATGCGGTAGTTGGAATATCCGGTGGAAGATTAGATCACCAACTTGCAGCATATGCTGCATTGTTTGAAACCAAGTCTGACGCGATTCTATATTTCAATCAATGGAGAGCATGTAGAGTCGGAGAATCGGGACTTGAAATAGAATTAGCCAAGGGGACGACTTGTTCTGTAATGGCATTCGGACCTGTCTCAGAAATCACACTTTCGGGAGTTGAATATGAACTTGATAATGAAGACCTCTTTACCAGCACCCGAGGTGTTGGAAATATTGTTACCAAAGATGAAGTTAAAATTTCTCATAACGGAGGAGATTTGTTATTTATTTGGGAGGCAAATGCGCCCTAATATACCGTGAGTATTCTTCTTTTCCATCCCAAGTTATTGCTCTTTCATCAACCCTAGATGCGGCGACTGTGGCTTCATAGCCGCCCCAATCTTCAATCAATTTTAGTTTCCAAGCGGCTTTAGCTGAATGCCCCGGTAACAAAGTTCGCCACATACTAGGGATTCGACCCGGAGTGATCAGATTGACCTGATCTACAATTGAGGTTGTACATGTCTTCCCAAATGTGTGGTACCATTCGGGTTTTTCAGCAAGTGAGTTCAATCTATCACATAATGCATTGAAAAGCGCTTTGTCTTTTCCAGGTGGAGTTTGTACTCGGTAGAGGTGTACTTTGTGCTTTCTAGCATTCGTTCTGAGATGTAAAGCATCTTTCTCAGTAGCCACTAGCAGATACAATTCATACGCACGCCATAAACCAGTCCACGGATGATATTTCTCTCCTACTTCTCTTCGGGTTTCGAAAGAGAATGTGATGAATTGGCCATCACTGAATTCGAATGTAATCATCGTATGTGCAAGAGCCTTAATTTTGTGAAAGTGATCGATAACATACCATATGTCAACGATTTCATTGAGATCGACTTTGGAGTTTATCCATTTAGAATCACGGTCTTTACTATCACTAGACCATGTGAAATCTCTAACATTTTTCAGTGTTATTTTAGATCCTTTGTAAGTCGCAGTACAATGATGAGCACAATCAGAAACCCATTCTTTGTCTAATCCGGGCTCCTGGGATTTCAGATTTATATATCGCCTCCACATGGCTTTAATGAAAATTAACAATAGCGCTAAACCGCTGAAAATCATTGTCCAAAATGAGATCTCACGTAACATTTCACCACCTCTTCCAGGTTAGTGATGAACGGTCCCACCAATCCACTTCCCCATCATCGTGGCGCCGCCATAGCATACCATTTTCGTCTAAGTGAGTAGGTAGGCCATCTGCATCTGGCTCTCCAACTTCATTGAGCATACTGCTCCCCATATGTTCATCTTCTGGGCCTCGCATCATAAGAACGAATACCGCAATACCTAGTACCAAAGAAAGTACTCCGATTCCCCAAATTCCAACATTTGAAGTTTCGGTTTCACTACCTTCTGAAAGAACTGGAGCATCGATATCCTTAGCATTACTATCAGGTGATGGCATTCGTATTAGCATGGTTCCAGCCGTGGTACTAATCTCTTCGTCATTGGTAATTGTGAGGAGGATTTTATACACACCTGAGTCCCACTTAGAACAATCCAAAACACTTGAGTTTGCGGTCATTCCAATCGAAGGAGTAACTATCCATGATTTTTGATAATCATCATGGTTTTCACCAGTTGCTTGAACATGGGTGATTGTACAAGGCGTTCCTGCAAGTTCCTCGTTGCCAGTAAGTTCTATTGTGAAATGTGATGGTGGCTTATTTACAATTACTAAATCTAATGTGTCGGTAGTGGTTTGTCCAAGTCCATTCTGATATGTTTCAGTGACGACATAAGAGCCAGCTGGCCAATTACTACAATCTAATTTAACGTCTGTATCTAGGGCTTTGAATGGAGTTCCAATAATTGAACGAGTCCCATCAAAATTCCATCGGGGACCTGTTTCATCAACAAAGTTCCTAGTTATTTCACAGGCATCTCCAGTCTGCATTATATCCGAACCAGACAATACTAAATCGATTGAAGGTACTGCTAAGGCAGGACTTAGATCGAATACCCCGATGTTAATTGACTTTAACATACGACCATCAATATCACTAATCTCTAATGTTAAACGATGCTCTCCCTCTGCCCAGGAATCATATGTCAGTGAAGCATTTTCTTGATTTTCGAATGACATAAACTTTTCATCAAACACTGTAAATCCTGAATGCTCTCCAATTAAAGTTAGAGTCAAATCCATCCATTGATCGGTTGAATTGATCACTACTACTACGCGTACTGCATCCATTATTCCATCTTGATTACTATCCAAGCTATCGTTTCTTAGAGCGACTAGATTCAATCCTGCAGAAGTGAAAGGATCGCCTTCTTCCTCTTCAGCAGAAACCTGGCCCACAAAAGCGAGTGAGAGCATCAATGCGATCAATAACCACTCACGCATTCAAATCACCACCGTCATCATTTGAAGTTAGGCCTCTTTCTAGAGATGAAACCGTACGTGAAGAGCGGACAACTATTGCTAATCCAGAAGATATGAACATCGAGATTCCCAAAATCAAGTAGGTAAGCCAACTTGTTGCAGGTTCTTCTCCCATTGTTGAAATCGCAGCATTCCAGCCACCATATTCATCAGACCAACCATCTCCATCTTCATCTGGACATCCTTGGACATCTCTAGTTGAAGTTCCTTTTACCTCAGGACAATCATCTCTCATGGAACCCATTCCAACATCGCCGAAACCATCCTCATCGGTATCTTCCCATTGCAGTCTATCGGTTGGGAAAGCATCGGCCTGGCCCCATGGAGAGGCAAGCCAGTTCTGTGAAGGGTCGGACCAACCATCACCATCGGAATCACGGCATCCAAGTCTATCGAAGAAAGATTGGCCTCGCTCATTAGGGCAAGCATCTCCTTCATGACCGTCTGAATTATCACCAAATCCATCGCCGTCTTCATCTCTCCATTGAGTAGGTTCGTGTGGGAAATTATCTCCTAAGTCAGACCAACCATCACCGTCGGTATCATGGCATCCCCATCGGTCACCGCCAGATGTTGGACCAAGTGAAGTCCCAGGGACATCTGGACAAATATCGGCAGTGGTTCCTCGCGGATTATCTCCACGGCCATCGCCATCTCTGTCGTGCCATTGAGTTATGTCAGCCGGCCATGCATCGGCGGTTCCACCAGGACTTGCCAACCAATGGGTTGTTGGATCTGACCAACCATCACCATCTGAATCTGGGCAGCCCCAACGGTCCATTGCAGAATTGCCTTCTGTAGCGATACAGCCATCGCCTCGCCATGCCTCCCTCCAAGTTTCACCATCGAAGTATTCGAGGTTATCACCATAACCATCATCATCGGTATCATGCCATTGACTTTCATCATCAGGGAATGCATCTGCAAACCCAGCAGGATGTGAAATCCACCAATCATCTGGATTTGAATATCCGTCCATATCTGAATCTAAGCAACCAAATCTATCAGCCCAACTTATCCAGCCACTTTCTACTTCTTCGATGGTACTGAGAGGGCAAACATCTCCTTCATACCCTGAAATATCATCGCCAAATCCATCACCGTCTGTGTCTCGATATTGGCTTGGAATAAGTGGGAAGTCATCCACTTGTGATGCCCCATAAGATTGATTATCGCCCCAGCCATCACCATCGGTATCAAGCCACTGCGATGGATTATCAGGGAAATCATCTACTTGCAAAGCGCCTTCGGTTTGATTATCTCCCCATCCGTCATTATCCCTGTCGGACCATTGTGTTGGATTTTCAGGGAATGCATCTGCGCCGTTCGCTGCAGTCCAATTAGCGTCTGGATTTGACCAACCATCATTGTCCCCATCAGGACAACCAAACCGGTCTTCCATAGAGTATCCTGTAATGAACGGGCACGCATCAGGTTGAGTTGCATTAGCATACCAAATACCGATTGACCAGTTCATTCTAGTATCGTTCCATGAACCATCAGCCCAATTGTCTCCAAAGCCATCGGTATCGGTATCATTCCATTGACTCGGAACAAATGGGAAAGCATCTGCAGAACCATTGGGGTGAGCAAACCATGGCTCAATACTGTCTAGAGCACCGGGGTCTGCATCAGACCAACTGTCTCCATCAGAATCTAAGCAACCAAATCTGTCAGAAGTTGAGTAACCTCTCCTATATGGGCAATGATCTGGTTCGAATGCTGGCTCTTGGTTATCACCAAATCCATCATTATCTGAATCCATCCATTGTGTTGGCTCGGTTGCAAAAGCATCTGCACCATTGTTTGGTCCCCATCCTTCATCAGGGTCGGACCAGCCATCTGAATCTGAATCTGTGCATCCTTTGCGATCATTTGTCGAAGTCCCTGGTGTTAAATCGCAATCATCTTCATTATCGATGAAACCATCTTCATCACTGTCCCTGTTATCCTGGTTCAGTGATGGTGTCAAAGTGTAATCAACACCATCATTACACCAACTATCCTTTCCTTTGATTTTGACATGAACCCAGCCAGCAGTTGGCATTGTAGTTGACAAAGTGGTTGAAGAACCTGCATCGCTCATTGCCTGACTCGCAATTTGTGTACCCGCTGAATCGTGGAGTGAATAGTCAGCTTCCCAACCATCACCAGGGCACCACCATGCGGCGTTATTCATCGAGCCAGAAAACCCGACTTGAACGATATCTCCCTTGTAGGCGTAAATCTTCCACCAGTCGACTTCATCGTTTGGAGAACAGCCATCATCAGAGCAAACATAGCCGTTTGTAGAGACGCCATTTGTGAGCGGAGTAGCGTTTGTTATGTCATCATCCGCTTCGACCGCGGGTAAAACCGTTAACAAGCAGACTGCGAGGAAGAACACCGTCCACTGCCTCGCGCGCATGTACATGCATGCGAGGGATTGGTTTTCAAGACAACCCCGACAAATCAGATATCTGTCGCAATCCAAATCGGCCCTTGCATAATTTCTTCTTCTGATGAGTTTATGAGTTCTGGAACTTCGGTTACAACCTCTGCTCTAACGAATTTTATGTAGCGTTGTTCTTCATTTTCTTCAAATGGGTGTAAGCCTATATTCTGCTGGTAAGCAATCCCTACCCATTCACCGTTTGGTGCATGAACTGTCTCGAAGAAATCGTGTAATGCATGAACATCGCCGTTTGCTTGCTCATATGCGTTTACAATATGCAGCGGTGTGGGATCTGCGATTTGCCATTCAAAAGTGTCTCCAGAACGAGGTTCATAGATTCCACCAACCAGCAAGTACCATTCATCGCCCTCAGTATAGCCATCATCGCCATACTCAAGGCCATACCAAGACACTGAGACCATATCATTTTCACTAATAGATACGAAAGGATACATTGTGATTCCACCCGAATCTCCCCAATCAGGAGCTATGCTCCAACTTTCTTCCCAGTTTTCTCCTCGGTCGTATGAAATTGCCATTTGCATATCCCATGCGCCTAGATCTCCATTTCCACAATCAGCCCACACAACAGCGACTGTACCTTTTTCGTTGTTATTTACAACAGGATAACCTTCTGGACAATTTCCATTTCTTGGTCCTAATTCCTTCGGGGCAGCCCAACTTCCATCGGAAGGACCTGGGCCCGTTCCTTTTCCGTAATCATTGCTAATTCGAATCTGAACAAATCCAGATCCCGTATCTGCATCCTCTTGGGCTACATAGACGTAGGGGCCATTCTTTTCAGATGAAATCGTGGACCACCCACCTGGCATTGCATAGCACTGAGTGAATGTATCACCGCCATCATCCGAGTGGTAGTACCAATATCGGCCGGTATCTCCTGTACATTCAGGAGGTGATGCTCCTGAGTTTCCAAGATAGTGAATAATTCCATCGTCTTGAGCAGCGACCCAAGGACGGTCGTCTGCCGCCATAGTGTTCATTCTTTGACAGACGGAACCCATTTCGTAAGAGTCGCCCCCTTCGGTAAACCGGTGCCACCAATTGTCCTCAAGTGTTGTATCCAAGTAATACACTACGTCGTTACCGTCCACTGCGATATCGCCTTCATCTCCAAGGCATTCTGAAGCGCCACCAGTCAGTGAACCAATCGCTGAATTTGCTAAATTGCCAGGAGTTGGCTCAAATTGATCTGCATGGTCCCAAGTTGAACCATTATCTGTTGAAATCCAGAACCATGAGGCCCAGTAATCCCAAGAGGTCATCGCTCCATCTTCACAAGCATACCATGTATCAGTAGGACCGCCCAAGATCGGACCAAATGGAGTCCCTTCTCCACCCCATCGTAGGTCTTTGTGAGCGGTAATTTGCATATTACCCATAGAATCTATTGACAAAGAAGGTTCATATCCAACACCAAATCCAGCATACTCTTCGTCTTGACCGTTGTTCATGTCAATACATTCTTCATGCCGTGGCATGTAAATTGGTTCACCAAATGTCATCTCAATCGGGTCACCAGGAGATAGTGGTTCAGCCATTGCTGCCGGCGTGTCCGTTGCCAGATTAGAGAGACTGGATGCCAAAATCAAAAATGTAACTGAAAACGCGAAGGTTAAGCCAAGCATTCCATTCAGGATTTTGGATTCTGAGTCTAATTCTTCAATCAACTCTGCTTCATGAAATTCTATATTTATCGAAGGTATACTCGATAAATCATCGGCCATAGTACGCTCACCAACCCCTTTGCTTTCAGGCCTTCGTAAATTTATCTCTTCTTCTCAATCGCTCGTTTGAAAATTTCTTCGTATTCTGAGGCATTGTGCTCATAGGTATATTTCGAGAGAACTCGCTCCCTTCCTAGTTTTGCTTTTTCACTCGTCTCTGGATTAGACAGCATCTCATTTACGCAATGAGCCAAATCAATTGGGTCTCCTCTCTTGAATAATCCACCAACTGTAGAATCGACCATCTCAGTCAGTGGTTCTTGATCGACTGTGGCCACAGGTGTACCGCTAGCTAATGATTCCAATGGAATCAAACCTTGACCCTCATAATATGACGGGTATACGACCAAATCAGCAGATCTGAAATGTTGAGCTAATTCATCAAAAGATAGGCTACTTTGAATATGAATTGATTCTGAAATACCAAGTTTACGGGCGTTCTTTTCAAGACTTGATTTCATGTGACCACGTCCTACGATTACTAATTTAGCACCAGGGTTTTTGTTCAAGATTTCTGGCATTGATCGAAGAAGTGTCATGTAACCTTTACGCGCCACTAAACGCCCCACTGCTAGCAACATTGGAGTTTTAGTACCCGGCTGGTAAGATAGTGCAGATTCATCTCCACAACCATATAATTGGCGTATTCTTTCGTGTTCTAATTGTTCAGACTCTTCATCGATATTTGGTGGCCTAAACACTTTATGATCACAGCCCCAAAGGACCACTTCACAGTCAAAGTTTTCATCCGGTCGGTACCATCTTTTGAATTCCTTTAGAGTTGATTGTGAATTGGATACACAAATGCTTGATTCCAAAATACCTGCTCTTTCATATTTTGAATACCAACCAGCAGTCATTAGTATGGCGAGATCGTTTGGATTCCTCCATGTTGCTGACTCCCGAGCTGCAGCAGCGCGTTTTACTCCTTCTTTTTCACCTAACCAAGAGCCGTGGAGGCAGGAAACCACTGGAGCAATGTCTGCTTCAAGCATTCTGAATTCTTTTCGTTTCCATGAAACCAATGGAAGATGAGCATTGATTACATCTATGGGTTTACGAGAATGCAAGCGTTTCAGGGCCTTAATTGCATTTTTCCCATAGGAGCGGGTAAATGCCATTGGGAGTCGAGTCCAGCGAACAGGAATTACTTCAACCCCTTCTTGGGAAGGTACTGAATCTGAATGTGAGCGTGTGATAATACTCACTTCGTGGCCCAGTTGAACAAAGTGACCTGCAAGGTGGAAAACCACCGAGCCGATTCCGCCCCAGCGTGGCGGATATTCACCTGACACTATCGCAATATGCATGTCCAACAAATACCCCACTTCGTAATATGATAAATAATCCAAGGGATAGGTGGCTTCAAATCAAATCCTTCAATCCACGGGTTATGGCGGGCAAGTTACCTGTATCTGTCACAATCATTCTCCCTACTCGAAATGAGGAGGAGGCACTCGGTCCAACAGTGGATTCTATCCCTCGAGGTTGGTGTGATGAACTAGAAATTATGATTGTTGATGGAAGTTCTACCGATAGAACTCGTGAAATTGCTCTAGAGAAAGGCGTACGTGTGCATTTAGAACCTCGAAAAGGATATGGTAGAGCATATCGTACTGGTTTCGTTGTAGCAAAAGGTGACATCATTGTTACAATGGATGCTGATTGTACCTACCCAGCAGAAGTTGTTCCTGATCTTGTTAAAAGATTGATTGATGAGGATTTAGACTTCATCACTTGTGATAGACTAACCCTTGCTGAAGAAGGTTCGATGTCTGGCTTACATGGCTTTGGAAATTGGATGCTATCATTCAATGCACGTATGGCATTCGGATATGGAATTAAAGACTCTCAATCTGGAATGTGGGTATTCCGTAAATCGATTTTTGAAAATGAGAAAATGCGCCCAACAAATGATGGTATGCCATTATCTGAAGAAATGAAGATTCTCGCCCGTAAAGTATTGGGTAAGAAAAAGGCGATTGAGATTTCAGTACCTTACCGTCCTAGAGTCGGAGATGCTGAAATTCATACATGGGGAGATGGTTGGAAGAATCTAAGGTTCATTTGGGCTAAGCGATTTGGTATTCACCGTACTCGTAGCGAATGGGGACCACTAGATGATAATCCCGATTCTCTAAATGGTGACATTCCTGAACAAAAGTGACCACAGTGTCATTTTCTAATTCGTTTTCGCCTTCACATCACTCATAACAATACTATCTGAAGTATCTTCTAACTGGCCATTGATTACCATATCACCCATAATAACACTGTCTGAAATTTTTGTAATAATGGTTTGATTCACAACCGTAGTTCCAGTAAAATCATCAGAAGGCATTAGATACACAGGATATTCGTCAAATGGAAGTGGTTTTTCGGTACGAACCAGATTTGTAAACCCAATTAAAATTGGGGCTGTGAAGAATAAGACTAGCCATGCCCAAGCCAATTGTATTATGAATGTACCAAGTTGTATTCCAGCATTACCATCTATCGCATAGAACGAACGATGATCTTCTCCCGGAGCATTTG